>MDSV01137197.1_pt1 | contig 15155 bp, 14 predicted proteins | sample 810851 | NCBI WGS metagenome assembly MDSV01 (sample SAMN05326640, study PRJNA326480) | marine metagenome | isolation source: seawater | place: Atlantic Ocean: North East | collected 2012
AGCTCAAAAAAAAATTAAAATTTTACAAATTTTTTCTCTGAAATTTTGTAAATATCCAATTTTTGAAATAATTGTCCGTTTAAGAAGCTAAATGTTCCTATTTTTCCTTTAATATTATCTTTAATTAAAAAATCTTTTATGGAATTAATTTTATTTTCTCCCTTATACCAGACGTAATAAATTAATCCTAATGCATCATAGGTAAGAATAGTAATCTCACTTGGTTGTATGCCAAAAACTTTAAGATATTTTTTTTTATAATTTTGAAAATTTTTAAGGTTTACTGATGGATAGTAAATTGTTTTGATAGAGTTTTCTAAAAAAATACTTTTATCAAACCATTGGTTTACCGTTGTTATTAATACATCTTCTTGATCAACATCTGCAAAAACTAATGAAGTTAAAACGCTTTTTAAACTGTCTCCAAAATCTATTATTATTACAGAGTCAAATTTTACTTTTCCAATTGTATATTTCTGTTCTAATTGTTTTAGTTCAATCTTGGAGGCCTCATCGTCTTTTGTTTCGAGAATTTTAACTCTAGCTTGAAGATTTCTTTTTCGCTGCGAGTAATTTGTTAATTTTTCAATTTCACCTGTTAATATTTTTGGATCAGGATTATAATTAAATATTTTGAAATTTTTTAAATCTATATTTTCTAATTTAGAGTCGATAAAATTTTTATAATCGTTTTTTGGGTACATTATTATAGTTTTTTTTCTATTATTTTTTTTTATAAACTTTTCTATAGCAAAGAGCTGAGACTCCAAACTTACGCCAACGCTTAGAATATTCCCTTGAACCTTTGGATTTATATTTGATGGAGATATAAAAATCATATCTTTAAAACCACTCAAAGTTTTAAATTCCTCGTAATTTATTGGCCCAATCACAACTTTTATATTTTCCTCTTTCAGTGACTTTATTGAGTTTATTAATTTGTCTTCATCATTAAAACCAGAGTCTCTCGGATAAATTTTAACGTTGTCATCGCCAATTTCACTGAGACCAAGCTGCAAAGAAAACATTATTGACTGGCCTATATCTCTGTATTCACCGCTGAAAGGAGCAAGTAATCCTATTTTAAGAACATTTTTATTTTCATCTGCAAAAGAGTTAAAATTTAATAATAATAATATATAAGTAGATAACAAAACTTTTTTAAACATAAATGACAAATTTTAATAAAGGTTTATACATTGTTTCAACTCCAATTGGAAATTTAGAGGATATTTCTCTGCGAGCGATTGAAATCTTGAAAAACTCTGATCTAATTCTTTGTGAAGACACGAGACACTCACTGAAGCTTTTGAATAAATTTAACATAAAAAGCAGATTAATCTCTTATCATAAATTTAATGAGAAAAAATCTTCAAACAAAATCATACAATATCTAAATGAGGGCAAAATTTTGTCTTTAATTTCTGATGCTGGGACTCCAGTATTATCAGACCCAGGCAATATTATTATTCAAGAGTGCATCAAATATGACCATAAAGTTTTCACAGTACCTGGCCCATCAGCTATAACGGCAGCAGTAAGCTTATCAGGATTTGGGGATAAATTTTTATTCTATGGTTTTCTACCCAAAACTGAAAATGAGCTTAATAAATCTTTAAAAAAATTAAACATTGAGGGGTTTTCATTAGTTTTTTTTGTACCTGCAATAAAAATAAATTTTTACATAAAACATTTTAAGAAATATTTTTCTGGTAGGAATATATTTATAGCTAGAGAAATGACGAAAAATTATGAGACTTATTATAGGCAAAATATTGATAGTTTGAATACTTTTAAGACACAATTAAAAGGGGAATTAACCATTGTCATTTCACCAAAAATTAAAAATGAATTATTAAAAACTAACTATGCTAAAATAGAGAAACAAGTTATAAAGTATTTAAAAAATTATACAGTGAAAGATGTGGTTGAATTAATGTCAAAAAAAGAACAAATACCAAAAAAAATTATTTACAATCTTTGTATAAAAAATAAAAAATGAAAAATTATTTATCAATTATCTTAATAATAATTTTTTTATCTAGTTGTTCGCCTGCGGGTCGTTTTGGAGCAGGTGTTGATATTACATTTGATCCAAGAACAATTGGAATGCAAATAGATGATACAATTATGCAAAAAAACTTAGTAGCTAGATTATCTTTGAAAGAAAAAAAATATTTTTTAAGTATCCAAGTTGAAGTGTTAGACGGAAGAATTTTCTTGTCTGGAAAAGTCGATGAACCCGAAGAAAAGATTAAGATTACAAAACTAGCTTGGGAGACAAAAGGTGTTAGAGAGGTAAAAAATGCCATAACAATTAAAGGCAGCTCTAATTTTAAACAAACTGCTAAAGATATCCTTATTACAAGCCAATTAAGAACAGCTCTAATTTTCAACAAAAAAACTAAAGCTAGGAATTATACATTAGAGACAATTAACAAAAAAGTTTATATTTTTGGTATAGCAATGGATGATGATGAAAAAAAAGAAGTCATGCTAGAAGCTGAAAAAATATATGACGTAGAAAAAGTTATACCTTCTATTTATTTAGCCACCGAACTAAGCAGAAATAAAATTTAGTTTTTATTGTAATCGATTACATCAGCCGAATATGCCGCAATAGAAGCTAAATTCAAAATATCTGATGTGGTTGATCTTAAAGGAGCTACTTCAATAGGCAAGTCCAATCCAATTAATAACGGACCGATTAATTTTGCACCACCAAAAGATTTCATTAATTTTGTTGATATAGCAGCACTGTGAAGTGCTGGCATAATTAAAATATTAGCTCTGCCAACTATTTTAGAAAATGGATAAACATCTTGATATATAGGATTTAAAGCTACATCTGGTTGCATTTCTCCATCAAAATCAAAGTTCACTTTTTCATTTTTAAGTATATCTATGGCGTCTCTTACATGCTTAGTGTTCCTAGAAATTGGTTTACCAAAAGTTGAGTGAGATAAAAAAGCTACTTTAGGCTCGAAACCAAAAAGCTTTGATACTCTTACACATGATTTTGAAATCGCTACCAATCTTTCAGATGAAGGAAAGTCCTCAACATTTGTATCCGCAACCAAAACAGTTCTTCCCTTAAACACCATCATTGTCATACCAAAAATAGGCTCTCCTTTTCTTGCATCGCAAACATGTTTTAACTTTTCTATTGAGGCAGCGTAATGTCTTATATTTCCTGTCACCATTGCGTCAGCATCTTTACAAGCAACCATAGAGGAACCGAAGGCTATTCTATCATTACGAACCAATCGATCGACATCTCTTTCAAGTTGGCCTGTTCTTTGAAGTTTTTTGTATAAATATTTGGTATATTTTTCTCTTTTATCTTTGTTTGTTGAGTTTACAATATTAATCTTAAAATTCTCGTCCAAACCAATTTTATTTAACGTTTCTTTAACTCTTTTCTCATTTCCAATTACAATTGGAGTGCCTAATTTGTTTTTCCCAAACTCAATAGCCGCTTTAAGCATACTCTCATCTTCACCTTCAGCAAAAACAACTTTTTTTGGACTTTTCTTAACATTCGCATTAATACCTTGCATTAATGACATAGACGGATCTAATCGAGCAGTAAGCTGGTCTTTATAATTTTCTAAATTATCAATTTTTTTTCTAGCCACTCCACTCTTCATAGCAGCTTCAGCTACAGCTGAAGGGATTATTCGAACAAGTCTTGGATCAAATGTTGAAGGTATAATATAATTTTTTCCATACTTAGGTCTTTCACCTCCATATGCGGAGACTACTTCATCAGGAACATCCTCTCTAGCTAATAATGCGATTGCGTTTGCTGCTGCCACTTTCATCTCATCGTTTATAATCTTTGCTCTAACATCAAGCGCGCCCCTAAAAATATATGGAAAACCAATTAGATTATTTACCTGATTGGGATAGTCCGACCTTCCTGTTGCAATTATTACATCATTACGTACTTCATTAATTATTTCAGGTTTTATTTCAGGATCTGGATTTGCACATGCGAAAACAATTGGATTTTTTGCCATAGATTTAATCATATTTCGGTCGACAACATCTTTTGCTGATAATCCTAAAAAAACATCTGCTCCTTTAATTGCATCTGCTAGTGTTCTGTGCTTAGTTTCAACCGCGTGTGCGGATTTGAACTGATCTACTTTATCTCTTCCTTTGTAGATTACTCCTTTTCTATCACACATAATAACGTTCTCATTTTTCACCCCAATTTTTTTGAATAGGTTTGTGCACGCTATTGCTGAAGCTCCTGCTCCATTTACAACAATTTTAACTTTTTCAATTTTCTTTTTTGAAATATCCAGGGCGTTTATTAAAGCAGCTGTTGTAATGATTGCCGTGCCATGTTGGTCGTCATGAAATACAGGAATATCTAAAATTTCTTTTAATTTTTGCTCTATTATAAAACAATCCGGGGCAGCGATATCCTCTAAATTTATACCACCAAAAGTACCCGCAATATTTTTAATAGTTGAAATTATTTCATTAGCATTATGATTATCTATTTCAATATCTATAGAGTCTATATCTGCAAATCTTTTGAATAATACAGCTTTACCTTCCATAACAGGTTTTGAAGCTAACGAACCTAGATTTCCTAACCCAAGAATTGCTGAGCCATTACTTATAACAGCTACTAAATTTCCCTTTGAGGTATAGTCATAAGCTTTCGAAGAGTCTTTAGAAATTTCTTTTACAGGCGCTGCTACGCCAGGTGAATAAGCTAGAGACAAATCTCTTTTGGTAATTAGAGGTTTAGACGAATTAACCTCAATTTTGCCAGACTTATTATTTATATGAAAATCTAATGCTTCTTTATCTGTATAATGATCAATTTTTGATTTTTTTGTCATCGAATTTTGAGTATTTAATATATAAGTGAGTATATCACTAATAATTTTGTCTTAAATATGAATTTATTATCTTCAGCCACAGTATTTAGCTTTTACACGATGGTAAGCAGAGTTCTTGGTTATTTTAGAGATATATTGATAGCTATATTTTTAGGTACTTCTGTCTATGCCGATGCTTTTTTTGTAGCATTTAGACTTCCTAATACATTTAGACGATTATTTGCCGAAGGTACGTTTAATGCTGCATTTATTCCAAGTTATGCATCGGAAAAAATAAAAAGTAAAGAAAGAGGTAAAAAATTTGCAGATGAAGTTTTAACTTTGCTAACTTTAGGACTTTTGACAATAGTTCTAATTGTAGAAATTTTTACTCCGTATATAGTTTATTTAATAGCCCCAGGTTTCATAGTGGACAGCACAAAATTTAATTTAGCAGTTGATTTAACTAGAATCACTTTCCCTTTCTTGGCATTTGTAAGCTTATCTTCTTTCTTTGCGGGGATATTAAATACTGAAAATAAGTTTGCCGCCGCTGCCGCTGCACCAATTTTTCTAAATTTAATTTTAATTTTATCTTTAGTTATTTCATACTTCTTTGGCCAAGATTACGCACTTAATTTATCTTACGGAGTCTCTTTGTCAGGTTTTGTGCAATTAATATTTTTAATTTTCTTTGCATCAAAATATTACCGACCTTCGCTAGTTTTTAAAAATAAAATTAGGCAGAAAGTAAGATTTTTCTTGAAGAAACTTTTGCCCAGTATTTTTTCATCAGGTGTAGTCCAGATAAGTATATTGGTTGGAACAATAATAGCATCATTTCAATCTGGAGCAGTATCTTATCTATATTATGCAGATAGAGTTTATCAAATTAATTTAGCAATAGCTGGCATTGCTGTTAGCACTGTGTCTTTGCCAGTATTAAGCAAATTAATAAAAAATAAAAAAACTAACCAAGCCAATAAAATTCAAAATAAGTCTTTAGAATTATCTTTACTATTATCATTGCCTGCTAGTGCAGCTTTAATTATTGGATCAGAACAAATTGTAAATGCTTTATTTGGTTATGGATCTTTTACAGAAAATGATATTGAACAAACAGCGCTTGCGCTAAGATATTTTGGATATGGTATACCAGGTTTTGCAGTTTTAAAAATATTTTCAAATTTCTTTTTTGCAAGGGATAACACTGTAACACCATTTAAGGTCTCATCAATTGTTGTTATTATTAATATTGCTATTAGTATTTTATTCTTTAGGCAAATTGGTTTTATTGTTATTCCAATTGCCACAACTTTATCTACTTGGATTGGTGTTTTATATTATTTATACCTTCTTCTTAAAATTGGTTATTTAAAAATTGAACCGGATTTTTATATTAATTCAATGAAAATTGTATTTTCTAGTTCTATTATGACTTATGTTTTTCACAATAGTTTATATTATTTTGCAAAAAACTTGAGTTATTCAAGTGATTATAAAATTCTATACTTATTATTTATAGTAATATTCGTGGCTTTATTGTATTTTTTGATTTGTTATTTTTTAAAAGTACTTAATTTAAGAAGTTTTAAAACAAGTTAGTATGAAAAAAGAATTAGTATTTTCTGGAGTTCAACCTACAGGTAATTTGCATTTGGGAAATTATTTAGGAGCTTTAAAGAATTTTGTTTCACTTCAAAATTCAATGAATTGTTTGTATTGTGTAGTAGACTTACATGCAATTACAACGTTCCAAAATCCAAATGAATTAAAATCAAATATTTTAGAGACAACGGCAGGTTTTTTGGCCTCTGGGTTAGACTCAAATAAAAGTATTATTTTTAACCAATCATCAGTTAGTGGTCACGCTGAATTAGCTTGGATCCTAAATTGCGTTTGTAGATTAGGATGGTTAAATCGTATGACACAATTCAAAGACAAAGCTGGTAAAGACAAAGAAAAAGCAAGTGTTGGTCTATACATTTACCCAAATTTGATGGCAGCAGATATTTTACTGTATAAAGCCACACATGTTCCTGTAGGTGCAGATCAGAAGCAACACTTAGAACTATCAAGAGATATTGCCCAAAAATTTAATAATGACTTTAAAATAAAAGACTTTTTTCCGTTACCAGAGCCTTTAATTCAAAAAAATATCTCACGTGTTATGAGTTTAAGAGATGGAATGAAAAAAATGAGTAAGTCTGAAGAGTCGGATTATTCAAGAATAAATTTGAAAGACAGCCCAGATGAAATAGTAAAAAAAATAAAAAAAGCAAAAACAGACGCCGATCCAATAACTGAAAATGTTAAAGATTATGAAAATAGACCAGAAGCTTTTAATTTGTTGAGCATATATTCAGACTTATCAAACCAAAAAATTGAAAATACTATCAATGAATTTGTAGGAAAAGATTTTTCAAATTTCAAAAAAAAACTATCTGAAATAATAGTTGAGACAATTAGCCCAATCGGAAATAATATTACAAAACTCATGAAAGATAGAAAACACCTTGAAGATGTATTAAAAAAAGGCAAACAAAAGGCCAATATTATAGCTGAGGAAAACCTAAAAAAGATACGTGAAATAGTAGGATTTGTGTAATATATATATTACAAATGATACAAGTTGAACAAACACCAAATCCAGATTCTTTAAAATTTTTGTCGCAAAAAGTTTTATCAAGGGTTGGAACAGAAGAATTTAAAAAATCAAATTTAAAGGATATCAAAGTTCCATTTATTAAAGAGGTATTAAATTTTTCAGGCGTTGAACTTGTCTTAATTTCAGACAATTTTTTGACAGTTAAAAAAGAAAAAAATGTATCTTGGGATAGTTTAAAACCTATGATCATTTCACATTTAAATGATTATTTTGAAAAAACCGGAGATCCAATATTGACGGATAATAAAATGGAAAAAAAAACCGATGACAATGAAACTATTTCAAAAATTAAAGATGTTTTAGACACGAAAATAAGGCCGGCAGTCGCAAGAGATGGAGGCGATATCAAATTCAAATCCTTTGAAAACGGAGTTGTGAAGGTTGAGTTACAAGGGGCATGCTCTGGTTGCCCAAGCTCAATAATGACCTTAAAACAAGGAGTACAAAATTTGTTAAAACATTATGTTAAAGAGGTTAATACAGTAGAGGCTATCTAGATGAAAAAAAATTTAAGCTATAGAGATAAATTACTTGAACTAGCAAGTATATACAAAATTTCTGAAGTGCAAAATTATATCAAAAGAAAAAAAAATCTCACTACGCATCAAATTGAGCATATTTTAAAAAAGAATAATGTTCCTATACCTAAAGATTTCAACGTAAGTTTTTTTAAGAAAAGCATCACAAATCCCATTTCAAAAGCTGGAAAAGGAGATTCAGGAATTTATAGCGATACAACGGAAGGAGTTGGAAAATTTTTTAAAAGAACAAAAAAAGGAGCTACAGGATTATACGATGATACCACTGGGGGTGTTGAAAATTTCTTCATAAAATTGTGGAGGAATTCTGGAAGTTTAGGAATTGGTATTTTAAATACAATTCCTAAAGTATTCAGCACAGTTTCAAGTTTTATTTCAAATACGTTAGTAGATACGTTTAGCAGTTTTTATACCTCTGAAGTTGAAAAAACAAAAACTAACAAGTTGATCAAAGGTTTTGGCTTAGTAATGTTTGTGTGTGCCATTGGTATAATATTTTTCACGGTAAAAGAAAACTATGATGTAAACAATGTAACCCAATCAGTTCCAGTTAAAAAAGATGTACCTAAAAAAATTGAAAAACAAAAAGAAGTAAAGAAAAAAATAGAAAAAAAACCAGAAAAAAAAGATGAGCAAAAGCAGGTAAAAAAACCTGAAACTAAAAAAGAAAAATCACCTAGTCAAGTAACAGAACTAGTTCTGCCTAATTTGAATATCAAAACAGAAACTGTTTTAAGTTTATTTGAGGATGTGGACTATGATCTTAAGACTGTTCGATTTAAGAAAACCGTAAAACCCATTTATTTTACCCAGTTTCCAAAAGACTTAGACGAAATTAAAGATACAAAGTTGAAAAAAGAAACTTTTATAAAAATTGTATTGCCACTAGTAGTTGCTGAAAATGAAAAAATTTTAGACGATAAAATTAAATTGAAAAAAATTATCAAAAAAAAAATGACCACAGATAAAGAAAAATCTTGGCTTAGATTAAAATTAAGAGAGTATAAAGTTAAGGGTTCAGATATGAAAGAGCTAGAAAAAAGAATGGATATTATACCTGTATCAATTGCTTTGGCTCAAGCTGCAAAAGAAAGTGGCTGGGGAACATCAAGATTTGCCCTTGAAGGTAATGCGATATTTGGGCAATGGACTTGGACAGGTCAAGGTATTGAACCACTTAATAAAGGTAAACATGAAGGTCATAAAATTTTAAGATTTCCAATTCTTAGAGCTTCTGTAAAAGCTTATAAAAATAATTTAAATACTCATAAGGGTTACTCCGAATTTAGGGAAAAGAGACATACACTAAGAAAAAGAAATAAAAATATAAAAGGTCTAGATTTAACGGATACTCTTGAAAGATATGCGCAAACTGGAAAAGAGTATACTGAAATACTCGAACAGATCATAAAACAAAATAATCTTGCAGATTTCGAAACAGTTCAGCTTACGAATTCAGTAGTTAAAAAAGATATTCAGCTATAAATTATTTCTCTTTAACAACAAATTGTATTCCTAACCAGCGATAAAAATTACCAGCCTCTCTTAAAGAACAATTAATTCTGCCTCGTTCTGTTGTAAATTTTCCATCTAAATAAATTTTTAAAGAATAATCATCAATAAATTTAATTTTTGAACTTCTCCATTTATTATTTTCATTAGAAAAACAATTTATATTCTTCAAATTTTTTAAATCTTTGTAAAAATTAATAGTTACATCTGGAGGATTAGTTTGATCATTAATATATTTTTCCTGAGGTTCTATGGACTTGTATTGAAATGGCAAAGTGTTTAAAATAGTTTTAAATCTATCAAGCTTTCCATATTTTTCATTAATTGGAAACCTTGGCATTTCATAAAAATCTTTAGTGTGATCAACAACACCAGAATGTTGACCAAATGCATATTCAAACCCTAAGTCTTTAACAATTTTTTTAAAACTCAGACTATATTCACCGAAAGGGTAAGAAAAAAAATTGGAATTTGTTCCGAGTTTTTCATTAAAAATTGAAATAGAAAGATTCAAATCTTCAAGTATTTCCTTATCATTCAAATCTATTAAATATTCGTGTGTATGACTATGGTTGCCTATTTCTACAAAATCATATTCTGAAATTTCTTTAATTTGACTCCAATCCATATAACCTTTATTGCCAACCTCTTTAGTGCTTACAAATAGTATGAAAGGAATTTTTAATTCTTTTAAAATTGGCCAGGCATTATCATAGAATGATTTAAAACCGTCATCAATTGTAAGAAGTATTTTGCGTCTTTTTTTATTTTTTATCTCGTCTTTAAAGTTTTTTGGATTAACAAATTGTAATTTATTCTCTTTTATAAGACTCAAGTGACTTTTAAACTCATCTATTCTTATATTTGTTGATGGGTATTTATTTTCTTCAAATCGGTGATACATTAGTGCTATGATACCAAAATCCTGAATTCCGTTTTCAGAGGACTTTAAGTCATAAAATGGGATCAAAAAAGAAACTAGGAATATAGTGATAAAAGATTTTTTAATTATAAATTGCACAGGTAAAAATAATTCTCTAGGTTTAAATGTCAATAATAAATTTTTTATAGAAAAATTTCAAAATAATATTTCGTCTAATAATCAACTTGTTAATAATATTATAAAATTTATTACTAAATATAAGGTAAAATTAAATAATAATTTTTCAATAATGATAAATTTAGGGCCAGGTAGTTATTCAGCACTCAGAATTTCTCTTTCTGTAGCAAAAGGAATTAAGATTGTTCATAGGACTAAGTTATATGGCTATAAAAATAGCCATTTATCCGAATTAAAACTTGAAAATATAAAAATTTTAATAAAAAATAAACAATTCGAAAATAAAATGTTAAAACCTATTTACCAAAAATAAAAATTATGAGCGTTATCGAAGAAAAGTGCAAAGAAAAGGGAGTTCGACTTACTGAGCAAAGACGTGTGATTGCCAAAGTAATGTCCGAGTCTAAGTTAACATTTGGGTCGAAAGATCACCCAGATGTAGATGAACTGCATAAAAGAGTTAGTCTAATAGACAAAAAAATTAGTATCGCAACAGTCTATAGGACACTTAAATTGTTTGAAGAGTCTGGCATAATTGAAAGACACGATTTTAAAGAAGGCAAATCAAGATATGAACCTTCTACAGACCAACATCACGATCATCTAATTGATATTCATTCTGGTGAAATAATTGAATTTGTTGACAAAGATATTGAGGAACTTCAAATTAAAATTGCAAAGAAATTAGGCTATAATTTAGTCGATCATAAACTTGAGTTATATGGTTCAAAAAATAAAAAATAATTTGGAAAAAAAAATTTACATAAAAACTTTTGGCTGTCAAATGAATGAGTACGATAGCAATCGTATTTTTGATCTCACTAAAAAAATAAACTATTTTCCAACCTCAAATAAATTAGATGCTGATTGCTATATACTTAACACTTGTCATATTAGAGAAAAGGCAACTGAAAAAGTATTTCATGATGTTGGAAGAGTTAAAAAAGAATTTAGAAATAAAAAAAAACCAATACTTATAATCGCTGGTTGTGTTGCTCAAGCTGAAGGTGACTTGATTCTAAAAAAGGACAAATATATCGATGCAGTTATAGGTCCTCAGTCCTACCATTCCATCAATGATGTAATTAAAAAAATTGAAAATAAAAAAAAGCAGTTAGAAGTTACAAGCTTTGAAGTTATCGATAAATTTGATACCTTAAATCTTATTAAGAATAGCAACAGCAAAGTTTCGTCATATTTAACTATTCAAGAAGGTTGTAATAAATTTTGTAAATTTTGTGTTGTGCCATATACACGTGGAGAAGAATATTCCAGAAAGTTTCAGGATATTTTGCAAGAGGCAGATCAATTAATTTCTAACGGCTCAAAAGAAATTACTTTGCTTGGGCAAAATGTAAATGCTTATGAAAATGATAATAAACGCTTATCAGATATAATATACGAATTAAATAAAAGAGATAAGCTTAAAAGAATTCGCTACACTACTTCTCATCCAAAAGATATGACTGGAGATTTAATAGATGCTCATAAAAACTGTGAAAAGTTAATGCCATTATTACATTTACCAGTTCAATCAGGCTCTAATAAAATTTTAAAAAATATGAATAGAAAACATAGTCTTAAACAGTACGTCAAAATAATTGAAACACTCAGAGAAAAAAACCCGAAAATAAAATTTACAAGTGATTTTATTATCGGTTATCCTGGTGAAACAAATAATGACTTTATTGAAACATGTAAACTAATGGAAGATATACAATTTATAAATTCTTATTCATTTATCTTTAGCCCAAGACCAGGAACACCTGCAAGTGAGCTCAACCTTATTGATGAAACAATTGCTAAGAAAAGGCTTGATACTTTTCAAAAAATTGCAAAAGACACAAAATTTAAATACAAACAAAGTTTATTAAATACGAAAGCCAACACCTTGTTTGAAAACGAGGTTGAAAAAGATTGTTACTTTGGCAGAGATGAGTATCAAAACCCTGTAATTGTAAAAAGTAATAAAAACATAGTTGGAGAAATAAAAGAAGTTCTTATTGAAAAATTTAGTCAGCAGACAATTTATGGAACATTATTAAATAAAAATATTCTTGCAGCTTAATGTCAAAATTAGAAAATTTAAATCAAACATATAGTCTCAAAAAAGTTGATGGAGAAACTATTAATTTTAAAATTCATGATAATGAAGTTCTAATTTCAGTTGTTGGCGAATTTAATAAAAACTTAAACGAGTTGGAAAAACTCACTAAAACAAAAGTTTTTTTTAGGGGTAATTCTATTACAATTAAGGGAAATAAAGATTCAATTATTAGCGCATCAGAGGCTATTAAGTTTTTGATTAATAAATTCCTTAAAACCAAAATAATTGAAGATCAAGATTTAGCTCTATCTATCAAGTCAGCAAAAGATATAAAGTACAAGTCAAATATACATAGTTTAGATCAATTAATCAGAACTCCTAAAAAAACTGTTATTGCAAGATCTAAAAAACAATCCGATTACATTGAGGCCCTGAAGCAAAATGATATAACTATGGCACTTGGCCCGGCTGGAACAGGTAAAAGTTTTTTAGCTGTTTCAGTAGCAATGACAATGTTGTTTGAAAAAAAAGTTGAAAAAGTAATATTGTCAAGACCAGCTGTAGAAGCAGGAGAAAAATTAGGTTTCTTACCTGGAGATATGAAGGAAAAGGTAGATCCTTATCTTAGACCCTTATACGATGCTTTATATGACTTATTCGGTTATGAGAAAATAAACAAAAAAATTGAAACTGGAGAAATAGAAATTGCTCCTTTAGCTTTTATGAGAGGTAGAACACTTAAAAATTCATTTGCAATACTAGATGAAGCTCAAAATGCAACATTAACTCAAATTAAAATGTTTTTAACAAGAATAGGAGAAAACTCAAAAATCGTTGTAAATGGAGATCCTACACAAATAGATTTAATTAATAAGTCTCAATCGGGACTTATAAAAGTCAAAAAAATATTAAATAAGATTAAAGAAATTAAAGTTGTAGAATTTGATCATAAAGATGTAGTAAGACATCCATTAGTAACAAAAATTATTCAAGCATTTAATAAAAATATTGATGATAAAAATTAATGTTATTGTGGAAGATAAAAATTGGTTAAAAATAATTAAGAATCCAGAAAAATATTTTAAACAACAATCTAAAAAAATTGAAAAAGTAAAATTTTTTTGCCTTAAGAAAAACTATTTTTTTAGTATTATGCTATCTAATTCAAAAAAAATTAAAATTTTAAATAAAAAATTTAGAAAAAAAAATAAAACTACCGATGTCTTATCTTTTCCGCACTATAACAAAAAGGAGTTGAAAAAGAATATTTTTAAAAATAAAGATATTTACCTAGGTGACATAATTATTAACTTACAAAAAATTAGTTATCGCTTAAATAAAGAAAAATTTTTTGAAAGATTTAATGAGCTTTGGATACACGCACTTCTTCATCTATTTGGTTTTAAACATAGGAAAAATAAAGATTATAAAAAGATGAATTTCTTAGAGAAAAAATTGCTTAAAACAGTCTATAAAAATGCTTAATTTTATTACTAATAGCAGATTATTATTAGTTTTTGTTATACCTTTTTTTTTAGGATGTATATCGTCTTTTTCATTTCAACCGTTTAACTACACAGTAATTAATTTTTTTATATTTCCGTTGTTATTTTTAATTTTAAGTTTAATAAATAAACTATCAAAAAACATTTACAGGAAAAGACCTTATTTAAGAAATTTTTTTCTTGTTGGATATTTATTTGGTATTGGTTTTTTTTTAACTGGTACATACTGGATTTCAAATTCATTACAATTTGATGCAACTTTCAGGCCACTTATACCTTTAACTATTATTTTATTACCTATCCTCCTGGGACTATTTTATGGTTTGTGCACCTTAGTTTGTGGTCCTTTCATTAAATTTGATTTAAAATCTATCTTATTTTTTAGCACCATTTTTTCTTTATTTGATTATTTTAGATCAAAAATATTAACCGGGTTTCCTTGGAATCTTTGGTCATACAGTTGGTCTTGGTTTACAGAGGTATTGCAAATACTTAACCCAATAGGTCTATTTGCTTTTAATTTTATTGTTATATTTATTTTTACAATTCCCTCTGTTTTGTTTTTTAAAAACTATAAAAGAAAATATACTGTAATTATTATAACTTCACTTTTGTTTTTCCTTAACTATGTATATGGCAATATGGCTCTTAATAAAAATTTATTACAAATAAAAAGTCTGGATAGTAAAAGCAAATTTATAAATGTTAAAATTGTCTCACCAAATTTTGACCTAAAATATAATTTAACCGATGAAGAATTAAATAGCCGATTTAAAAAGTTAATCAAATATAGCGAACCTGATAAAAATAAAGAAACACTCTTTATATGGCCTGAAGGAGCTTTGTCTGGTCAATATTTCAGTGATATTAAAAAGTTTAAGGATCAAATTAGAGAAAATTTTTCAAATAAACATACAATAATTTTTGGAGCAAACACAAAAGTTGAGGAAAAATTTTTTAATAGTTTTATCATAATCGACCAT
>MDSV01118637.1_pt1 | contig 15154 bp, 11 predicted proteins | sample 810851 | NCBI WGS metagenome assembly MDSV01 (sample SAMN05326640, study PRJNA326480) | marine metagenome | isolation source: seawater | place: Atlantic Ocean: North East | collected 2012
CCGGCGCCGGCGCCGGCGCCGCCGAAGCCGGCGGCGAAGAAGGCGCCGGCGAAGCGCAAGGCGCCCGCGAAGTCTCCCGCGAAGAAGGACACGAAGAAGCGCTCGGTGACCCCTGAGGGTGCCACGGGGTCGGACGAAAACGACGACGACGGCTCGGACGACGGCGCGGGCGGCAAGACCACCGACGAGGTGCGGCGGCAGCGTCGCATGCTCAGTAACCGCGAGTCGGCGCGGCGGTCGCGCCGGCGGAAGCTCGAGCACGTCGCAGTGCTGGACCAGCAGATCAACGGGCACAAGGCGGAGAACGCGGCGCTGATGGAGCGCCTGCGGGAGATGGAGCAGCGCACGGAGAGCGTGATTCGCGAGAACGCCGGCCTGAAGGCGGAGGTTGAGAGGCTCACCGCCGCGCTGCGCGAGGCGGCGGCGGGCGGAAAGGGCGTGGAGCGGTCGACCAGCCTGCAGAGGATCGCCAGCGCCGGGACGCTCGCGGCGGGCCCGAAGGCCACGCTCGGGGACGGCACGGCGTCGCCCGCGATCGGGGAGGACTCGCCGCGCGGGTTCGTGCCGTTCCGGTCGCTGCAGTCGTACGAGAACCTGCTCAGCTTACAGGCGCAGACGCGCTGAGAGACGAGAGACGCGCCGCGACAGCGCGAAACACATTTTTTGGGTCTTTTTTTTCACTGAAAAAGCGACCCCTTTTAGCGACCAATAATAAGAAGACACGCACGATTTCTCTGGCGAACCACGCGCGCTTCACAGGCGGAGGCTCTTGGCGAGTGCCTCGATTTCCCTCTGCGCCGGTTTCGAGGGGACGTACTTTTCCCGAACGCCCTCCTCGGCGCTCGGCGTGCGGAACGGAGGCGTGCCCTCCGGGGTGAGGAACGCGAGCCGCTTCTTCGTGGACGCCGTCTCCCCCGGCGTCACCGGAGATCCCGCGAGCATCTCACCCCACCCCGATTCGGCGGTGTCTCTGTTGCCGCGGTGGTGCCCGCCGCGGCGCAGAAGCGAAGCCGTCGCCGCCTCGCGCGCCCTCGCGATCCAGTCGAGGTCGACCTCGACCGAATCCGGCCCCGGCGCGCCCTCCGCCGGTTTCTCGCGGCGGTCGAGGTCGTCGCCCGCGGGGGTCGCGAACGGCGTCGTCGCCGCCGGGAACCTCTCGGACGTCGAGGACTCGGCGTCGTAGAAGTAATCGAGCGCCTGGACCGAGGACTTCGCGAACGTCGTCGGGGTCTCCGCGTCGTAGAAGTAATCCGTCCCGGGGGCTCCGGGGGTTCCGGGGGTTCCGGAAGCGGCGCAAGCGTCCCGATTCGGGTCGCCGCGCTCTTTCGTCTCCGGAACGCTCCGCCGCTTCAGGCTCGGCTCGCTCGGCATCATCAGCCTCTCGATCGTCCGCTTTCCGGATTCCTCGCACTGAGGCTCCAGGTCCGACCCGAGCGCGCGCAGCACGCATCGACGAGCCGCCCCTCGGGACGCCTCGCGACGCGCGTCTTCCCTCCCTTTTCGTATTTGTTCGCGCAACCGGTTCGTCGCCGGCCACTCCCGCGGTCCGGCTTTGGCCGTCGCCGCCGCCGCCACCGCCAGCGCGGCGGTCCATCCCGCGGCGACGCCCGCGGCGCGCGCAGCCTGCCTGATGTGCGGTAGCGCCGCGATTTGGTCGTGCAGCGAGCGCGCGAGTTCCCGGAGCTTCTCGTTGGCAGATCGGTGTTCTGCCGCGACGGCGCGCGCGAAGCCGGCGACGTTGGTTTCCTCGTCCACGCTCACCGCCGCTTCGGGCATCGCGTGCAGACCGGTGAGGTACATCTCGTACGCGAGTTTCTTGCCGAACGCCTCCTGCGCCTCCACTTCGCGGTCCAAAACCTCCAGCGCCCACTCGCGCTGCGAGATGGCGCGCTCGACCGCGCGCCCCGCCTCCTCGGCGACGCGCGCGCGCTCGCTGTCCGCGTGCCGCGTCTCGCGCGTCTGCGCGCGCAGCAGCTCGGCGAGCTCGGCGGCGTTTTCGGTGACGCCCTTCACGGCGGCGACGCGCTCCGCCTCGGCGGACTCGCGCGCGCGCGCGTGTTCCCAGTCCGCCTCGCCCCGCTCGGTGCGCGCCACGCGCAGCGCCTCGCGCAGCCGCAGGTTCTCGGCGTGCGCCTCGTCGTGCCTCAGCGCGAGCGCCTGTGCCACCGCGTCCGCCACCGCCCGGCTCTGGATCACCGCGCGGTTCTCGTCCTGCTCCTTGAGGCGCTCGAGCTCGCTCCGCACGAAGAGCAGCTGCTGTCTGACCACGGGCAACTCACGCGCGTCCGCGTCGTTGGACTCCAGGCGCGCCTGAGCCTCTCGCCGCAGCTCGTTGTCGACGCGCAGCCGCGTGACGTGCGCCTTGAGCTCCTCGCGCGCCTTGTGCGCCGCCGCGAACGCGCCAAACTTGGCCGCCTCGGCGTCGCGGAGCTTCTCCGCGAGGTACGTCTCGCGCGTCCGCGCCGCCTCCAGGGCCTCGGCGTCGCCGGCGACGCGCCGCTCCAGCGCCCGGAACACGCGCGCGGCGACGACCGAGCCGTCATCGGCGTGCGGCGTGTCGCCGTCCTCCGGGAACGCGCGCAGCGCGTCGCGCACGACGGGCTCGTCGAAGGCGCCGCGCAACACAGACTCCACGCGGACGCGGTTCTCGCGTTCGCGCTCGACGGCGGCGCGGAGCTCGTCGACGGTCGACTCGAGATTCCGCGAGCGCGCCTCGGCGACGTCCGCGCGCCTCGTGGCTTTCGTGGTGGCAATCTGCCACCACGCCATCTCTTTTGTCTCGTCCCGCGCGGTGACGAACCACCGCTTCGTGCCTTCGCGCAGGTGCGCCACCGCGTCGACGTCGCCGCGGTCGCGCGCGGCGCGCAGAGAATCCACCGACAGGTGATTCTCATCCTCGTCGCGTCTCGCGGCGTCGCGGCGTCGCGCGGGCGAAGGCGAAGGGGGGAGGACTCGGCTGGCCGCCGCGCGCGAGGACTTAGCAGGACGCGCGGGCGACTTGGCTGTCGCCTTCGCCGCCTTCGTCTCGGGTTTCGCGAGCGCCGGCGAGCCGCGCTCCTCTCTCTGCGCGTTCGTCTCGGTGTCTCCGAGACCGGCGCGGCGATGCGCGCTGAACGCGAGGACGCGCGCGGTGGAGTCCTGGGGAGGGGGGTTCGGGTCCCCGGGCGCGAGCTCGCCGCCGACGGCTCCTAGACGACGCGACGTCGGGGTCCTCATCGCGAGCGGACCCCTCTCCCGCAGCGCGCGGCGGGTTCCCCGCGCTGAGCTCGGTTCCTTCGCTTTACATGACGCGACCAAAAACGCTCTCCACGAGAAAATTTCGCTGTCGCTCGAAATTGGGGACGTTTTTTTTCAAGACTAAATGCCTTGTGCCGAGGGAGGCGCAATGCCGACCGTAAGTAAGTTCTTCCCCCTCAAAAGTTTCGGTCTTGCCCGACACAGCGAATATCGCGTGATCCCGTGCTCCTTATCGCGCGGCGCACTTCGTGAGACGCGGCGGCGACTGCACGACACGCGGCGTCCCTGCTATGGCGGCGACGATAACCACTGCGCTCTGTGCGGCGGTGCCCTCTCGCGTCGACCGCGCGCACGGCTCCCGCCATGCGGGGCCGCGCCCCAAATCGCGCGACGCCCCGTCTCGGGCCACGTGGAATGGAGGGCGCCTCGCGCTCTCCGCCCCCCGACGCGGGACGACCGCGAGCGCGTTCGGCGATCCCGATCGCGGGTCGCCGCGGTGGAGCGCGCCTCCGCGTGTGTCGAACCGCGACGGGCGGGGTGGCGGCGCGAACGAGCCCCACCGCGTGCCTCGCGCGGTGCTCCGCGAGCTGGACGGACGCGAGAACCGAACCGGGGCGGTGCCTCATCCCGTGCTTCGAGCGAAGAAAGCCGCGGAGGAGGCGAGCGTGTTCGAGCGAAGCGGGGGATTCGTGTACATCCGCAACTTCTTCAGCGAGTGAGTGATCGGCGATACGCCGTCGCGACCCGTTTCCCGCCTCGGTGGCCGCCTCCGCGCGATTCACTCGACCTCGCGTCTCCGAGATCGCGCGGCACTCTCGACACACTCACCGACTCACCGACTCACCGCCGCGCCTTTTTTCAACCAACGCAGACGCGACTACGACTTGATTCGGCGCGAGTGCGCGAGTCTGCGCACGGAGCTCGGGAGCGAGCGGCGCGCGTGCGCGCGGCAGAGGCTGGGCGTGATGGTGGATCCGACGCACGTCGTGCACCGCGCGTTCATGAATCGCAACGTCGCCGACCGCCTGGGCGCGCTGACGGGCTCGACGCTGCTCCCGGCGGATGTGCCGCTGGAGTTCCGCGTGTACCCCAGCGGCTCGTGCATGGACTGGCACCAGGACGTGGCGCTGTACGTGGAGCCGCAGTACGAGCTCGTGTTCACTCTGGAGAACTCCTCGGACTCGCAGACGCAGTGGCAGGACGAGCGCGGGCGCCGGCGCGGCGGCTGGACAGAGCCCAACTCGGTGCTCATGGTGCGCGCCGAGCACGTCGTGCATCGCGTCACGCCCGTGACGCGCGGCGAGCGATCCATCGTCAAGTTCGTGTACACCACCACGCTGGACAAGACGGACGAGTTCTACGACAATCTCACCACGTACGAGCGGTGACACTGCGCACCGCGATGATGTGTCGCGCGGGAGGGAACGCGGAGGAGCGGGATCGCGACGCGTAGCGAGTTGGTTTTTTCGGCACACCGATCGCGCTCGTTTTCGACGCATCTGGCCCAAAAATAAATGCTTTTTCTTCGCGAGGGCACGAGTTCGAGGGCGTTCACCGGCGATCTCGAACCGTGAAATGGCGGTTCGCAAAATATGAACGCGCCTCCATTGCGCACGCAGTCACAGTTTTTTGTAAACCTGGGGTGCCGCCCGCCTGTCGATTTTATCCGCAAAGACGCCTGCAGAGCGTCGTCATCTGCGGGCGCGCGCTGTCGCCACCGCAACGAACACGATGGCCGCGATGACGATCGCGCCGGTCGGGATGGGCGTTCGCGCCCTCGGCGTTCCCTCGGCGTCGCGCGCCGCGCGCCGCGGCGGCGCGTCCACCGCGCGCGCGCTAGGATTCTCGGGCGAGGGCATGGGACAACGTGCCTCGCTGAGGCGATCGACGCGCGCGGACGTGCGCTTGGCGCGCGGCAGAGGCCAGGCGATGGTGACCAAGGCTGTGACAGGTCCCTTGGAGACGCGTCTTGGGTCGATCCTCACCTCGCTTCCGCAGCGCATAGACCTGTACTTCCGCGTGCGCCGCGGCCGGAAGCTGCTGTGGAAAGCCATCTTCGCCTTCACCGGCTTCTACACCGCGAACGTGCTGTCGCTGACGTTCGGCGTGCTCGGGATCAACGACGTGGTCGCCGGCGCGTTCTGCGTCGCGTTCTCCGAGATCATCACGCGCTCGTACTACAAGAAGCTCAAGCCCGGGAAATACTGGGACTTCCTGAACTGGTTCAAGCTGGGGCTGATGTACGCGCTCACCGCCGACGCGTTCAAGCTCGGATCGTAAATCAAAGCGCGCGCGCGCGAGACGAAGAGACGAGAGAATATTTTAAGGCGACGACGACGAGAAACCTCGCGCCCCCGCGTGCATCACACGAAGCGTCTCGCGCGTCAAAGTTTCTTCTCCCAGAACTGCGCGGTCCCGAGCTCGGGGTCGAGCTCGTACGACTTGAACCCGAACTTTGCGTAGCTCCCCATCGCGTTGGGGTTGTTGGAAAGAACCTCTAGAGTGAGCTTGCAGCAACCTCGGGAAACGGCGACCTCCTGCACTTTGTCCATCATCCTCTGCGTGACGCCCTTGCGTCTGTGCGCAGGCTCGACGAAGACGTCGTGCACGTTAATCAGGGGTTGGCACTTGAACGTGCTGAACCCCTGGAACGCGTTGATCAGACCCACCGGCGTGTCTCCCACGCTCGCGATGACGCTGAACGCGCCCTGGACTTTCGCGAGGTTCGCACAGAGATTCGCTCGCACGGCATCGTCCAGGGGCGCGGAGTTGCCGAACTGGTCCAGCGCGTACCCGTTGAGGAGCGTCGACACCGTCGCCGCGTCCGCGGCGTCGGAGTAGTCCGCCACGCGACACGTCACCATGTCCGCCATGTCGACTCTGGCGATGTGATGTGCGGAGGCAAGATCCGTAGCATCGAAAAGTCGTCACGAAGCGAACGACCAATACCAATAATAGGCCTCTAAAACGATTTCGCCGTCGTCACGTCGACGGTCCCGCTCCTACGTATACCTATGATCACTCCTAGACCTACTCCCCGAGGAACGTCTGCTGCACCCTGCTCGCGATGAACCTGCGCTGAAAGCCGCTCGCCGCGCCCGACACCTCCTCCCAAAGCGTCGCAAGCGCGCGCGCCTCCGGAGTCTCGAGGACGGGCTCCGAGCCCGCGTCGAGATCGTCGGGTCCGCGGCGCGCCGTCAGGTCCGCGCGCGAGGCGAGCGTCCGCTTCGTCGTCACGGAGCTCCCGTGCGCCCACATCGCGCTCCGCAGGGCGTTCGCCAGGGGGAGCCCTCCGTCGTCCCCCGCGAGCGCGGGCGCGGCGCGCACTGCGCGCGCCGCCGCTGCGCGCACGGCGTCCAGCTCCAGCAGCCGCTCAAGCACGGGAGAGACGTGGAAGTCCACCGCGGCGAGCGGCACGTCGCGCCTCGACAGCGAGGCGATTCGTTCCGTCCCTTCGTCCGCGAGGCCCGCGCTCCGCTCCGCCGCCCTCGCCCTCTCGGCTCTCTCGGCGGCGCGCGCGAACGTCACGTGCAGACCCTTGGTCCAGTCCCAGGGCTCCGCGAGGAGCCGCCGGCGCCACCGCCCCGCGGCGGCGCGGAGCATCTCCACGTCGCCCCGCATGCCTCCGAATCGCGCGCGCATCAGGAGCGCGCACACCAACGCGCCGTGCTCGTCGCTCAAGCCGGCGCGCGCGGCGCCCAGGTTGCGGAGCGGGTCCGCGTCGCTTCCCGCGTCCCCGGGTCCCGGGCCGGGGTCCGGGTCACCGAGGGCGTCCTTGACGTCGCACGCGGCGAGCTCCGCGGCGACGCGCGCGACGGCGTCGCGCGCGGCGGCGCCGAGCAGGTACCCCTTGCTCTGCGCCGCCATGAACCAGACGAGGAGCGGTGTGCGCGGGTGCGCCGTGGCGTCCTCCACGGCGATCACCGCCAGCCTGCGCAGACACTCCGCGGGCTGCGCGTGCAGGAGCGCCAGCGCGCACCTGCGCGCCGGGCCACACGCGCCCCGGCGCACAGCCTTCTGCACCGCGGACTTCAGCACGCTGGGCGACAGGTTGGCGCGCGCGCCTCCCCCCGCCCACGTCGAGGCCAACGCCGCGGCGGCGGAGGCGTCTTCGGGCGCGACGGAGGTGACCAGCCGTACGGTCGTCGCGCAGGGCTTGCCGTCCGCGGCTTTCTCCTTGAACTGCGCGGTCGCGCTCCACGCGGCGGCGGCGGCGTCGAAGCCCTCGGCGCGCGCCGCGGGGCCGGGCGCCGTCCCGCGCTCCAGCGTCCAACGCCACGCGCCGAGGGCGTCGAGCCAGGCGCAGAACACAAGCTCGCACTTCGCGCTCTTCTGCGCGTCCATCAGCGACGCGAACGCCGCCGTCGAGACGACGACGTTTTCGCGTCGCGAGGCGTCGAGCGCCGGTTCGAGGTTCGGTCGTCGCGACGTCTCGTTTTTCGTCGAGACGTCGCACGCGTCGCGCGGTGGATCTGCGGGGGGTGCTGCGGAAGGCGCGGGCGTGTCCCGCGCCTTTCGGTCCGACCGCGGCGTCTTCCGGCGATCGGGCGACTCGGCGGCGCCCGCGCACTCGGCGGCGTGCGACTGTATCAGCGCCGGATGGAACGGCCGAAAGCACACCGGGCACTCCGCGAAGGACGACCCGGAGACGCTCGAGTGTCGCGATCGTTTCGCCGAACGCTTCGAGGCGTCTCCGCCCGCGCCGAACATCGCGGCGACGGTTCGAGTCTCGCCCGACTTCGCCATCGCCGAAGTCTCGCCTTCAAAATCCGTCTTTTTTTTCGCTGTTTCACGATCGCCTGGACCAAGAAAAGTAGCGCGTCAACTGCGTCTCGCCGTGCGCCGGGACGTCCACCTCCACGGTCAGGTTTTGGTGCGCGTCCACAGACAGGTTCGTGCGCACGCTTCGCGTGTCCTCCTCCTCGAACAGCTCGTCCGCCTGGGACGGGGGCGACCACGGCTGGGGCTCGGCTAATCCCTCGGGAGCGGCGAAATACGTCGTGAGCAATCGTTGCACCTTGTGCACGACGTACCGCTTCCAACGCTTGGGGGCGGAGCCGATTTGCCCGCGCGCGCGACGGAACGGCGACGCGAGAGACTCCGCGATGGGCTCGGAAGCTTCGTACGAGTCGCGACTCCGCTTCATACCCACTCCCGCGCGAGTCGACTGCAGTCCGCGCGCGTGGGAGTGCCCAGAAAAAGAATTCAAACGCCTGGAGACAGCCAGGCGCGCGGCACGTCGAAGTTGGTGACCGTTTATTGGCCGATGTTTTCTCGACGTCCGACGGACGCGACGCGCGCCAGTCCTCCGCGCGTGGGTCTGACGATGGCAGAGGAAGCGATGGAGCACGTCCGCGCGGTGTGCGCGCGGACGCGTGACACCGTCGCGCGCAACGCCAAGTTCAACGGGTCCGTCGAGCGCCTTTTCGAAGTCGAGCGTCGTCTCGAAGGGAACGCGCTCGCCGCGTTGGACGCGTCGACGCTCGCGGACCTCGGGGAGGCTGCCGAGCGCGCGCTGGACGCGCTGGACGGCTGGCGCGCCGCGAGCGTCACGAACCGGATGAAAGGACGCGACGCGGACGTCGAACACGCGCTCGCTGAGCTCTGCGCCCGCGGCGCGGAAGTCGCGGCCGAGGCGAAACGAGCCCCTCGAGGCGAGACGTCCGACGTCGTCGTTCCGCCGATCCCGGCTGTTCCCGAGCGCGACGCCGTCGCGTTCACGTCGTCGTCGACGGATCCTCCGCCGTTTCCCCCGACGATCCCGACGCCCATGCGCCGCCATTCGCCCGCGGCGGAAACCGCGGCGGCGGCGCGTCCGACCGCCGAGGCGGTCCCCGAGATCCGCCGCGGCGGCGCGGCGCCGTCGGCGGCGGCCGCCGCGGACGCCAACGCGGCGTACACCGCCGCGCTCGAGGCGGAGGCTTCCGGGCACGCGCACGTCGCGCTCGAGCGCCTCTGCGAGGCTGCGGAGCTCGGCCACGCCGCGGCGGCGACACGCGCGGCGACGGCGCTCATGACCTCCGAGGGGACCGGGCGGCTCCGCGCGCCGGACGACTCGCGGCGCGCCGCGCGCTACCTGCGCGTCGCCGTCGCCGCCGGCGACGCCGACGCCATGAACGCGCTCGGCGCGATGCTCCTGCACGGCGACGAGAAGGCGACGGGCGAGGCACGCGACCTCGAGGCTGCCGCGCGGCTCTTCGCGGAGGTCGGCGCGCGGGGCTGCGCCGCGGCGGACTACAACCTCGCGGCGTGCCTCGAAGCGGGCGCTGGCGTCGCGGAAGACGCGGGAAGAGCCAAATCTCTGTTCCGCCGCGCGCTTTCTCTGGGCGTGTTCCGCGCGCACTTGCCGCTCGGACGCCTGGCGCTGCGCCACGACGCGGACCTCGGCGCCGCCGCCAGGCACTTCTCCGCGGTCTCCGGGGACGTCCCCGGGGACGTCTCGGCGGAGCGCCTCGAGACTCTGGGGATCGGCGAGGAGGACGTCGCGGAGGCGACGTTTTGCCTGGCGGACGCGACGGAGCGCGCGGCGGACGTCGGGCTCGCGCGCCTCGAGCGTCGTCGCGCGAGCGGGATGGTTCCCGTGGACGAGAAACGACTGGAGGCGCTTCGCGAGGACGCCGGCGAGCCGGGACGAACGGCGTCGAGCCGGAACGAACGCGCGTGCTCAAACGAGGCGTCGGCATCGGACCTGTGCCTGCACGGCGACGCGGACGACGCGGCGGCGCGGCGCGACGCGACGCGACGCATCCTGGCGACGTCCGAGGATGCGGAGGAGGACGCGAACGCCGCCGGGGACCTGGTGCGGCGCGTCGCGAACGCGCGGGAACGCGCGCGCGCGCTCATGCGCCGCGCCGCCGAGCTCGGGGACGGGCGCGCCGCGTTCCGAGTCGGCGTGTCGCTGTGGCGCCCGACCGCCGCGCTCGGGTGTCGTGAAGAAACCTTCGCGGCGCGCGAGGCGGCGGCGACGTGGATCGCGCGCGGCGCCGCCGCGGGCTGCGGCGCCGCGTACGCCTGGCTCGGCGACGCGGCGAAGCTCGGCGCGTGTCGCCTGGACGGCGTTTCCGACGGCAAGACTGCACGCGCGCTGTACGCGCGCGCCGCGCGGCTTGGTGACGCGAAGGGTGCGCGGCGCCTGGCGGCGCTGGAGGAAAAGGCGTGGAGCGAGGCGAAGGCGGCGGGGAGGCTCCGCGTCTACCCGACGGCGCCGCCGGAAGCGTGGCGGCGGCGCGTGCCGCCGGAGTGGGTCGACGAAACAATCGCGGGCAGGCCGGTGGCGCAAGCGGCTGCGCGGTAGAGATGCGGCGGTACGCGTCGACGCGTAGAGACACGAGACACGTCGACGCGTGGCGTACGTATCGTGGATAGCTACTAGCGTATCGCGCCGTCGCGTCATCGTCTCTTTTCCTTCTTCTCCTTCTTCTCCTTCTTCTCCTTCTTCTCCTTCTTCTCCTTCTTCGCCTTTTTCTCCTTTTTGTCCTTCTCGGGGCTCTTCTCGCGCTTCGCCTTCTTCGCCGGCTTCGTCTCGTTCGCCTCGATCCCGCCCCCGAGCAGCTCGCCCGCCTCCGAGAAGCGTTTCTTCACGCCGGTGTGCTCCGTCTTGATGACGCCCTTCCCTCCCAGCCCGCGCTTCGCGCCGCGCTCCACCTTCCCGTCGTGCGCGCTGTGGAACAGGCGCTCCTGGTCGTCCTCGGTGAACCCCCGCTTGGCGCTCTTCGGCACGTCCGCGCTCCGCTCGCGCGCGCTGCCCACGAGCCCGCCCCACTGAAACTTGGCGTTGACCCACCACGCCAGCGTCTTCGTGCTCTCGGAGGGCAAACCCTCGTACGCCGCGCCGGTCAAAACCGGCTCCTCGGGGTCGGGCGTGGAGGGCTCGTCGGACGACGCGCGTTCGCCGTTATCCGCCCGCGCCTTCTCGCCGTCCGCCTTCTCGTTCGCGGCGCCCACCTGGATGCCGTACTTACGCAGCTGCTCCTGCTCCATCACCGCGATGCGCGCGAGCTTGCCCTTGGCGCGTCCCCAGTTCCCCCAGGAGTCCTTCTCCAGGTCCCGCGCCAAATCGAGGTCGCTCTTCTTGCCGGAATACGCGATGCCGTCCCGACCCTTCGCGTCGCCGACGGAGACGAGCTCGTTGCCGTTCGCGTCCACCAAACACGATGCTAGATTTTTGGCGGTCTCGTCGTCGTCGGAGTCGCTGTCGCTGTCGGACCTGGAGTCGGAGTCCGCGTGCGCGGCCACTGCCTTGGCGAACTTGTCCGCGGCGGATTCGAAGTGGCCTTCCCACCACTTCTCCTCCCACTTGTACCTCAAAGCCTCGTCCGCGCCCAGCCCCTGCTGCAACTCGCGCTTCTTCACCTTCAGAGCCTCAGACATACCTTGCCTGTTCTTACCCAGGCCATCGCCCTCGGACCAGCCCATCTTGCTCAGCATGGCCTTGCCGTACCCGCTGTACGCCTTCTCCTTCGGCGCGGTGTCGAAGTTGGGAATCTTCATGGCGACGAGGAAATCGGCGGCGACGCTGCGACCGCGCTACGCGCAGCGGAGCGCGTCTCTCGTCGCACGAGACGTGCTGGGTCCCTCTCCCGCTCCGCGTGTTCGGAACCGCCGCCGAACCTGAGACCGCTCGAGTCGCACCCGCGGCGAAGCAATGCCGCGCGCGTGGCCCGCCGCCGAGCGGAAAGGCGGCCGTCCGCCGAGCCGCAATTTCACGATTTCATCACAGGCCGAAAAGCACCTGCCGTCGAAAAGCGCGTCGATCTATCCGGTTTCGGCCATCACTCCGACACGCTCGCACCATGACCATGTCCGCCGTTTCCGCCACCCTCGGCGCCGCCGCGCGCGTCGCCCCCGCGCTTCGCGCCACGCGCCGCTCCGGGGCGCCCGCGCGCTTCCTGACGGTGCGCGCCGCCGGCAAGGAGGTGGTGGCCACGGACAAGTCCCCCGCCGCGCTCGGCCCGTACTCGCAGGCGATCCGCGCGGGAAACACGCTGTACGTCAGCGGCCAGATCGGGTTGAAGGCGGAGACGATGAAGTTCGCGGGCGATACCATCGAGGAGCAAACCGAGCAGGTCATGGCGAACATGGGCGAGATCCTGAAGGAGGCGGGCGCGGACTTCAAGGACGTCGTCAAGACCACCATTCTGCTCGCGGACATGGCGGACTTCAAGACGGTGAACGAGATTTACGGCAAGCGCTTCCCCGAGAACCCGCCCGCGCGCGCGACGTTCGCGGTCAAGACCCTTCCCCTCGACGCGCTCGTCGAGATTGACTGCACCGCGTACTTGCCGTGAGCGCGTCGCCGCGCGAGAGGCGTCGAGGCGCGCGATCGAGTCGAGTCGACGCGAACCGCGGGCGAAGCGTCGCGCGTCGTCTGTTGGACGAAAAAAAACACGTGTAAAAACTCATCTCGAAAAACGACGACGCGCGTCAAAACGTCCTGTGCACCGCCGGGTACTGCGACATCTGCATGGCGTTCGGCGCGGACGTCTGGACGTCCGGGGGCATGGGGTCGTTCTCGCGCTCGGGGCGGTACCATCTCCCCCAGCCCTTCGTCCGCGCCAGGTGCGAAGGTCCCGCGACCCGGTCGAGCGCGTCGCCTCGGCGCGCCGCGAGCGCGGCGAACGCGAGCGCGACGACGTGCACGACCCACACGAACACCGACACCCCAAACCCCCCGCGACTGATCTCGAACCACGCCAGGTTCCCCACGGCGACGAGGCTCAAGTCGTACACCATCGTGGGCAGGACCAACGCGAACACCGTGGAGGGCACGACGTCGTGACCATCGCCCCCGTCGAGGTCCGCCATGTCGGGGAACGTGTTGGCGTAGTGCGCGAAGCACACCAACTCCACGAAGACGACGAACGCGAGCGCGTAAAAGGACGCGCGGCCGAGGGCGGGAAGGTGCGCGTGGCACGCGTTGCGCCTGCAGTCCTGACTGCACCGAGACACGAGCACGCCGAACAGCGCGACGAGCGCGAACCCGAGCGGGAACGTGAGCGCGCGGATGGCCACCTCCGCGCCCCCCGCCGAGCGCAGGCGCCGCTTCGTCGCCTCGCACGCGCTTCGCGTCGCGACGGCGGCGACGGCGGCGTCGCTCGGCCAAATCCCGCGGTAGTCGAGCGTCGCCGCGCTACAACTCCCCTCGGCCCAGCAGGCCTCCCGCTCGCCGTACTCGTCAAAATTGTCGCCATCGGACCACCGTTCGTCATTCACACCATTCGCCGGGCGCCCGTCGGCGTAAAACGCCTCGACGCGCACACAATCCAGATGGTCCGTCGCGGTCCAGACTGAATGCTCGCTGCCCCGCACGTCCTCCCCGCTTTCCATGCTCAGCCATCGCCGCGCCTCTATCCCCTCTCCGTTAAAGAACGTCTCCGCGATCAGAAGTCGATTGTCCTCGGCTTCCCACTTCGTCTGCGCGGCCCGGTCCAGGGACCAGCCCTCGGCAAACGCCGCCTCTTCGACGAGGTCCACTTCGGCGTACGCGCGGAAGAACGGCGAGAGGGCGCCGAAGTTGACCAGGAAGGAGAAGCAGATGAGCACGTACGCAGTGACGAGGAACCAGGGCGGGCACCGGCAGCACCTGTCCGCGGGGTAGCAGCACTCGTGGCACGCCCCGCAGCAGCACCTCGTCTCGCAGCACCGGTCGCTCCACGGGCCCTCGTCCGGCCCGCGCGGGACGCCGGAAACCTGCGGCGGCGCGAAGTGCATCGGAGTCGAGTGCACAGGGAACGCCATCGCGGGCGCAGTGGACGAGCCGGGGTGCGCGGAGCCGCCGGGCGTGTTCGTCGTGGGGTAGTGCACCGCGCCCGCGACGGGCACGGAGGGTGCTGCCGACTCCGCGCGTGGCGCGACGGTCGCCGAGGCCGAGGCGAGATTCGCGTTGAACGCCGCAGAGGGGGCGGGGGTGGGGTAAGCCGGAGCCGCACCGGGAGGAAGCGAGTCGTCATGCATCTCCTGGTACGGGTTCCCGGAGGAAGACCCGGAAGCGGGGGAGTAGATGCCCATGGCGTCTGACCGCCTGCGGGCGTGTGCCTCGATGTTATGTTGGTTGAAGACACGTGTGAAAATTTTATTCGCGTTGAACGTCGAACGCGGAACTTCCGCTGTCGAACCAAATTTTTCAATCCTCGAGTCGAGGCTGCGCCTGGAGTCACAGACGGTACTGGGAAATTATACCTTGGAATCACCAAACGACGAGTCACGCGTCTCGATACACGTCATGCGATTCGTGAACTTTTTCTTTCTCGCCCGAGGATGCGGGGCGGTGGTTTGCTGCCCCGCACTCATCACGCGCGCCCGGGCTCTGCTCACGACGGCGAACGCGTAGCTGCTCCGGAGGACCCTCGAAAGGCACCGGACCACAGTCAAGATGCGCGCTCCCATGGGACGCGGCGGAGGTGCGCGCTCGACCCGCGCGCCGCGCGCGATTCCGACGCCGTTCGCGATGCGGAAAAAAACCTCGCCACCGACACTCGTACTGACGGCGCGTCCAATTTCTCCAACCAACAACAACCACGCAGGACGCTCTCCTGGAGGCCGCGGAGGCTTCTCTCCCGGCGGCCGCGGCGGAGGTCGCGGTACGTCGCCCCCTCATAGCATCAATCCGATCCGCGCCGGGCGCGCTCGATCCTCGCACCGCACCACGCGTCGCAATTGCCGTCCGCCTGTCGCGTTTTCGGGGCGGCGGTTGCGGCGGCGGCCGCGCGGGCACTTTTCGCGATCGAAATTTCGCGCGGGGCATAGGACTCCGCGTCCCTCGATCAGAAACTGACCCTCTCCTCCTCTTTCCTCGCGTTTCTCACAGGTGGGCGCGGCGGCCGTGACGGCGGACGCGGCGGTGGACGAGGCGGACGCGGTGGGCGCGACGGCGGACGTGGACGCGGCGGCGGACGCGGCGGCGGCCGCGGCGGCCGCG
>MDSV01121746.1_pt1 | contig 15153 bp, 15 predicted proteins | sample 810851 | NCBI WGS metagenome assembly MDSV01 (sample SAMN05326640, study PRJNA326480) | marine metagenome | isolation source: seawater | place: Atlantic Ocean: North East | collected 2012
GCTAAGCTTTTTAAATAAAGTTGTTTTATATTTTTTGGAGAGGGTTTTATAATTACTTGAAATTGATAATAGTGTTGTAATCGATTTGGATTTTCACCGTATCTTCCATCTGTTGGTCTTCTTGATGGCTGAACGTATGCAGCCTTCCAAGATTTTGGCCCAAGCGACCTCAAGGTTGTTGCAGGGTGAAAAGTCCCTGCTCCAACTTCCATATCGTAAGGCTGTAATATTACACATCCATTTTTACCCCAGAATCTTTGTAAGTTCATTATTATATCTTGAAAAGACAAAAAATTTATTTTTTTAGGTAATTTTTTTTTTACTTTTTTTTTTACTGGCATTTATAAACCAAATTTTTGCCACATCGATTTTTCTTCAATGATGGTCGCAAGTCGCTCTATGGGATCATGGATAGATGATGACAATTTTCTTGCAATGAATCCTTTTGGTTTTTCAAAATTTTTAATGATTATCTTATCACCAAATTTTTTTTTTAATATTTGATCGGCATTTCCAATGCCATCTATCAGACCTAGTTTAAGAGAACTTTTGCCAGTCCAAAACTCCCCTGTAAAAATATTATTTTTTTCTGGATCTTTTAGTTTGGCTCCCCTACTTTGCTCCACTACTTTAATAAAATCTTCGTGTAGTTCTAATTGAATGGTTTTCAATCTTTTTATATCTTCTTCTTTTTCTTCTTTAAATGGATCTAAAGTGCTTTTATTTTTTCCTGCAGTATAAACTCTTCTCTCTACACCAATTTTTTGTATTAAGTCTTTAAAACCAAAGGATGCTGATATAACTCCAATTGAACCTATAATTGAACTTGAATTAGCGTATATTTCATCTCCAGCGCAAGCAATAAAGTATCCTCCCGATGCAGCAACATCTTCAGCAAAAATTAAAACTTTTACTTTATTCTTTTCGGCTAGTTGTCTTATATAACTATAAATCAAATGGGACTGTACTGGAGAGCCACCTGGTGAATTTATTGAAATAGCCACATGTGATATTTTTTTTAAGGAGAACGCTTTTTTTAAGATATCTCTCTGATTTGCTAACTCCAAACCTTGTTTAAAACGTCCTGCAGAGCCAATTATACCTGCTAATCTAACGTGTGGAATAACAATTTTTTTTCTAAATATTGAAAACATATTTTAATGCTTGTTGCTATTACTCTTATAGCAGTAATAAAATAAATTTTAATTATTTTATTACGCTACTTCTAGTTGAATTAAAGGTGCGGCATAACGGAGTAAATTAAAAATTTATTAATCAGTAAATCAACTATAAACATCTTCTATGGGATTAGTTGTACCTCTAAAAAAATCTGCCAATTCAGCTTATTTAGAGCTTAAAAATTTGTTGAATAAAAAGCTTCAAAAAGTTGAAAAGTTAGTTGATTTGAAATTAAAAAGTGATGTGAGTTTAATTCAAAAGATGAGTGAACATCACCTAAAATCAGGAGGAAAAAGATTAAGAGCTCTTTTAACATTGGGTTCAGCCAAATTATCTGGGTACGATCTTGGAGAAAGAGATATAAATTTAGCAGCTTGCGTTGAATTAATTCATTCAGCAACTCTTTTGCACGATGATGTTATTGACGAAAGTACTTTAAGAAGAGGTATCAAAACTACAAATTCTATATGGGGAAATCAGTCTTCTATTTTAGTTGGTGATTATCTTTTAAGTAGGTGTTTTGAAATAATGGTAGAAGATGGAGATTTAGAAATATTGAAACTACTTTCTTCTACTTCAGCAAAAATAGCACAAGGTGAAGTTTTGCAATTACAACACAAGGGAGAAGCAGACTTGCTTGAGGATACCTATATTAATATTATAAATTTAAAGACTGCATCTCTTTTTTCAGCCGCAACTAAAACGGGGGCGTGTTTGGCAGGAAGCAATGATAAAGAAAAGAAAGCTTTAGAGTCGTATGGTAAAAATTTAGGTTTGGCTTTTCAAATTGCAGATGACGCGCTTGATTATTATGGTAAAGATAAATTTTTTGGCAAGGAAATTGGTAAAGATTTTTTTGAAGGCAAAGTAACTTTGCCTTTAATTATTATCTTTCAAAAAGGCAATGACGAGGAGAGAAATTTTTTAAGGGAAATTTTAAATAAAAATAAAAAAAATGAAGATGATTTTAGTGAAACAATGGCTTTAATAAATAAATACAAAGCCATTGAACTTAGTATGAAAAGAGCAGAATACTTTGTTAATGTTTCATACGATTCTTTGGGAATTTTTCCAGACAGTGAAGATAAAAAAATTTTGCAAAACCTTACAAGTTTTAGTTTAAATAGATCTTTTTAAGGATAAAGCAGTTTTTTAATCCATTTTTCATTTTCTTTTATATAAACAAGTCTTTCATGGATTCTTCCTTCTCCATCTAACCAAAACTCAATTTCTTTAGGTAAAACTCTCCAACCAGACCAGTGTGGAGGTCTTGGAATAATTTTTTGCTTTTCATATTTTTTTTCTAACTCGGATATTTTTTTTAAAAAAGTTTCTCTTTTATCAAGTTCCTTGGATTGCGAAGATGCCCATGCTCCTATCTTATTTTTATATGGGCGTGAGTTATAATATTCGTCAGCCTCTTCAGATGTAACCTCTTCAACATTTCCTAAAACTCTTACCTGTCTTCTTAAACTTTTCCAGTGAAAACATAATGAAGCTTTAAAATTATTTTTTAGCTCTTCACCTTTTCTACTATTAAAATTTGTATAAAAAACAAATCCTTTATCGCTTAATCCTTTTAATAAGACCATTCTGACATTTGGTTGATTGTCTTTTCCAGCTGTTGCCACCGCTACAGCATTAGGGTCATTAATTTCTTTTTTTTTAGCCTCAGAAAACCAATTTTCGAACAATTCTATTGGATTTTCCAAATCCTGGAAACAGCTATCTAAGCCAAATGAATTTTTGCCATTTTTTTGATTCATATATTCCTTAAAATAATTTATACATTAAATAACTATGTCTTTTAATACTTTTGGAAAAATATTTAGATTCACTACATGGGGGGAATCTCATGGCCCGGCTATTGGCTGTGTAATTGATGGTTGCCCACCAAATATTCCCATATCTGAGAAAGAAATTCAAATAGATATGAATAAACGAAGACCTGGACAGTCCAAATTTACCACACAAAGAAACGAGTCTGATAAAGTAACAATCCTCTCAGGAGTTTTTGAGGGGAAAACAACCGGTACACCTATATCTATTATAATTTATAATGAGGATAAAAAATCAAGAGATTATGAATCTATTAAAAACAAATTTAGACCTGGGCATGCTGATTATACATATTTTAAAAAATATGGAATCAGAGATTTTAGAGGTGGTGGAAGACAGTCTGCAAGAGAAACAGCTTGCAGGGTAGCTGCTGGTGCTGTCGCTAAAATAGTTTTAAAAAAAATAATAGGCATTAAATTCAATGTGATTGGAGCAGTAACCCAATTAGGATTAATGTCATGTGATAAACAAAATTGGAAAAACTCAGAAATAAGAAAAAATCCTTTTTTCTGTCCTGATAAAAAATCTGTAAAATTATGGGAGAAATATCTCTTAGCTGTTAGAAAAGCAGGATCCTCTTGTGGGGCAGTGATTGAGTTAAGAGCATCAGGAATACCAGTTGGTTTGGGTGCTCCAATATACTCAAAACTAGATACAGATATTGCTGCAGCTCTTATGAGTATTAACGCAGTTAAAGGAGTTAATATCGGGTCTGGAATGAATGCAGCTTTTTTGAGCGGTGAAGAAAATTCTGATGAAATCAGAAAAAGTTCTGGTAAAATAAAATTTACGACTAACCATGCTGGTGGAATTTTAGGTGGTATTTCGTCTGGGCAAGACATTGTTGCTTCTTTTGCAGTAAAACCCACATCTTCGATTTTAACTAGTAGAGAAACGATAGACAAAAAAGGTAAAAATACAAAAATTTCTGTCAAAGGAAGACACGATCCTTGTGTGGGGATTAGAGCTGTTCCTATTGGAGAAGCAATGATAAGTTGTGTAATACTCGATCATTTATTAATGCACCGAGCACAGTGTGGTTAGTTAGAAATACTGCTTTTATTTTTTGCTAAGACAATATTTGAATTTAAAGTTTCTTGGACTTTAGTTGCGATTGATAAACTATCTAATCCTGCTTTCTCGTACATCTTTTCTGGAGTATCTTGGTCAATAAACAAATCAGGTAAAATCATTGATCTAAATTTTAAACCTTTATCGAATACCCCCCGATCAGATAAAAATTGCATTACGTGCGAGCCAAATCCACCAATTGAACCCTCTTCAATTGTAATTAAAACTTCGTGGTTGTTTGCTGTTTCCATTATCAACTTTCCATCTAAAGGTTTAGCAAATCTTGCGTCGATAATTGTTATATCTATTCCTTTTTTGTTTAGTATTTCAGACGCTTTTTTACATTCTTCTAATCTTGTTCCGAAATTTATAATTGCAGCTTTTTTTCCCTCTTTAATTACTCTACCTTTTCCAATTTCTAAAAGATCTTTTATTGTTGGAGTCTTAATTCCAACACCATTTCCTCTCGGGTATCTAAACGCTGATGGACGATCATTGATATTTACGGAAGTGTTAATCATCTTAACTAATTCGGACTCATCACTTGCAGCCATAACAATAAAATTCGGTAAAGTAGACAAATATGTTATATCAAAAGATCCAGCATGTGTCGGACCGTCAGCTCCAACAAGACCAGCTCTATCTATTGCAAACCTAACGGGTAAAGACTGAATGGCTACATCATGCACAACTTGATCATAAGCTCTTTGCAAAAAAGTAGAGTAAATCGCTGCAAAAGGTTTGTATCCTTCAGTAGCTAGTCCGGCAGCAAAAGTCACAGCATGTTGTTCTGCTATTCCAACATCAAAAGTTCTATCAGGAAATCTCTTTTCAAATAAATTAAGACCTGTTCCAGATGGCATTGCACCTGTAATTCCAACAATTTTTGTATCTTGTTCAGCATGTTTAATTAATGTTTCAGCAAAAATCTTTGTATATGATGGAGCATTAGAACTTGACTTATCTTGCTTACCTGTAGCAACATTAAACTTTGAAACTCCATGATATTTATCACCCGAGTCTTCGGCAGGTTTGTAACCTTTTCCTTTTTGAGTTTTTACATGAATTAAAATTGGTCCTTCATGACTGGAGTTTTTAACATTTTCAAATATTTGCACTAAATTTTCAACATCATGACCATCTAATGGGCCAATGTAGTAAAAACCTAATTCACTGAACAAAGTTCCACCTGTTACAATGCCTCTGAGCATATCTTCTGCTCTACCAGCTTTTTGACTAAATCTTTTTGAGAAGGCCGAGATGATCATTTTTACTGTCTCTCTTAAACTAAAATATAATTTACCTGATAAAAGTCTTGCTAGATATTTGCTCATAGCACCTACTGGCTTAGCAATTGACATATCGTTATCATTCAAAATTACGATTAATTTTGATTTTAAAGCTCCAGCGTTATTCATAGCCTCATATGCCATACCTGCACTCATAGCACCGTCACCAATAACGGCTATCACATTGTTATTATTATTTGATAATTTTTTTGCTACAGCCATTCCCAAAGTAGAAGAAATTGAGGTAGAGCTATGAGCGGCACCAAATGGATCATACTCACTTTCAGTTCTCTTAGTAAAACCAGATAAGCCACCACCTTTTCTTAATGTTTTAATTCTATCTTTTCTGCCTGTAATAATTTTATGCGGATAACATTGATGACTAACATCCCAGACTAATTTATCCTTAGGTGTATCAAAAACGTAGTGTAAAGCTATAGTCAACTCTACTACACCTAGTCCAGCTCCAAGATGTCCTCCAGTCTCTGAAACGACATCAATCAATTCATCTCTTAATTCACTCGAGATTTGTTTTAAATTTTCTCTTTTAAATTTTCTGAGATCTGCAGGAAAGTTAATTTGTCTAATTAATTTTGTCATTAAAAATTTCTTTTAAGAATAAATTCTATTATATCAGATAGTTCTTGTCCTTTTCTTCCATGTTTTCTTAATTTAAGCAATATTTTTTTTTTTAAATTTTTTGCATATTCGTTTGCTTTTTTATAGCCCATTAATTTGATTAAGGTAGATTTACCTTTTTTATTGTCTTTTTTAATAGGTTTACCAACTAATTTTTTAGTACCTCTAATATCTAAAAAATCATCAGAAAGCTGAAACAAAACTCCTATGTCCTCACCTATATTGGTTAAAATTCTTTTTTCTTTGTCATTTTTTTTAGCCAGCACTGCTACAGAATTAAAACAAAAACTAAATAATTTTCCTGTCTTTTTTTTTTGCATATCAATAATCTCTTTTAAATTTTTCTTTTTTTTTTCAAATTTTAAATCAAGTTCTTGACCACCTGCTATTCCAGTGTGTCCTGAGCAAAAGGCTAAGGATTTTATAATTTCATTTTTGAATTTTGAATTTATTAAATATCGTTCATTTGCAATAATTTCAAAAGCTAAAGTTAGCAAAGAGCTTCCTGCTAAAACTGCTGATGCCTCTCCATATTTAATGTGTGTTGATGGTTTTCCTCTTCTTGTTGAGTCATTATCCATACAAGGTAGATCGTCATGAATTAAAGAATATGAGTGTATACATTCTACTGCGGCACATATATTTATCAAATCTTTGCTTTTTAAGTTAAACATTTTGCCAGCACTAAAAATAATTGATGATCTTATCTTTTTTCCACCAGATATCACACCGTATTTCATTGGATGAATCAATAAAGATCTTTCTTGTCTATTTAAGTAACTTATTAAAAAATTGTCAACTTTTTTTGCGTTTTGAATTAATCTATTATTAATCATTTTTTAAGTTTTTTTGATATTGAAGATATTTCTCTTACCTTCTTTTTAAATAACCTATCAATATGGTTATTTAACACTATCAATCTCTTGTAGTCATTTAATGAACCGGCTAAATCAGTATTCTTATTTTCAAGTTTATGAAGTATATCATTAATTTCATCTCTGGTTTCTTTTATTGATTTACTTTTGATCTCAGCTGGAATATTTTCATTTTTCATAAATCTTATAATAATAACATTATGAAAAATATCTATTCAAATATATTTCCTTTAAGCAAAAAAATGCTCAACAAATCGATAAGTGTCTTGAAAAATGGAAATGTCATAGGGCTTCCGACTGAAACAGTTTATGGATTAGCCGGAAATGCATATTTGAAAAGGTCAATTAATTTAATTTTTAAAATGAAAAAAAGACCTAAAATCAATCCTTTAATTGTTCATTATTTAAATTACAAAAATGCTGAAAATGATGTAGTCCTCAACAATAATTTTTTTAAACTTTACAAAAAGTTTTGTCCTGGTCCAATTACATTTATTCTTAAAAAAAAAACTAATTCAAAAATTCAATCAATTGCCACAGCAAATTTAGATACGGTTGCTATTAGATTTCCTAACCATAGAATTATAAGGTCAATTTTAAGAGAGGTTTCATTCCCTTTAGCTATGCCCAGTGCCAACTTATCATCTGGTATTAGTCCAGTAAATGCTGAAGATGTAGCTGAAGAGTTTAAAAACAAAATTAAAATGATTATTAATGGTGGAAGATCAAAAATTGGTATTGAGTCAACTGTAATTGATTTGACTGAAAAACCAAAAATTTTAAGACCTGGGATAGTTAGTCCAAAAGCGATTAATAAAATTTTAAATGATAAAGTAAATTTATTAAAAAAATATAAAAACATAAAATCGCCTGGTATGTTTAATAGACATTACTCTCCTGGAATCCCTATGTTTTTAAATCGTAAAACATTAGTTAAAAATCATGCTTTCATTACTTTCGGTAAAAAATATAAAGATAAAAAAGGCCATTTTAATTTGAGTAAAAATTCCAATTTAAAAGAAGCAGCTTCTAAGTTATATCAAACTTTAAGAAAGATTAAGAAACTAAAATATAAAAAGATCTACGTTATGAGTATTCCAAACAAGGGGCCAGGAATTGCTATTAACGATAGATTAAAAAGAGCTTCAAATTAATGTTTATACAAGTAAAAAATCTTACTAAAAAGTTCAAAGATAATATTGCTGTAAATAGGATTAGCTTTGAAATTAAAAAAAATCAAACGCTCGGATTATTGGGAGCTAATGGATGTGGTAAAACAACATCTATTGGTATGATGTTGGGTTTAATTGAACCAACAGAGGGTGAAATTATAATTGATAACAAAAATTTAGATAATTCTGAAAGGGTTCATATTTTAAGTAGAATGAATTTTGCCTCTCCTTATATTGAACTACCAAAAAAACTCACTGTAAGACAAAATTTAGAGGTTTATGGAAGATTGTATGATGTCAAAAATTTAAAGAATAAAATAAATGAGTTAGCAGAGGACTTAAATATAAAATTATTTTTAGATAAAAAAACAGGTGAACTTTCATCAGGTCAAAAAAATAGAGTTACGCTAGCAAAATCACTAATTAATGAACCAGAAATTTTATTTTTAGACGAACCGACTGCTAGCCTAGACCCAGATATAGGTGACTATGTTCGTGGATACCTAGAGTCTTATAAATCAAAAAAACAATTAACAATGCTACTCGCTTCACACAATATGACTGAAGTTGAAAGACTTTGTGACAGTATAATCATGATGAAAAATGGAAAAATTATTGACAGTGGAACTTGTGACGAAATTATAAAGAAACATGGAAGAAGAAATTTAGAAGAAACATTTTTAAAATTAGCAAGGAGCAATGATGAGATTTAATCAAATTTACGCATTAAGTCTCAGGCATATATATTTAATTTCTAGCTCTTTGCCTAGAATTATTGACTTAATTTACTGGCCTACAGTTCAAATATTTTTATGGGGATTTATATCAAAGTTTTTTACTTTAAATAGTGATTTATACAATAATACCGTTGGGGTAATTTTAACTGCAGCAATTTTGTACGATTTTTTATTTAGAGCAAGTATCAGTTACAATATGATGTTCTTAGAAGAAATTTGGAGCAGAAACTTTACAAACCTTTTTATCGCTCCGATAAAAATTAGTGAAATTATTGCGTCTTTAACCTTGACTGCAATATTTAGAACTTTAATTGGGCTACTACCAGCAAGTATTTTAGCAATACCGCTTTTTGGAGTTTCAATTTTCAAACTTGGTATCCCTTTGTTATTTTTATTGATAAGTTTATATATATTTGGAGTTACCTTAGGTTTACTCGTAACTTCAGGCTTGCTTAGATACGGTCCATCATTTGAAAATATAGCTTGGGCTAGTCTTTTTTTCCTAGCACCATTAGGATGCATATATTACCCAATTGATATTTTGCCGGAAAGCCTACAGCTTGTTGCTAAATCTTTGCCCTTGGTACATATTTTTGATGAAATGAGAAATATATTATTGAATAATAGCGTAAATATTTATGAAATAATTAAATCAATTTCCATATCATTAGTGTATTTTATTGGAGCAATTATAATTTTTTATGTGTCTTACTCTGGTGCAAAAAAAAATGGCACACTAATAAACATGGGGGAATAAAAGTTCATGCGCGATAAAATAGAACAAATTAAAAAGCTCGAATCTCCACCCAAAATAGTAAGAAACGTATTTAACAAAGATGAAATTAATGAGTTTTTAGAATTATACGAAAAACTGCCAACAACAGTTCATAACAAAAAACAAAATGTAATAAAAAAAAGATGGATACAAGGTTATAGTAAAAAATTGGAAAGAATATTTTTTGAGAGACTTAAAAAAGAGATTGGAGATTTTAAAATGGACAATCTTCAAGACGAAAATGGAGCTGATATTTTTGGATTAATACAAGAAAGTTACGCTCCTATAGGATTACATGTAGACGCAGGATTTGATTTAAAAAATCAAATTTATAAGCAAAGTTTAATTCCACTCTCAAATGTTGGTAGCACTGTTATTTTTAAAAATAGATTCTATGATGGATCAACCAGTTTTACACAAGATCCAAATGAGCTAAAAAAGAAAAACCTAACTTATGGTCAAAATAAAAGGTCCTCGGATCATCTTAAGCTTTTTGGAAATAATCCATTTGATAAAAAAATACATGAAAAGTTCCTTAAACATGAAGATATAAATAATTTAAAAGGGCTTGAGGTTGAACTTATTTATGAGTGGGAAGTAGGATCAATGTTAATATTTGACAGAAGTCATTTGCATTGTTCTTCATCAGTAATAGACGGTAAAAAAATTGGGATAGCAACATTTACAAAGAAATAAATCTTTATGTTTTTAGGTAAATTGAGAATTAGTATTGCAAAAATTTTATTACCGTTTTTTTATCAAATTATTAGATTGCTTAAAGCAAGCACTAGAACAGTAAATTACTTCAATGATAAGAAAGCTGAAGCAAATAATGCTTACAATTTTCATAATGAAATTCAAAGTTTATTGAAGAGCGAAAAATTAATAGGAATGGATGTTGGTTCTCAAGGTGGATTTAATTCAGATTGTTATTTTCCCAAGAAGTATAACAAATTTTTTGAAACAATATTAGTCGATCCTTTAAATAATTTAAAATCAGATGAGTTGAATAAAAACATTATTAAAAAAGGTTTATGGAGTTCAAAAATAGAAAAAAAACTTCACATATTGAATAAAAGACCTGAGAGCTCTTCTTTATATGAACCTAATAAAGATGCACTTTCTATGTACGGTTTTAAAGACAAAGATTTTAATTTATTTGATATATCTAAAGAGGTAATTATAGAATGTGATACCATATCTTCAAGTCTTAACAAGTTAAGTGTTAAAACTTTGGATTATCTAAAAATTGATACTCAAGGCGCAGAGTACGAAATATTGAAAGGCTTAAATGACTTTAGACCTTTAATGATAAAGTGCGAACTACAAATATTTCCTATGTATAAATATCAACCAAGCTGGATAGAAGTGTTAAATCTTTTAAATAATTTAGACTATATGCTAGCCGATTGGAAAAAAATAGGATCACACGCCACTAGATCACCAGTTGAAATGGATATGATTTTTATTCCAAATATTTCTAAGAAAATTGGTAAAAAAATTATAGAAAATAAAAAAGAAAAATTTATTAGCTTAATGTTGATGACTGGTCAGATAAAATTTTTAAAAGAAATATCAAAAGTAATTAATTTAGGATATCCTGATATTTGCAATAAGTTTGAGGACAAATTTTTTAATTAAATCAATATGGCAATTTTTGATTGTATTCAATATTTTAACGAAGAACACATAGCAGATTTAAGATTTAATATATTAAATGAATTTGTAGATAAATTCATAGTTGTTGAGTCAACAATTGATCATCAGGGTAACCCCAAAAAATTAAATTTTGATCTAAATAATTATAAAAAATTTAAAAAAAAGATAAAATACATAATAGTAGATGACACCCCAAAAAATTTCATTAAACCTCATGAAGGAGGAGAGTCTTTAGTTGAAAAACATCAGCGTAACTCAATCGAAAAAGGTTTGTTAGAGGCTAATGATAACGACCTAATCATATTATCTGATGTTGATGAAATACCAGATTTAAAAAAACTAAATGAATATGATAAAAAAAATTATGCTGTCTTTTCTCAAAGAATGTTCATGTATAAGCTTAATTTTTTAAATCTTAAAGAAAACAATTGGCATGGATCTAAAATTTGTTTGAAAAAAAATTTGAAATCACCTCAGTGGTTAAGAGATTTAAAATTTAAAGAATACCCTTTTTGGAGACTAGATAAGATTAGAAACATACAAATTATTGAAAACGGTGGATGGCATTTTGCATATCTTCAAACACCAAAAAATATATCTAAGAAAATAAAGTCATTTGCGCATGGTGAATTCAACAAATCTGATATTACAAATGAAGATTCTATTAAAGAAAAGATTGAAAAAGGGCAAGATATCTTTAAAAGAGGTTTTAACCTTAAAAAAATTGAAATAGACTCTTCTTTTCCAAATTTCATAATAGAAAATAAAGAAAAACTTAAAGATTGGATTATCTAAGTATTCTTTTTAAACTTTTTTAATTCATCGGCGATTAAAGAAGGTAAATTTTTTTCATTTCTACAATTAAAATTATTAAAATTGTTAACTGCATTCTGTGTTTTATGTTCGTGCCACCATTTATTAAAATTATTTTTGTTATTTTCAATAAATAAAGATAAAGAGTCAGCTGTTAAGTGAAATATTTTGGCATCTATCATCTCTTGCCAGATTTTTTTATATTCTTCTTTTAATATTAAATTGTAATCATTTATTATTACCGCTACGGGTTTGTTCAAAGACAATAAATGATAAAATGCTGTAGAGTCAAAATTAGAAAACAAAACTAAGTCATAATCGTTTACAATTTTTAAAGGTTCTTTTTTAGCTTCTAAAAATTCAATTTCATTATGAATTTTTAAAAAATCAGAAATTTTAAAATCATAACTTTTTTCATTTGGATGAGGTTTGACAAAAAAATTTTTTAAGTCTTCTTTTTTCATTTTTTTTAAGAAAGAATCTAGTTTTTCTAGTTGATATGTTTGATATTTTTTGTCAGTATGCCTATCTACAAATCTTGATATTATATTTTCGTATGGCCTTTGAAGAATAATTCCAGGTAAATAAAGAATTTTATTTTTTTGGGCATTGTTTTTAATAAGCTTTTTTCCAGTTATAGAAGAAACTCCACAAGGAATAATTTTTTTTAATTCTGCGGTCCAACCCCAACTAAAATACAAGTCAGAAATTTTTATTTCGTGTTCTGATCGTTGATCATAAATAAAAGCATTATAAGCTGCTCCATGTTGTCCATAAATTAATTTAGCTCCATTATTAATTTGTCCACAGGCCCAATATTTAAATCGATAGTCTGAATAAATACTGCAAGAATATATATACTTAGCTTTTTTTGGAAGAAAGCTATTTTCCGCATCTTCCAATCTTAATTTAAAACCCTCAATATAATTTGTTGGCATTATTTCTAAAATAAAATCCCTTAAAATTTTTTCATATAAATTTTCAGATTTTTTTAAATTTATTTTTGATCTAATTGACGTATCAATCTCAAATTTCGGTATTTTCTCAATTAAATTATATTTAAAAGGAAATTGCCTTAATTTGATAAATAGTTTTAGTGTTGAAATAAAATTTCCAAAATAGATTTTATATATGATGATGTCATTTCGTTTAAATAATATTTTCTGGAAAAATTTAAAAAAGTTAATTTTAAATTTATAAGATAGTTTATCTCTTTTATTTGCCTTATTTTCTTTTTTCTTAATATAATCTAAATAATTAAATTTTTTTTCATTATTTTTAAAATAAGAGTTTATTCTTATAAAGAATTTATAAACAAATTCTTTAGATTGAATATTATTACTAAATTCGATTAGGTCATTACAAGTAAGAACTAATTGGCTTGGCTCTTTTGTCTTATCAACAAAATTGATTTGATTATTTTTTTCTAATTCCTGATACTCGATAATAAGCCTTAGTATTGAAGTTATATATCTTGTTAACCAAGGTCCGATAAATATTCTCCAAACTCTTTTTGACCATTTAATATTGTGAAGAGAATTTAACTCTATACAAAATTCATCTAATAATTTTTCATGTAAATCATCGATAAATTTTTTATGATCAAGTTCAAAGTTTAAATCAAATTTTTTTTTGAGAAAATTTTCAGTATTCATCTATTTATTATTTATTAAGTATTTATGAAACAAGTTTATTATACAATATTATGTTCAATAATTGAACACTTTATAATATACAATTTATTTTGATAAATGTAGCAAAACTGATATAAATAAACTCATTACTGATAGACTGGGTATAAAAGAAATAAGATAAATTATTACTTAGTGGTGCGCCCGGAAGGATTTGAACCCTCAACCTCCTGATCCGAAGTCAGGCGCTCTATCCAGTTGAGCTACGAACGCATAAGTTTATAATTTAGATGAAATAATGGATAACTCAATAAAATTCTTAGTAGATGAAAAAAATGATGGCAAAAGACTTGATATTTTTTTATCGAATAAAATAGATTATTTGACAAGATCGAATATCAAAAAGATTATAGAGATTGGTAATGTTAGAGTTAACAATAAGATAATTGTTTCATCTTCAAAGAAAGTAAAAAAAAACGACTTAATAACAATTAAATTACTTATAAAAAATTCAAAAAAACTAACACCAAACAGAATTAAATTAGATATTTGTTTTGAAGATAAAGATATCTTAATTGTAAATAAACCAAAAGGGATGGTTGTTCATCCCGGTGCAGGAAATTATGAAAATACTTTGGCCAATGCTTTAGCTTATAAGTATAAAAACACTTTATCAAACATCAATGGAGAACTGAGGCCAGGAATAGTTCATAGGATAGATAAGGAAACGAGTGGTCTTTTGGTAGTTGCTAAAAATAATTTATCACATTTTAATTTAGGAAAACAATTCAGCGAACATACAATCAGAAGAAAATATCTATGTTTAGTTTGGGGTGTAATTAGGCCTTTAAAAGGTCGAATTGAAACATTAATTTCTAGGAATAAGAAAAATAGAAAATTGATGATAGCAAGTGATATCAATGGTAAACGAGCAATTACAAATTATAAAACTTTACAAATATTTGATATTAGAGATATACCAAAAATAAGTTTAGTTGAATGTGAGTTAGAAACTGGCAGGACACATCAAATCAGAGTACATATGCAATATAAAGGAACATCTTTACTAGGAGATTATCAATATGGAAAAAAAAATATAAAATTTAAGAAAACAAATGAAATTTTTATAAATAATCTTTCTGTTCTTAATGGTCAGGCGCTTCACGCAAAAAGTTTGGGTTTTAATCACCCTACTAAAAAAAAATGGGTCAGTTTTGAGTCTGAGTTACCTGGCGATTTTAAAAAATTGTTGGATTTGTTGAAAAATCTTAGTGGTTGAAAAATTGAATTTAATATATAAATCAAAATTATGAGCGATAAAAACACTATAAGCAATTTACCGACACCAGCAGTTGGAGGGCTATCATTATATTTAGCACAAATAAAAAAATTTCCAATGTTGGATGCAGAGGAAGAATTTATGCTTGCTAAAAATTGGAAAACGACAGGAAATGTAAAGTCCGCTGAAAAATTA
>MDSV01128851.1_pt1 | contig 15152 bp, 6 predicted proteins | sample 810851 | NCBI WGS metagenome assembly MDSV01 (sample SAMN05326640, study PRJNA326480) | marine metagenome | isolation source: seawater | place: Atlantic Ocean: North East | collected 2012
AGCTGTAGGTAAATCTATTTGAGAATATACTTTCCACCATTCATCTTCAGGAGGGTTAACACCAAGAGGCCGACCCGGAGTCGCAGTATTTCTCATGCCGGTGAATATTCCGTCAGCATAATAAAAAATAGACCAAGCGCATGCTGGGCCAGCATTCGAAAGCCTTTGGTTAAATGCCTTAGCTATTAAGTTATGGTGAGAAGCTAATGGGCATTTTTTAGGGTTTACTAAAGGTACGCTCGAATAAAAAAAAGACATATTTTAACTCCATTTAGCGCACCCCACTTCTGTTGTGACAGTAGTGCCTCCACCGTTTCCTCCTCGTTCTTGATAATTTAAATCTATCCAACCAGAACCTAACCCAAGGCCTCCTGTCCATAAAACATGAAGTATGTCAGAAGCATCATAGGCTGGAGTGGCGGAGAAGTTCCCGTCAGCATCAAAAAAATGCTTAGGTACATCTATTAAAAAAGTATCTATTTCTTTCGTTGAAGTTGGATCTCTCCTTAATGATGTAGCTGCATACTTAACTCTCATAACTTTCCTGTATGGATCAGCCTTATACCTATAAGCGTCTTCGCCATGGTTTTTAACAGTCTTATCTTTCCATAATATGCCCCCAAACTCCCAGCCAGCCGCATCAGTAGGTATATTAACAGGAGTTACTTTAACGATTATATTCTCGCTTATTCCTCTGTGCTTGTTTTCTAGTCTAGCCATTTTATACGCTTGCTATTACTGGTCTATCAGGAAAGTCATATATAAGATTTTTTTCCCCGTTAAAAACTCCAGCATGATCAAAAGGACCACAGTCCATGTTTGTGCCTGTAATTACACCAGTTACTCTGATTCCATCAGAGCCACTAATTACTAAGTTATATATCATTGGGTCTGTATCTACATAGTTTTTTGCTTCAACAGCTATGGTAACAGCTTCTGAGACGCCAGCGGTGCCATAAGAATGATACCTTAAAGGTAAACCATCTCCATGACTTTGTATTCCTGTTGCGCTCTGCTGCGTAAAGCTAGAATCCAAGTTACCATTTGAGTCTTCTCTTGAACCATAGTCACCAATATAAAGCTTCCAGTCGGAGGCCGGTTTAGTATATTCAAAATACATAGGTATACCAGTAGCCAACTCCTTGGTTAAAGAAGCGTCACCGTCTGCGTTAGGTATTATGCACGCAACATCAAGATTGTTACGCTTTTGCCTTATTAAAGCTCCATCGTTGGTTTTGAAAATATTACCATTAGTCCCCGCTGTGCCCGCTGTCGATGTATAAAGATTCTTAGAAATCTGGGCCGAGTAAGCCTCTACTAATTGAGTAGAATAATTTGAAGAGTCTGACACCAAGCCAAAAGCGACATCATCTATTGCCGTGCCCAAAGAAGTCGCATCTATGCCAGCTGAACCAGCAGTACCATAAGTTCCTTGTTCGCCAGCTCTGAACGTTATTAGTTGGTCAGAAAGAGTATTATAACCTAAGCCACTACCACTAAGCTGCACTCCAGTTATGAATGAATAATTCTTAGAATGGTCTCCTTCTACATGCTCTAAATATACTTTATATGGTAAACCTAAATTATTATCGCTATCAGACCTCACTTGCTTACCATAAGAAAGATCGTAGAAAGCTCTAAGTTTTCTTCCTTGTTTTGCGATGGAACTAGTCACCCCGTCTGGATAGTCATCTGCTAATTCCATTAAGTTGTTAGACGCGGCTCCACTATTTAAAGGTTGCCCTTCTTGATCCGCAATCAACCCAAGGACCACCCCACTAGAATTCTCTCCTTGAACCGCTTTTATTTTAGTAGGAGCTGTAACTTTGCCAAAAGTAGTATAAAAATCAATTAAAATATCATAATCTTTTGGTGCTAAAGTTGTCTTGGCTATTAATTTTAAATCTCTTTCTGTTGCGCTTCCCGCTGTGTCTTTTAAGTAAGCTAGATTTGTCGCGCTATTATCAAACTCAAAATTTTCACTACCAACTACAACCTGACCCGATAATATACTAGATGTTAAGCTTCTATTCTCATTAAATTTAAGAGCGGAGGAAAAAGTTACTGTATCGCCATTAAAAGGCCCACTAATACCAGCGCTGCCACTAGATCCACCAGAACCATAAACATCTACTGATAAATTTTTAGTTAAAGCTAAAGCCCCGCTTCTTTCATATATATTTAAGTCATTTATATCTATTGAACATCCTACAGAGTCAAAAAAGAAGTGCCTAACTTTAAAATCTGTTTTAGAGCCTTTAGAACATATTAAGTTGTTATCAATAAAATAGTCATATTCAGTAGAAAGGAACGTGCCTTTAAAATTAATATCTTTATCTTTTTTGTAAGAATAAACACATCTATTTTCTGGATCAAAAACTCTACCGCTGGCTAATTTAAATTTAACCTCTCTTCCATTGCTAGCTGTATTTGCGCCTCCAACAAAACCAGATATACCAAAGAAAGCTTCGCCAGTAGTACTTGTTACAGACATATCCAAATCATAAACAAGCTGAACATTTGTATCAGCTGTAGTTATGTGCCTAGCATGTTTTCCACTTATCCTCATGACATTGATCTATAAAACGACATCTTAGGCTGTACAGACCTCGATATCGGACCCACTTTTCTAAATAAAGTCTCCAGCTCCGGTTGCATAGGAGGTCTATTAGACATTGATATACTTAAATAATAGCCATTCTCATCTCTGCTTATAGACAAAGAATCTAATCCGTTTTCTTGCTTTAAATACGAAGATAGCTGAGCAAGACCTCCAATAGCATCTATATATATTTTATAATTAACCTCTTCTCTGACTGTATCTACTTGCACTTGAGTTAAATTATCTTTAATTAAGTTATGGTAATCAGCTGCTGTTTTTATACCTAACTTAACATAATTAGTTTCGCCAAAAGTATTAAGCTTGTCGTCTGAATCAACTCCTGTAAAATCATCAATAATCTGTAAAGGTATTTCGCCTCTAAGTATAGCTGCTTGATTGTCTTCACTAAATATAGCCCCAACGTCTTGAGTTAAATCTTGAACTTGATATTTAACAGAAGAAACTTTGGAATTAATAACTGGTATAGTGGAAGGCTTGTCTAAACCGTCGAAAACTCTTCTAATACCAAAGTCAGTCGTAGTCATGCTCCTATTGTATATAAGAACTCCAGCATGATTATTTTCTGATGGCGCAACTATTGTAGTTTCTGGCGTCTCCGCGGTTCCAGTTGCCACATCAGCATATAAGTTCTCTTTAGCTGTGGTTCCTTGGGTCCCAGCGGTAGTCATAGAAAAATTATGCCTTTTAATTTGAATTGATCGACCCATTATATAACCGTTATTATCTAATATTTCTTTGTTGTATAACGCGTCTTTTATAGCCTCTCTTTCCCCGCAATTTAACCCAGCTTGACCTAGCTCGCCAGAAGAGCACATTTCTTCGGCCAAATCTCCTTCGCACAGAGTCTGGCAATCTTCTGTATCATCTGCTGTTACCGTATTTTGCCTATCACATAAAGAGCTTAAAGCGTTTATTTCTTCGATAACATTCGAAGCAAGATTATCACTTTGGCGAGTAGGCCCACTAATTTGTATATCTCCTATCCTACGTGAAGGTGCATTAAAACCATCATTACATAAAAATAGACATACATTAAAATGCTTGCCCACAGCCTGTTGATCTTTTACCATAGAATATAGCCTTGCCACAGGTTTAGGCGCTGTAGCTATGTCTCCATGACCTGCTAAAAACTGAGTAAGCACTGGAAACTCTGCCATGACAGGCATAAATTCCCTCAGTATACTCTTCTTAACTCTTGGTTGCGTAGCTGAGTTGATATAGCTTGGGCTTGATATATTGATATTTTCTGTATTAAGAACAAAAGGGTTTAAGATCCTGTCTATATCCTCTTTCGATCCCATCCAAGGCGCATTCCTTTCAAAATGAAAAAAGCCATTTTTTCTTTTATCTAAGTTTATACTATTATTACATTGATCCTGTAAGCTTCTAGCAAGCTCTCCTAGTTGATCTACTAATTTATTCTGATAAGTTATACCAGACGAAGTCAGAGCATCTAACTTTAAATCTTTTATCTGTTGTAAGAATTTAGCCATGGGACTTTTATAATGCTGGTTTCCCCCATAAAAGGTTGAACTAGGCTGGACTTCTAATCTTTCTAATATTTTGTAGAATCTATTACATTCAAAATGTTCTGAGGCAGGAGCAGATAATACATAGTGCCTACCATAAAATTCATTAGCTATGCTTTGTTCCACCGAATTTATATATTCTTTTACATTCTCATCCCTAATACCACAAAATACATGAAATTTAGCGCCATTGGAACCTACGGGGACCATCCCCCCATCTTTTGCTGAAACATTAGTAACTTGATTACCTATGATTTGAGTTAAATTAGCTCCATCAATTATTCTAGCTTTAAGTTTATTAAGCGATCCTGCGTCTTTGCCAAAAGTTAAACCTAAAGCGTCTATGAAACCTACAGCATGAAAGTATCCAGAAGTATTGTTAAACCCAGTGCCAGTAGCGTCATCGGTAACTTTACTATACTCCTCCGCAGCTCTTCTAACATTAAATATATCTCTCAAGTCTGGAGCGAACTTACCCAGCGTCATGCTAATAAAAAAATCTACTATATGTCTACCCAATAAGAATTTTGTGCCCCCAGCAAGAGACTCAAGTCTTTGACACCCGAATTGTACAGACGCACTTCTTCTTCTATTCCTTTCTTTAGCACCGGGACCTCTGTTAAACTTAGATGAAAAAGCCTGAGCAAAAGTACCGTCTAAACTTCTATTATGGTTTTTAGCATTTATTACTATATTTGATCCGCTTACCAAGTCGGCTCCGTGACCTTTATCTAAAGAATCTATGCCAGCGACAGCTGACTCAAATTTAGACTGTATAGACCTATCTGTTAAATCAACTACGACTAAAGTAGGTAGAAGTTTAGTGAAGTCCCAGTAAAAAGAAACACCAAAGTCATTACCCCAATTTTGTAGCACATCTTTCAAAGTGCCACTATAGTTTCTCCTGAAGTATTTATTATCTCTTCTGTCAGGAAACCTAGTTAAGTCAACGCTAATACCAAATTCTCTAGCAGCATTAATTAAGTCGCTAAAACTATAAGACACGTCAGCCAGCGCACATTTCTGTTCAGAAAACTCTTCTGCTCCTAACACCATGAAACCACCTGACCAGATATTTTGCGCGCTTTGTCTTATAATTCTATATGGCCTAGTGGCGCTACCGGTAGAATTAGCTAAAAATCTTAAGGTTTTTCTGTCTACAAAAGCATATCCAGTTTCACTGCAGACCGGATATTCTATTGCCTTGCCACCAACGGTATCTATTGTGTGGTATTCGTTTAAAGGGCATTTGAGTTTGAATTCTATAGAGCTAGGTACAGTGTGTTTTGTTCTATCTACTTCAAAATGCTCATGTATTAAACCAACAAATATCCTGTCGAGCAACACAGAGCCATCAGAGTATGTTAAATGAAGCAGCTTATCTCCCACCTCTATTGACTCTTCATAACCAGACAAGAACATATTCCTAAACAAGTTAGAGCCAGCAAATTTAATGTCAACAGGAGAAGATAAATCAAGATCGGCATTGGATATTTGAAATTCTTTTCTAGCCCCGGCAACTTCATACAACTGAGCGTCTAGAGCTACGTTAACATTAAGTTTAGTTGCGTTACCTGCGTAGCCCACCTGAGAATCCGCTGAATATATTACGCCGCCAAAAGCAAAACCGGGAGAATTTGCTCCTATTTGAATTGTTGGTACTTCTACTTTATCCTTTGCCATATTCCTTTATATTTTTACACTTATGATGAGCCGCTAAATAAATTTGTTTTCTGTTGAGAGTCGAAAGAGAAGACTTTTGCCCTAAATCCGGGTATCGAAGCCTCGTCGTCTGTCACCTTAACATCTAGTTCTGTTGAGTTTGGATCAAATACGAAAGAGTCTTTTTGAGAACTAGCAGTAGACGCCCCTATTAAGCTATTTTTAGGGTTTTTTACATAGTCTAGTCCGGGAGCTTGTCTAAGCCCATTCCTCCACACTTGTTCATTAAAAACACTAGGAACAGAAAAAGTAGAGCCAGCAGCTGAGTATTTAGTTTGAGTAAAAGACGTAGAAGCTTGAGGGGTAAAAAGCAATTCCGCCGCATCAGAACCTAAAGCTGACGCTTGAAGTAGATAGGAAGTTTTTCCTCCAGTCGTGCTTTGTACATAGTCAGTCCCAGATAACAACTTTATGCCATTGAAATATATATCTTTATCTAAAAACTCTCCAGTAAAATGCTTATTAGACCCTTCGTAAGCTCCCGTCAAAGAAGCCCCAGAGACAGTATCAAAATATATTGAATCATTCACATCAAGTACATCTGATTGACTATTTAAAGCTATTTCATATCTATTATTCTCTATTCTATCTGTTAATGGGTATTTATTAAGACTAGTTACTTGAGAGGCTTCTGCTCCAGCATTATTATCATTTATAAAATAGTTACCTTTATATGTACCATTTAAATCTCCAACCTCTTTTAAATTACCTCCAATATTATTAAATATATCGTTTACAGAGAATAGTCCAGAAACCTCGTATTGCATAAAACCATTTCTATATAATTGCAAAAATGGCTGCTTGTTAGTTGGGTCATAGGAGAAGCTTTCATTTTTTAATTGATATCCTTGGACTCTAAATTTAGAGTCATCAGCTAAATCAAAACTACCAAAAGAATATGTTTGCTGCGAATTGTTATTTGTATTACTTATGTAATTATCGTGAGTATATATTTCTAAATTTTCCGAAGCTTCAACAGGTATAGAGAATGTTACCGAGCCCTCCATTGATATAGCTTTTGAAACGTAAGTTGTATTTCTTATAGGCGATTCTGGAGAAAAGAATCCAGTAGTAGATGTTACGTTGTTCTGACCAGTTAAATCAACTAGTATATTTTTATAGATAGGGGCAGTAAGCTCTCCATCAACATAGTTAGGAATAAGGTTACCGTTTTGATCCTTCAAATATCCAGATATAACTTTTTTGTAACCAGTAACTCCAAAACCTATTGCCTGAGATTGAACTTCCACGCCTGTCACTTCCTTTGTTACTCTAGTTTGAGTTGTTAAGCTGGGAGCTGTATAGGAATCAAGATAATAAGATTCAGCAAAAGTATCTCTACTGCTTTCGGTCATGTAATCGTCAAGCAAAACAACACTATTTATATAGCCAGAGAACCCGGTATAATATAAATTAGGATCATACATATGCACACTATCATGATTATTAAAGCCACCGAACATTAAGGTTCTTGAGTTCGTGTGATTTTCTAAAGGAGTTTTGAGAGAGAAACTCTCTTGATCTGGTCTATGTAAAGAAAGCTCTAATGTGTCAGGAGTCTTTGCTATCGATAGTAAATTAAAAGTTTTTAAATGGTTCGGTATTGTTTCTACTGTTCTTTCGTAATTAGAGCCCTCATTTGAAGTTATGTATTCATAGTACAATCTATTAGATCCATTTATTCCAACATGAAATCCAGATAAAGAATTATAGCCTGTCATGGTAGACACAATAACCTGACTTAAAGTTGGATTTTCCGCTGCAAACTCGCCAGAAAAATCTAAGAAACAAGTCCAATTGTCCCCTGTCATAGGCTTAGTAACAGCCAGTAAACTCTGGCCATCAAAATTACCAGAACCTGTTATTGCAGTGGAGTTACTTAATATTTGAGCGGGATAATTATCTGCCGCTATCACATATTCAGGAGTAGACGCACCAGTATTAACTACCTGAGAACCAGTTGTGTAAAGTTGATTATAGACAACATAAGTATCGTAAGTTCCTTTGGTGTGACCGCTAATTAGTTTGTACTGACTATGTCTGTCTGTTTCATTGTCAGTGTCAACTATCCCACTTAAATCGTAGTAAGCTAAAACGTCTCCAGTTGCAAAACCAGCTTTTCTAGAATATTCAAATAAAATATCTTGCTTCATTAAGTGTCTAACCTATTTAATTCTACTGTATTTACATTTTTTTCTTGCGAAAATGCTCTACTATACGTTATACTTGATGTATCTTTATTTTCTACTTTATTTTGAGACTCCAATCTCTTGATATTCCCATCTAAAAATGAGTCTTTAAGATAGTCGTTCACGCTAACAATCTCGGTTTCTGCCTCGCTGAAACTTGTTTCATCTCTATCGTCAGCTATAGCAGTTGTTCCCACTTCTATACCCTCCCTCTTTGTATTTAACTTCATATCGTAAACTAAATAATGACCATTTTGCAGACAAGAAGGTACCGATGTATACATTTGCATAGCGGGAGACACTGCAACAGAGTAATTCAAGTCTCTAAGCTTACTGTTTTCAGGGAAGTCTTTATCAGTAAATTCTGCGGAATAATTTATAGTTCCGTTGAAATCGTCTTTACTCACAGATATAGAAGTCGGTCTGGGTGCTAAAACATATTGAGTTCTAGTTGGAAACATTTTATTGTACATAGACTGAGCTTCATCTCTTATAAGCTTTGAATTATTTGCAAGCATCAAATCTAATAAAATTAAATTATCTCTATTTTTCTTTTCTAATGCTCCTCTAGTAATTATTGTACCTGAGCAATTTACTGTTACTATGTCTGTTATATTATCGTGATCAAAACTCACATTGTAGTCAAAATATGAGGAAGCGTTTTTTATTTTAGCGTTACTAAACAGCTGATTATTATCATATACAATGCTAAACGCTATAGTCCTAGCATCTTCATCAGGAGATATACTAAAAGATACTGGCTCTTGATTTAATTCCAAGTTAGTTGAGCCCCCGGGTCTAGTCCCATTAGAGCCTTTAATATGTCTTTTGTAAGCTTTATTAATTAAATTATAAAAATCTCTAGATTTGAAGTCACTCTTTATCTCTGACCAAGTTGTTTCGGAATCTTTGTTTCCGGTTACTTGACCCGCCAAAGTCATAGTTATAAAATCACCACCCTGTTGCTCATCTATTGCTATATCATAAGTGAGCATAATATTAGCGGTTTGCATACTAGGTAAGTTTGCCTCCTCACCTTTTGCACCTGACGCTTCATTAGTAATAAAAGAATAATTTTCTGTTATAGAATATGCGCCACCAAGCCTATCAGCTGTCTCACTTTTAGATGTAAGTATAAGTGTCGAGTCAGGATGAACATTTTTATTTAAAGCTTGATTTACCTTTAAGGATACTCCTTTCCTAGATTCAACAAAAGCTTTAGCTTTTAAATAAGCATTTAGAGTAGTATTGTTAGTATTGTAGCCTCTTGCTGATATATTATGAGCAACAGTTACCATACCAGAATTATCCTCCGAATATTGCCAATTGTCTACTGGTTCAGAAACACCATAATTAGCAGTGTAAAAATCTTTATCACTTTTATAACCAATCAAAGAAATGCTGTAGTCAACGAACCCAACGTAATTCGAGTCAGTAAAAGTAAGACTTTCTACACTGCAATTTTTCAAATGAAACTCTGTGCCATGACCTATTACGCTAAAGTCTTGAAAGTTTTTCCTAAGAGCGCCCGAAAAAGCTTCTGCTACCTCATCCCTTTTTTGCGAAAGCTTTAGGTAATCATTACCTGCGTTATCATCTCTTTTAGGGAGTAAGGCTATCTTACCACTTAAGTTAATATTAACCGTAGTTGAAAAAATATCCCCACCCACATAGTTGTTGCTAAAAGTTTTAGACACAAAAGGAGTTGGCACTGGAAACTCAAAGCTTCCGTACTTAACTTTAACCTCTTGTGGATAATTAGCCATAATTAATATTTAAGAGAACTTGGAGCGACCCCTTTCTTGTCGATAAAATTCATAGAAGCATCATAAGAAAGGTTATACGCAGAGCTAAAGTTATAACTAAGATCTTCTAAAAACCAATTCAACTCATTTTTACCAACTTGAGGAGACTTGACAAAAGAGCTTTTTTGTACATCTGACTGAAGGGTGCTAAACACACTATCAGACGCAGTCTTTAAATAGTTTGTATGAGCAGTATTTATTTTATTAGAGTTTGGATTTCTTTTTATTATACAGCTGAAAGAAACAGACTTTGTCCCCGGAGTAGTTTGATCTGCATCATAATTTGTCTCCTTTACATTTGGCGCTATGTGATTAGAACGAATGCCTACGGGCATCTGATAACTTGATTCTTTTTCTAGTCTTCTTATGTATGTTTCATTTCTTAAAGTTGGGTCATCAGAATATTGAAAAGAATATGATATACCCAAACCATAAATAGGAAACCCAACAGAGGAAGATATTAAGTTCCTTGGAAAAGTCAAATTATCTATAGAGGACTGAGTCTTAACAGAGTCAAATAAAGGTTTTATTCTAGCTATAACATCCGAAGAGCTTGTGAATTTATCATACAATGTCTTAGGGTTAAACAAATAATTCTTACTTTCGTCATAAGGCCTTATCTCTCCAGATTCTGTAACCGAAGTAACATTATTAGAACCTCTAGACGCATCTAAACTATATTCAAAAATTGCGTCATTATGCATTCTAGGGTTGGTAGTAAAAGTAATGTTATAATTTATTGACCCTGCTGTTCTATTAAAAGATCTACCATAGTTTACAAATTTTTCTTTTAAGTCTGAATGATTATTCCATTCCTGACTTCCGGGAATCCAGTCTGGATTAGATTTAATAAAATCAGATAAAACTGCTTGGCATCTTGTATAAGCTCCTTCTTTTAATGTTTTTAAACCTTGATATGCATTTTCATATTTATCTTCATTCTTGTCTGTCAGAGCTTGAGTTTCAAGAGATACATCAGTTCTGCCCTGAACATTTCCCGTCTCTGTTATTGAAACGTTCCCAGTTTCCTCCACAGAAACAGAATAATTAAATCCCGCGGACCACTTCTCGTTTTTTTGGTCACTTCTATAAGCTCCAGATTTAGAGTTTAAAGTTCTAGATAAATTATACGAATTATTTATAGAGTCATAACTTTCCGTAAAAACGCCATTACCTTTTGCGTTTCTTACAAAATCCAAGTATCTAGAATCTATATTGCTAATCTTTGCAGTAGCGTTACCAGATACATCGAAAGCTTTCATTGCGATTTCTTTTGCGATTGCAGAAAGATCAACACTAGTAGGAGTATCTTTTCTTAAAGTAAAATTAACTATCTGACTAAAGCTATGCTCAAAACCGCCAGATATAGAAAAATTAAAGTTTTCTGAAAAAGATTCGAAGTATTTAGCGTACTGAACCAAAAGAAAATCTGTTGCTTTATAAACCTCCGAGTCTGCAGACTTTAAGTCGCCGCTATGATCAAAAGCTTCATAAAACTCAAGCTCCATATTTACTCTAAGTAAGTTTATATGATCTTCTATAGTTGCTTCTTGCGCTGCAAATTCATAAGAAAGTATTTTTACATTTTGTATTATAGTACCGTTTATAGATATGCTTTCCACAAAACCAGAATTATTCTGTCCAAGAATTTCATCTATGTGACTTCTTTCTGTAGTATCTATTTTTCTAAATCTAGTTGACTCTATATCATTACCCGGATATATAAATGCAGTTATAGAAAGAGAGACTGTTCTACCATACTGGTATACTTCACCAGAAATATAGTTAGCAGACTGTGAAAAGCCTAAAACCTCTGCGTTCTCTAAATTTATAATAGCCATAATTATATTAATACTGAGGTAATTGATTCATCACTCGTCTCATAGCAGGATTTTTCATCATCTGCTGTACTGTTTTTTGCATTTCAGGGTTATTAACTTTTATTCCGCTTAAATAAATATTGTAGGTATTTGGAGAATCAATTTTTGTCATTCGGTTTGTTTGCCTTTCTCTCATCGCTGCGTTATCTCTCATTGATTGTGTAGATGTAACCCTTGGAACCGCGCCGTGGCCCATGCCGCTATAATCAGGCATGTTGGCAAGCTGCGCAGACTCAATATCATAGTTACTCGCAAGCATAGCTTGACTACGGAACAACCCTCCAAATTGTTCTGCGGGGTTTCTTAATCCACTAGCGTTGTTAAAGTTTGCTAGCCTTTGTTGGCGATCAGCATCTGCACCCATCTGCATATTATTAACTATACTACCTCCTAAAGCAGCTTGTTGTATTGCTGCTCTTAACTGACCGACAGCTCCCGTTAAACTTTCTAAATTATTATTTAACTGATCTTCAACCGATCCTTTAAACAAAGTCGATGCTTGAAGTCGGGCTCTCTCAGATATATCTTGCCTTGATAAACCTAATCCTGTCGCTCTATTGAGTTGAGACATCTGAGTAAATGCAACCCTTCTTGCAGCATCCTGAGCCGGTTTGAGGAAACGAGTACCCTCTAAGTTTCCTCCTAATAATTGTTGTATAGCGTCAAATCTGTTTACGTTAGCTCTATCAACACCCATCCGACTACCTGCTCTTGAGGCTATAGCTCCAGCTTGCTGAGCTCCTTGTAATTGAGAAAGAATAGGATTTAAAGCGGTAGGATCTTTGATAGCTGCAACACCTCCAAAAGACCTAACTTTTTGAGCCTGTCGAGCTGCACCGATTTGAGCCTGAGCTACTCTAGAAAGTTCGTACTGTTGCTCGAAATTTATTTTAGCTATTCTATCGCTAGTCGCATTTAATTGCTCTAACTGAGTAGCTAATGTATCTAGCTTTTTTGCGTCAGCAGCGTTAGCGCCCTCGGCTGCTTTAGATAAAGCTTGAGATATCTCCCTTGTCTCTTGTATGTTCATTTGACCGAAGCCGCGAGAACCAGTTTGAAGTAATCCAGCTACTCTCCCTCCAAGTTGAGTACCTCGCAAAGATCTAGCCGCACCGAAAGCGTTACTGGCAGCTTGAAAGCTTGAACCAAAAGTTCCAACATTTGTACTGAACGCATCCAAGCCCTTTTGTTGTGTTTGTAATTGTATATTTCCTCTGTCAGTCAAAAAGCCCTTAGACGCATCAGTTGTTATTTTTATAAATTCCTTTCTTACTTTCGCTTCTAATACCAAGCTTTGCTGAACTGCTTTAATTCTTTGGACATCAGCTAGATTTTCTCTTATTATTTGAGCTCTTACAGACGCCTCTGCTTTTGCTGTCCTTAAACTTTCAATGTTAGAAGCCGTAACTTCAATCATCGACTTGGCGGCATCTGCTGCGGCATCGCCTCCTGCTTTAAGAGTGTTTATAAAACCATTTAACTCCTGCTTACCCATGCCCAATCCTTCCCCTAATTCTAGAAGCTTTTTTGTATTTGTGTCGTTTGCAGTTGCGGTACCGCCAGAAAATCTTCCTAATAATTGAGCGAACTCGCTAGCGTTGGAACCAAAATTAACACGGTCTTGACCTCCTGCTGTGGCTCGTTCTATAAAGTCTCCAGAAGAAACTATTCTTTCTGCTAAAGATCCGAATTCGTCTTGTCTGGCTTGACTCTGCCTTTGAGCTTCAAAATCACTCATAAAGATTCTTTCAAGGTTGCCTAGAAAATCAGTCATTTTTCGGTCATTTCTATTAGTGAACCCTGCTGTATCTTGCCTTAACTGAGCTCTGTCTCTATTTTTTTGTTGTTCAGCTATGCTATCTTGTATAGCTCCTTGTATAGCCTCTGGGTCTGCTAGGCCAGAAACGTTTTTCCTTAGATTAGAAGGCAATTCTCGCAAAGCTTTATTTAACTCGTCTTGAGCCTTGTTTACCTGAGCCATAGTAGCATTTGAGTCATTAAAAGTTGCTATTGCCTGCTCAGTTGCTTCCCCAAACTTAGTTAATTTTGATATATTTTTTTCTGTAGCTTCAGCCACCGAGGCGAAAGCTTTACTTGCATCTTCAAATTCTTTTTGGGCTTCATTAAAAATACGACTGTCCGCTATCTGGCTTATAGCAGTAAAAGCAGCAAGTCCCCCAGCAGCTACGCCAAGAGGTCCAGCAGCAGCTATTCCTCTACGAGCGGCCCCGAATCCTCTACCAGCAGCCCCACCTATTCTCCCCCCTAATCTTCCAGCGGCACCTCCTAATGCGCTAAGCCTTGAAGGAGTTCTTTGTACGTTCCCTATAGCACCGCCCGCCATCATCATTCCTCCATGCTGGAAAAGCGCGCCCCTTTCGTAACTAATACCTCTCGAAAGTATTCCTCCGGGCACATTAAACCTTCTAGCAGCGTTTTGTCCGAATCCGCTACCTTGTAAATCGCTTATTCCCGGTAGCCTTTCTGCGAAAGCTGTTCTAGATCGCGGACCTCTCGGCACTATACCTCCGCCACCTCTTCTACCAAATGAACCTATATCACGATTAAAGAAATCAGTAAGGCCTCTTGGAGCGAAACTACCTACCGCAGCTAAAGCTCCACCTGTAAGCAAAGCTTTCTGCAATGCGTCGGCCACTGCCGATGCAGAAGATGTCCCGTCTTCTTGAGCGTCAGTATTAGACCTTAAGGCGTCAGATAACAGATTCAGGCCCATTGTGACCCCAAGCAAAGCTCCTTGGGATGCCATTAAACCACCAGCGCCGCCACCAGCAGGAGCAAAATTAGGTATGCTTCCAGCTGATTTCGGATTCGTGCCCATAGATAAGCTACGTCTTATACCTTGGCCAAGACCGCCGGGTTCGTCTTGTGTATTATAAACACCAAGACCCATAGGATTAAGACCGGAAGCTAACGAGCGGCTAGAGCCTACTCTGATTCTATTCATAGGTACGCCAGCAGAACGCTCTCTTGCCACAGCTTGATGAAGAGCGCTGAAGCTAGGGATAAAACCACCAGCTTTACCTTTCTTCTTCATTAGCGGTCCTGAAGCATACTGAGCCATTGTTTGGGCTAAAGCTGAATTGTCTAAAGCTTGGCCTGATTTTGTCGTAAGAGTGCTAACAATTTTATTACCTATACTATTTAAAGCTTCTTGACTTAAAGTTCTTTTTGCATCTGCTCTTTTTAATGCACCTGAATAACCAAATTTCTTTTTAAATCTTGAGTTTACATTACCACTTTCTTCAAAGTCCCATAACGCACTAGTGTCTCCTGCTAAACCAGCCTCAAAAGACTTGGCGTTTTTTGTCATTGCGTTTATAGCAGTTTCAAATATAGAGCCTTCTGCACCGGGAGGGAATAAAGCATTTCCTCTTCTACCTATA
>MDSV01132926.1_pt1 | contig 15152 bp, 24 predicted proteins | sample 810851 | NCBI WGS metagenome assembly MDSV01 (sample SAMN05326640, study PRJNA326480) | marine metagenome | isolation source: seawater | place: Atlantic Ocean: North East | collected 2012
CGACATATACTTCAGGCACGACATTATTACTGTATCCTTGTCTAGGATACCTTCTTCAACCATCTCCAATATCTTGTCAGTCGCTTGTCTTGTCATTACACTTCCTCCCCTATGTTCATTGCCTTGCCTTTGGTGTACTCATGGACATCTTCTTTTTCAGCTTCTTGTTCTGCCTCATACTCAGCCATTGATTCCGTGATATTGAATATGTCATCCAATGTAGAGCCAATGCCGTCCTGCCAAAAGTCATCTGTTGATTTGTAATCACTAGGAGCATAACAATCATCTGAACCGTTATCCCACTCGCCCATGAAATCACAGCCACCTTCGTAGTAGTACGCCTTCAAAGAACAATTATCATTGTCTGCTAGGAACTGTTCATAAGCACCAGTCGGTGGTGCCCAGGCCGAGCTGAATCCAAATGATATCGTGGATTCGTCTAACGAATCATTCAGGTGCTGTCTGTCGACTCCGTAGAATTCATTCACCTCCCATTTGGTTGCCCAATTGTTCACTCGCCAATCGTACCAATTTTCTGCTCCGAACTCCAACTTCCTTGCCTTTCTCTCGTTCTTTTCGGACTTTGTCTTTGCTATCGGACCTGCTTCTGTGTCTACCAACGCCTTGGGCATTGGATGGAAGAATTGCAATAATCCATTTTGTATTTCGGGACTATCTTCTTTCACAATCTTCTCAATTTTGTCTATCACGGAATTCGGCCCCGTGATAGTAATCTGATTATCGCACCAATTTGGCATTAAGCAACCTCCTTGGATTTGATCAATGTTAGGTGAGATCCTGGAACATTCCATCTTTGTCCTGCATCAGTCTTCACTAAAATGTATTTGATTTTCACTCTCTCAACCGTACCAGTTTCTGTTCTTCCGTGTCTGCCTTGGAATGAAACTTTGTCCATAAACTTGAATTTATGGGCGTCAGCGGTATGTAATTGATTTCTTCTCAACTTCACGGCCTCGATAATTGCCGATAAGTCTGTACCATTCATCTCATAAATGTCTGAGATAGTGTTTTGTAGTTTTTTGTTCATTCAACTCCTTTTTTTGTTAATAATTCAGTATAACATGGATGGTAATACCGTCAACCTCCTAAAAAGTCGCATAACCATTGGCTTTTTAGTCTTCAAGATCAATACCATCGTCTTTTAATGCTTTTTCGACCACAGCTCTTGGTGAATATGTCCACACCGTGAATCCGGCCGAATTCATTTCGTCTCCGTCTACCACGGCAGTGATACCTGAAGCCTTCAAACTCGTATGAATGCTTGGTACTATACTTCTGTCTTGGTCTAGATCCCAGTCGCCCACATCGGCAACCTGGAAATGATGTTTATGTGTTTCGTTCATTATTTCAGTCCTCCTTGTCTCAATATGACATCTTTGATTATTTGATTCAATTCTTCATGGCCGGATGCTCCCCAGGTACCCTCTTCGGTCTTAAGAATTACTTTGTCCGTCAGCACGGCTCCTCTCCACATCTTCTCCGTTATGCTGATCTGCTCGGCTGGTGCCAATAAAAGTATTACTCCTGTTATCAATCCTTCTATGCTCATTCGGCCTTCGCTTTCTCTTTCTTTTCCTTTTCCTTTTGTATAATTTTATTGCCTGTGGTGATGCCTTTGTATATCATTGAAGCAGGATCGGTGTTCACATCTCCACTTCCACCCATCGATATCAAGACCCCAATCAATGCTCCAAACAGAGTTTCTATCATCTAAATTTACTTTCCAAATGGCTCAAGTGTTCTTGGCACCATTCTTTGATTTCTAGTTTCATTGGTATGATCTCTGCCTCACGGTATCCGAACCCAAGACATACATTATGGAATCTATCCGAGAATTTGTCTGGTCCCATCAAGGCGTCTTCGCCATATGGGGTACAGCCATCCAGGTAATCTCCCTTCGTGTAGGCATCTATCATATCGTCAAAAATTTGTTCTAATGATTTGACTTCAAGTCCTTCAATCATCTTACCACCCCTTTCTGCATTATCTGGTGGTGGTCCAATGCGTCTGCGAACCTTGTGTTTTCTTCTCCATGGATATCAGGGTCACGGATGGCTTTCCAACCGTGTATCTCTAATACCTTGGCCATGTTTTCAACAGCCTCCAACCTGTTAGTTCTTGTTGGAAAACTATCATCCGAAAGATCCAATTTTATCTTATCGAACAAATCCATCAATTGATCAATGTCTTGTTTGGATAGATAATTTTTTTTATCTAATGTATCTTTCGCGAATGCTTTGATCGACTTTACTTTATCTGTCATTAAGCTACCATCCCTTCTTTTATTTTGTCATTCATTTTAATGTATTGATGAACCGTATCGTTCTTAGGACACTCTTTCAAATTGTTGATTATCATCAACTCCTTTTCTGCCTGTAAGAACTTTCTCTCACTTGCAACCGTTTCATCAATGCTTTTATTATAATGGAAAAAATCCGAAGTACCAAAGCCTTCGCCTTCTGGCCAATCGTTCAATGACCATAAACATTCATTGGCAACTCCCAACTCGTGTCTTGTCTGAATAGTACCATCTTGGATTTTTCTACTCATTAAATTTCTTACTAGATCTGTTTCAGCTCTATAATGTCTGTCCAATTCTAACTCTAATTGACCCTTAGACATCAGCCCATAATAGTAATCGTCTCTTTTATACATTTCAACTCCTTTGTTCATAACTCAGTATAACACGGAGTCGGATAGCGTCAACCTGGTAAAAAATTGAGTATATATAAAGCCGGCTGAAAAACCTAGTGAAATAGCGACTTTTTAGACTACTGGATATTGTGTCTGTGGATAAGATCAACTACAAGATATAGTGATCACCTAATTTACCAAACGGACCTTAATTACCAAATTATCTTTTTGGCTTCACAACCTTAGATTTCATCAGAGGTCTTGCACCCGATCTGGTTGACTTGCCAAATCTTGGTTGAGTGCCTTTTCTTTTTTTGATCTGAGTGCCCTTGAGCCTTAGTGATCCTGCACCTGACCTTTTGGTCTGAGCAAGTTTCTTACCAGCTATCCCGGCCTTGGCTTGACGTTTCTTTCTAATCTTTGCGGATCGTTGGGGATCTGTTTTCTGAAAACAGGTGCTTGGCTTCGCAACGATACGACCTTTCCTAGGTCCCGAAGAGCATCTGAACCCTTGCTTGGGTGCCTTGCCCTTTGTTCGCCTTAGGATCTGGCTTACTCCCTCCGCGATGGCTGAATGGTCAGGATGTTCCTCGATCGGAGTGTCAACCTCTAGTGCCAATTCTTTTTCTGATACTATATCTTGCGATACTAGATCTTGTGTCTGACCGGCCTTTTGATGACTATATGTAGTGCCACAAGATGTAGTATCTTCTGATTCTTTTGGCACTAGGATGAATTCTTTGATCTTCATGTAGGTATTTATTGACCTTACACCTAACGCATCTAAACCTTAATACCTTAAACTAATGCTTAAACTAATGCTTAAACTAATGCTTAAACTTACATCTAACTTATTATTCCAGTGGGTGCTTTATTCTGCACAAGATCAACTCGGCATGGATGGATGTGTTAAATACAGTTGCCATGAAGATATACGAGATTTACAACACAGACGAGAACATTGGTCCAGCACCGGCCGGGGTGTGTTCCAAACCAGCTTCACAGTTGCCTGCAAGTTGGGTAAGCAGTTGCAAAAGCAAGGGTAAGATGAAGAGAAGTGGCAACAGAAACGAAAAGATACGTGGCAAGACCCAGAAGGTCGCTGGCAAAAGAATAAAAGGCAAGAAGTACGGCGGGCCTTTGCCAGATTATTCATAATCAAAACAAAAATCAGAGATCCAATAGCGAGCCAATAGCGAGCCATAATTATATATAATGCAACTTGTAGACAAAATTGTTGACAAATTCCCAAACACCACGCAGTTGAACATAGACTACGTGAAGTCACCACCATACCCAAACATAGCTGTGGATAACTTTCTTCCGGAGGAAATCACAAAGGCAATGAAACAAGAGTGCGATCAACTCACGTGGACCAGAGAGTTCTCACGGAACGGTAGCCACATGTTTGAAAAACAGGACGTTGATGATTGCCCTGTTGCCAGCGAAGTAAAGGTTGCCTTAAGCTGTAAGAAGTTTTTGACATGGCTTGGAGAAGTCACAGGACATCATGACCTGATACCAGATCCTCACATGATAGGCGCAGGCTACATGAGATGCACACGTGGGGACAGCCTAAAGTTACACAGTGATTTCAATTTCAATAACACATTAAAACTATACAGGATGTTATCGATCAACATCTACCTTAACCAAGACTGGAACAAGGACTGGCACGGCGACCTACAGTTTTGGGACTTTGAAAGGAAGAAATGTATGACCCGATACTATCCAGAGGCGGGACGAGCAGTGATATTCAGACATCATAAGTTTGGCTTCCATGGACATCCAGAGCCTATGGAATGTCCTGAGGGTACTCACCGCGATGGCTTCCGGATGTTCTATTATGTTAGCCAGCTTTCAAATTATAAACTTGATAAGAATCCACACAGAAGTCTATATTGGTATGACGAAAAGGCCAAGCAACCATACGACGTTCCTGAACAGGAATAATCTATTTGGATATCAAGTCCAGCATTGTTTTTGGACTTAGACTTTTTAAAAGTTTGTAATTGTGTTCCAATATTGGTGACATCTCATTTTGTATAACATTTAATTTTTCCACAGAACTTTTTGATATTTGATCTATGACTTTCAACATCCTTTGAATCCTCTTCACACCTTCGTAGTCATCATATTCTTCAGACCACCATTTGTCAAAAGTCTTAAAGCCAATCTTCTTAAGGTTTTGTAAGAAACCCTTACTTGCATAAACTATAAAAGGTGTCCTGCTTATAATTGGCCTACCAGTCTTTTCGTTGGGCAAGAAACACTGGCCTTGGTGCCATGTCTCGCACACAACGTCAAGGAATATGTTATTATAGTATGGCAGTATCTCATACGGTGTCTCCCAGTCACCACGTGTTATGTCTGCTCCTGTGTTTTTGTTGAGAGATATGTCCGCTGGATCAAGATGCATAGGCAGACCTTTTATAAAGTTTGTCATGTTATCACGAACGGTTTCATTAGCGTCCTTTAACATAACATCATCCATATGTAAATTAGCTGTGATTTTGTTGTTAATATGGTGTTGCCAGTATGACATTAACGTCTTGTCTTTATGCCGTCCATCGATCATGCTGGCTAGATATAACCTGTGCCATCTGCTGGTTCCTACAAACACACCAAAATGTTTCTTAATATCTTTTGAATACGGAACCTCAAACCTATCTGCGGCAGTAAAGAATTCGGTATTGTGTTGTATCTCTATGTTTGGCCAGACTGATAAATCCTGTACCAAGTTGAAAGATGTTATCTTAATAATTTTTTTAGGTATTCCTAGGTTGTCTGTGAGCATATGTAATGACTTAATGAAACTTTCACCAAATAGTTTGATAACAGACAGGTCAGGTGCTTCGTCTATGAATATTTCTAGAGATCCAGGCCTAGGATCAGCTATGGCATCTATCAACTCATATTCATTCATTATTTCGTCTTCTATAACTTTTAATTTTATTACCCTATTCATCATACCATATACCAATCCATTGGGTCTGCTACTTTCTTCTCTTTGTTCTTAGCATACCACTCATGATAGTCCTGTCCATAAAACCAAGGCTTACTCCAACTTATAGAATATCTATATGCACCATTGTGTACTACATTATTTTTTTTGCATGTTGGACATGGCTTATCATAACACACATCCATTTTATAGTCAATGCCGATCTTTTCATATGGATCTAACAATTCTTCCACACTCTGGATTGTTTTGTATTGTCCCAGATCCAGTTCATCTAAAAACTTTGTTGGGTAAACAACATCAACGTCAACGGTGTGCTTTTTAAGATATTTCAACACAGCAATTCTACTGCCTCCTGGATCAAGAAAAGGATTTCTATCAAGCAAGGTCATCACTACAGGTATCTTAACATCATTCTGTTGTAGGTTTATTATCAACTGCTTCAGGTGCCAAAAGGTTACGTGATCCTTACCGTCGAGCCATTCATTAAGATTATCTTTCAATATTGTTACGTGATCAAACCTATCCACCTGGTAAACATCTGCTTCGCTGTATCTTCTGATGACTATATCATTTTTAGAAAGCACTTGCCACCAAGTCTCCACATCATTTAAGTTCATACAGTGCATAAGTTAAATACTTATATAATGGTAGATACGGCGGTGAAATTCGACTTGGTCGACAACAAATCATTCCATGATAAACTCGAAAGTAGCATACTAGATGAGCCAGTGGATGCATCGAGATCAATATTTGTAAATTTAATCACAGATCCAACTGGTAAATGTTACTACCCATTTTTTTTCCGAGAGCCTTTTAGTATTAAAGACATTGACTTCTGTAAGTTTATAGATCCAGACCATCTACAAAAATTAAAAGACAGAAAAATGATACCCCTAGTCTGTATGACATCTGAAAGTTGGACACTGTTACATTTGAATCGCAACAGAATCTTTAGGAACAGTCCATACTTCAATGTTATCAATCAACTGGTAAAACATGACATAAGAGAAGAGGACGTGGTTTGGTTAATCTGCAACAAGTACCAGCCAACAGATAGTAAAGTAAAAGCAAAGTTCATACACATGGATCATTTTCTCGAACAACAAAAATTAATGCCAACAGAATTTATGCCATTACAAGAAATCAAAAATAAGTTTCTAAGCCTTGCCCGAGGCACTCCAAAGCATCACAGATTTGCAATGACTTACATGCTGTACAAAAATGATCTTATAAAAAATGGTGCAGTATCTTGCAGAGAGTATGAGAACTTCAGCTACACGGAATCCTTAGAGAACACAGATCAGTACCTAAGCAGGCTAAATGGATTTGATCCTAGTTCTTTTGAGAAGTTCAAAGCAATATTACCTTTGATTATGAAAGAGCCTACAAAGAGATTGGCCACAGATGAACCAGGACCAAGCCCTATTAATCTACATCAGGACGCTAGAGATGAAAGCCATTTGTTTAGGCACACATTCTTAAACGTAGTCAACGAGACTCACCAACAAGATGACCTTGTCTTCATTACAGAAAAAACATATAGGTCAATCAACTACTGTCGTCCTTTCGTAATAAACGGTGACAGAGGATCCCTCAAGTACCTCAAAGACATAGGCTTTAAGACATTCGATCAGTTTTGGGATGAGTCTTATGATCAGGAAACATCTGACCATGCTAGGATTAGTAAAATAGTCGATATAGTTACGCAGATTACCAGTCGCACCGAAGATGAACTGCTTAACCTATTTCAAAACATGTTACCTATACTGGAACATAATTACAAAGTATTGAAAAGCTACAATCAATGGAACACACTAAATTAAAATGAATATAATTTACGACACTAAAATTGGATTTATAGGACTTGGTAGACTTGGCATGCCTTGTGCAGAAGCAACCGCCAGCAAAGGATTTGATGTTGCAGGTTATGATGTATTAGAAAAGAAAAGCGATAAAATTGAAATTAGAGAGTCTATTGAAGACCTTGTTAGGGACCGAGACATAATATTTGTTGCAACCCCCACACCACATACTGAAGGTTACGATGGCAGAGCACCCACTAGTCATAAAGAACCAAAGGATTTTGATTACGAAAGTGTAAAGAATGTTTTAACACAATGTAATAAACACATGGGCAAAACACAAATGCTTGTTTTAATATCAACAGTACTGCCTGGAACTGTCAGAAGAGAACTTGCACCATTGGTAACTAATGTAAAACTTATATACAATCCTTATCTAATTGCTATGGGTACAGTGGCTTGGGATATGATTAATCCTGAAATGATAATGATTGGTACAAAGAAAGGTGTGCATGAAACAGCCACGAAGGCAAAACAATTAGAAAGTTTTTATTATCAAGTGTGTGATAATATGCCACGTATAGAATTTGGCACTTGGGAAGACGTGGAAGCTATTAAGATATTCTACAACACATTTATAAGCAACAAGGTAGCATTGGTCAATATGATACAGGATGTCGCTCACCGATTGGGTAACATGAATGTCGACACAGTCACACAAGCTCTTGCAAAAAGCACACAAAGGATTATGAGTCCTGCTTATATGAAAGCAGGTATGGGAGACGGAGGTGCTTGTCATCCTAGAGACAACATCGCACTGCGTTGGTTGGCTAAAGAACTGGATCTTGGGTATGACCTGTTTGAGATGATAATGACTGCCCGTGAAAAGCAGGCCGAAAACATGGCGTTAGCCATACTCAAGCACGGCCAGAACATCTGCTTTTCTAGTGATTACTACAAGCCTGGTACCAACCAAGTGGATGGTTCTAGTTCGTTGTTATTACAACATTATGTGATCAAACATGGTGGCAAGATAGTAAGTGGCTTTGATGATCCTGCACACGTAGTGGTTCGTATTCACGAGTCTGACGAGATCACAGCAGACGAAAACACCATTATATTTGACCCATGGCGCACATATCCAAAGGCTGACAATGTTATACATTATGGTAAAGCATAAATAACATTATATTAGGAGAAAACAATAATGGCAAATTATTTGAGATTTACATGGCAGGCTTGTGATCCAACTGCATACGACGGGATCAAAGACACTGATGCAGACAAGGTAGCTAAATGCGAGACAGCGGCGGCGGCTCGTAAGACTTTTTCTAGTGTAGATGACGCAAAGGCAATTCTTGATCAGTTCGATGACTGGGATTTTGACAACTCAGGGGCTAGTGCAACAGAGTGGTCACTTGAGGATTCTGGTAAGACACTGGTATTAAAGGTATCTTGGGCCGATGGCGACACAGACAAGATGGCAACTTTCAACCAAAGTGCAAAAGGCTGGATGAAAGGGTCCGGTAGATTTGATGCCGACAAATGGGACGCAGACGCAAACTCTGACAAAGATTACGGTTATGCTGAACTATTTCCAGGTGCAGGCACAACAGGCAACAAAGTCGTAATCAACGATTCCGAAGTATAATCATACAGTCACAAAAAAAGGGCGACACAATTAAGCACCGCCCCTTTTAGAATTAATCTAATTACGCAGAGTAATTAATTACTTTTCTTCCTGATTTCTTTAATAAAGAAATTATGTTTGACTTCATAGTCAAAGCAGAGTTCTTAGGTGCAACACCTAAAACTTCTACTGTAAAGTCCAAACCTTTAGATAACAACTTGTTAGTAGCTGTTTTTCTTGCAGTGCCTTTTACTGCTAGGTTTTTGAACTTAATTTTACCACCGTGTACTTCACCGTTTACTTTGTATGAAGAAGCCGGCTCCGCGAATACACCGATTTGCTTCGCTCTTGATTTGAAGTTTCTAGTGTAAACAACGTATTGTGTTGAGTTTGCCATGGTTTTTTCCTTTTTAGTAGAAGGAAAAAGTGTATTAAACATACCTTTTAGCATATTGTTTCCTTTTCCTTGTTTGTTAATATACGAAGCGCCGGAGTTTCATTCTCTGTTATCCTACGTTTCATGTTTACAATTATATACTACTAATTGTATTAAGTCAACCTGGTGCTGGTAATTTTATTATTTGCGGATTTTCTTTTGGAATTTATTTTAGAAAAGGATAAATCCCTCCCATCACAGAATGGACATTCTATCATGCCTTCCTTCTTTTGTTTGGTAAATGATTTGATATCAGGGAACTGGCCTTCAAATTGTATGCCACATTTACATTTTAGTTGGTATCTAATCATATTATTATTTAAGATTATACACTTGACCTTTAACTTTGTCTACTGTAATATAAATTTATGCCAAAAGGATTAGGATCAAGTATATACAGAGGTGGCGCCAAGAAAAAGACTTCACAGGGCAATGCTCATAAACGTATCAAAAAATCGTCTATGAACAAAAACAGAAAGAGATCTTTCAAGGCCTACAACAGACAGGGTAAGTGATGAAAAACGCTGACCAAATCAAGGCCCTAGCTGTCGCTCTTGAAGACAAAGAAAACATCATCAGAGAGTTATCTGCACAGCTTGGCAATCTAGAAGTTCAAAATTCCGAATATCAACAGATAGTCAAAGAGCTGTCTGACAAATTAGAGCTGTATGAAAAGAGACACGGCGTCGTATTCAAGAGTTCATCAAAGTAAAAATTACAGCGTCCTTCCTTTTCCTAAACTTCACGTGTTTGTAATCTACGATATGCACATTTAGTCTGCCACCGTGCTTAGACAACAGTCGCTCTGTGTCCAATGGTCTGATTGTGATGCGATCCTCGTCTGCAAGTTTAACCTGATATCCCCAAAACATCGGCCACCAATGCAACGGGTTCAGAGAGTCAAATTTCTCGTGCATGACTATTGAAAATATCACAGGTGTGATGGTAAACGGCTCTGCCCACCACGGAACCATGTCTAAGGTCCAAGCGTCTACAAGGTGCACTGCTCCAGTCCATATGCCCAATATCGTTAGCAGTAGGCCAATGACAGGCCAAAACTCTTCGTCAAGTTCATCTATGTCGTGATCATGGTGAGAATATGTCCTGAACTGTGCAAATTTCCGTTGATTTTTTTGACTCAGTTTCATATAATAGTACTTAACACTCAAAATAATTAACAATTATAAACCTAACGGAGAAAAAAATACAATGAAGAAACTATTAATGGCATCAGTGCTATTCTTATTTTCCATTACATCAGCTGTGGCAGATTACACGATCTATCTTCCCACTAAACCAGGATCTGGATTAGATCAATGGGCACAGGTTGTTATCAAGGAACTTAAAAAGCATGTTGATGGTGATGTCAAATCTGTACACATTCCAGGAGCAAGACACCTTATTGGTATGAACAAATGGAACAAGGAGAACAGATTCAAAGAAAATTCAATTACAGTGACAGGTGGTACAACCACTGTGAACACTATTGTGAAAACTGGGGTTGAATATGATTACAGAAATTGGGACGCAATTGGAGTTCAATTGTTAGACATTTTTGTAGGAAAAAGAAAAGATTGGAATCCAAAAAACGGTGGCATGGTGTTCGGGAACGACCACGCGGCAGGTGACGTAACAGGAATGGTGCTTATGTACTGCGGTAATCTTGATGGCAAAATTGCATCTTACAAGAAATGCGTAGACGAAGACATGAAATACGTTAAAGGTGTTAATGACAAGCAAGGCACATTAATGTTTGCTAACGGTGAGTTCAATGTATTCAGAGGAAACCCAACTGCATGGACTAAGAAGATCAAGAAGTTCGAGCACGGTGAACTATGGTTCACGCAAGGTGTTTACGATCCTAGCAAGAAAAAGATTGTTACCAATCCTAATGCAAAAGGCTATGACTTCGACACTGTGTTTGAAAAAACATGGGGCGAAAAACCAAGTGGTGAATTGTATGACGCTTACAGATTAGTGCAGTTTCAAAATGACTCACTTCAAAAAGGATTATGGGTTAACAAAGACGCTCCTCACAGAGACGAGCTTGTTAAGGCACTTAAGAAAATGTTAGCCGACCCTGAGTCAAGAGCAATTATTGCCAAAGCATCTGGTGGAGACTACCAGTGGGCAATAGGTGAAGAAGCAGATCAGATAGTTTTAGATCAGAGAAAACAATACACTGAAAAGAAACTTAAAGATCTTGTATGGTGGTTCAATAACATCTTTGGTTGGAAGGCCGAATTTAAACCTGAACTATTGAAATAATGGACTACGCACTCTGGTGCCTGCTAGGAACACTATACGGAATACTGTTAGGTGTAATTCCGATGGCAGGGGCCGGAACTGCGATGTTGCTTGTATTCTCATTCGCAGGATACTTTGATCCAAATCCCTATTACGGACTGATATTTTTAATAAGTGTCATAGCGGCATCCAGTACCGCAGACTCTTACACATCTCTACTAACAGGTATACCGGGTGCCTCAACAACTGCGGCATCTATCATAGACGGATATAAAATGAGTAAGAACGGTGAGGCCGCAAAAGCAATCGGAATAGCTATGGCTGACAGCACATTCAACGGGATACTTTTTGGTGTACTGGCATTTGCACTACTGCCTTTCTATGCACCAATAATTTATAAATTTGGTGTGCCTGAACTGTTTATGTTCATGACGCTTTCGATTGCCTGTGTTGCATTCATTGTTTCTAAAAACTTTTGGTTGAGTTGTTGTGCAATTGGCATAGGTGCTTTCATAGGACTCATGGGCATTGATCCACAGACAGGTGGACCTAGGCTAACTTTTGGTACACTATATTTACAGGACGGTGTTCCAATCATAATGATGATAGCAGGACTATTTGGTATACCAGAATTAATAAGTGGTTTCCATCTTGGCAAGAACAGGCCTGCACCCATCAACAATTACTTTTCACAACTATTTGACGGATTCAGAACGACATTGAAACTATGGAGAGATTCATTACGTGGAGGCTTTATAGGATTTGTTGCAGGACTTCTACCAGGTGTTGGACCTGTAGGAGACATGTTGGCCTATGGTGCCACAGTAAAAGCACACCCTAATGATAAGTTTGGTGTAGGTAATCCTAAAGGACTAGCAGGTTGCGAAGGAGCCAACAACGCACAGAAGGCCGGCAGTTTAATTCCTACTGTGTTATTTGGAATACCAGCATCTCCATTTGCCGCAATCTTTATGGCAATGTGCATTACATTTGGATTAGATGTAGGTAATCCTTTCATGCTTGAAGATAAAAAATTCTTATCCTTATTAGGATATGGCTTTGTTGGTGCCACAATACTGACATTTATTATTTGTATTTTTACATCTAAACTGCTTGTAAAAATACTTGAGATCCCTTATTGGATCTACGCAGGTATAATATTTGCAATCATAATTTACACTTGTCAATCATATACAGGTTTGTATATGGATTATGTTACACTGGCCGCTTGTAGTGTGTTAGGTTTGTTCTGCTTTAAATTTAAGATAAGCAGACCAGCAATACTTTTAACTTACATCATTATTGACAAATGGCAAAACTTAGGACAACAACTACAAACAATGTACACTCTACAAGAAATGTTTGTTAGACCATTGTTCCTTGTGTTGTTATCAATGGTTCTAATATTAGTGTACAGAAGTCTAACACAAAAAAATAGAGGCATCGACTATGCTTAATAATTAATAGTATGATTGATCAAAAAGCACAGGATGACTTTTACAGAAATGTATGGCAGTCAAACATCCATTTGTTCAAACACTCAGGCGAAAATCTCGTGGACGAGATCAATGCACTGAAGCCAAAGCTGGTTATAGATGCAGGTTGTGGAATAAATTTCCTAAAAGGCAAGATAAAAAATTTGATAGGTTATGATCCTGTGTTTGAAAAAGAAGCAGACATAGTTTGTGGACACTGGGACGCACCATTCAAACCGGAGTGTGCTGATGTTATTCTGGCACTTGGATCTGTCAATTGGGGCAATCATGATGACATAGCCAACATGTTGATTAAGTTAAAGTCTTGGCTGAAACCAGGTGGTAGACTTTACATGAGAGGTGCTCCTGGTGGATACAAAAATGATCAAGGCCTCAAGTGGTTCCAGTGGGGGACAAAAGAAATAGATTATTATGCGAGGCTAATGGATTTTTCATTAGAACGCATAGAAATAGAGTACAACACGGACGGAACATTAGCCGAAAGGGAATGGCCTCACAGATACGTCTGGGTGTATCGTAGAAACTTAATCAAATAATTCTATAACTTCGGAAGGCAACACTGGTACTTCCATTCTTTCTGGATGCCATAGCACTCCATATATCTCAAGTGTGGTATGTTTAAACGCTTCAATGTTTCCATCTGTGTCATGCGCCAACGGAATAAAGTTTCTACCCAGGACATTAATTGCTTGGGAATGAAAACATTTTACAATATGCTTTTTGCCCTCCATTGTGATCTCTATGTCGGCATCAACATGGTTTGCAATGTATCCGTTTGTGCCTCCGCAAATATCATTGATGGCAAAGGCTCCATGGCATATTCCTAAAATAGGTTTGTTGTTTTTGATAGCGTTTTGATAAAGAAGATTTTCAGTTTCGTGCCGTGCAGTGCTGTCTGGCCCACCGGTAAGCACCAAGCAGTCATAGTCATTATATGGTACTTTAACTAGATTGGGCACCGGGATCAGGTCGTGTCCGGTGAATAACTTGTAGTAAGAACGTTCCAAGCCGTCAAACACAAAGTTGCGAGGTGGTCGGCTGTACTCTATTTGACTAATTAATATTCTCATTTACCAACTATTTAATGGTACGAGTGCAATGCTGGTAAATATCTTTAATTAAAGGACGGAAAACATATGTTAACATCAAAAGAATTCGTAGCGAAACTTGAGAAGGAAAATGAGGCTCTTTTCAGAGCATCTGAATTACAGATCAAGCACTACTATGAAAACGTAACAGACAAGGACGAGTTGATTGACAACTTTACTGGTCGTATGGTTAATGAAAGAATGAATATGGAAGAAATTTCAAGAGAGGTTGCGGCGCTTCCAGCCGGCACTGATCCTAAGAAATTAATTCTTCTTTCTAAACAGGCACACGACGAAGCAAAGCATTTTCAATTTGTTAAGGAAGTTGTTGAGTATCTTAAAGGCGAAGAAATTGATATGCAGAAGGCAGTAGAAAGCCATGCAAAGAGATTAGAGCAAAAAGGTGCGGCAATGATTAAAAAGTACAACTGCAATGACAATCCATTGATGTTGGGCTTATATCAATTACTAGCAGAAGGCAGAGCGGCAAGGAACTGGGGAATGATGGCAAAATGCATCACGGACCCATTCATATCTTCTAGATATGCCAAAATTGCTAAAGATGAAACATTCCACGCCACTATTGGCAGAATGGAACTTGAGAAACTTTGTGTCACACAAGAAGCTCAAGATGAAATCAACGCAGTAATAAATGACTTCAGAAAAGACTTATTTGCTATCACATCTTCTAAAACTGGCACACTTGAAGAAAGTGCAAAGTTAATGGAAGTTTACGCATAATAATTTAAATTATTAAAGGGCGGTATTAATTTTTTATCGCCCTTTTTTAACGACTTAAATACCAGTATGACCAACACCAAAGACTATTCAAC
>MDSV01227598.1_pt1 | contig 15149 bp, 14 predicted proteins | sample 810851 | NCBI WGS metagenome assembly MDSV01 (sample SAMN05326640, study PRJNA326480) | marine metagenome | isolation source: seawater | place: Atlantic Ocean: North East | collected 2012
CAAAAGCGATCAATCTTCGGCTGATTATGCACGTATGTACGCTTCGGATAATTTACGGGGCGGGCATTTAATTATGCTCGGTCCTAAGAACGAAGCATCAGCGATCTCAGCGCTGAAAGCTTATCCACGTGGCTTGCAATTAGGCGGGGGTGTTACCCTTAAAAATGCCCAATCATGGATCGACTATGGGGCTTCTCACATCATAGTGACTTCATGCTTATTCGACGTGCATGGAGATTTTGCAGCTAGTCAACTAGAGCAATTAGTTAACTTAGTGGGTAAGAACAAAATTGTTATTGATTTAAGCTGCCAAGCCAAAGGCGATGCTTGGGTTGTAATGATGGATCGCTGGCAAAAAGAAACCAATCTTAGGATTAACCAAGAAAGTCTTAATTCTCTTTCTAAATATTGTGATGAGTTTCTAGTGCATGCAACGGACCTTGAAGGTAACTGTAAAGGAATTGATTTGGATTTAGTGGAGTTTCTGGGCTCTAATTGTCCAATAAAGTCGACTTATGCTGGGGGTGTAAATTCATTAGCGGATCTAGAGGCAGTCAAACGTGCGAGTGGTGGCCGTGTTGATTTAACAATCGGCTCTGCCTTAGATATCTTTGGGGGTTCTCTAGTTAAATATAAGGATTGCGTTGAGTGGAATAAGTTTAATTAATACGGTTTTGTTAGATATTTAATTTATGGAAATTCTAAGCGTCAGTTTTGCTATTTTTGTTATCAAGCTATCTTTCGTGGTGCTTCCAATCGTGTTGGCAGTAAAACTCATTTTATTCACCCCCAATAAAAATAGTTTAAGAAAGCAAATCAGTGCTAAATTACTAGGGGACCCGACTTTAATTAAAAAAGTTTTTTTTTATGTCTGCTATTATTTTATTGCCGCGTGGTTTTTAATTTTAGGCATGCTTTTAGGGATCATTCTTTTGCTCTAAGTCTAATTCAATATTTTAATATACCCCATAAAATATTTCTCTTATGCTTTGGTTCTTCTTATTATTGTTTCTCCTAACCGGAACGGTACTTTCTTGGAGTTTAATTTATGTAATATTAAATTCTAAGTTCAACGGCGTCTTTATGCCAGAATTACAGCCTCATCATACTCATGAGAATGAAACGGCTAGGATTGGCGGAATTGGCATTATCTTTGGTTTAATCGCTGCTTTTTTACTGCTTTTATTTCTTTTTCCTAAGCACCCTCAAATGATGGGCTTCACTCCCTACGCTATTCTTATTGGGGCAGTTGGCTGCTTTTTGCTTGGTTTAGTTGATGATATCAAACCGGTAGGGGCTACACTCAAATTCTTGGTGCAGATTGCAATCGCCATTTTCGCCCATGAGTGCGGGTTGTCGATCGATCGCATTATTTTGCCATTTACGCTATTAGATATAGACTTACGCTCTTTCAGTTTATTGCTCACAGTTATTTGGTTTGTCTCTATTATTAATCTAATAAATTTGATCGACGGTTTGGATGGATTAGCTGGGGGCATTGGACTTATGTTGATGGTCTTACTTGTAATCCTAGGGGTTGATAAAAACCTACCGCTTTCAGTCTTTCTAGCGATGGGGATGGCTGGGGCAGTCTTGGGATTTTTAATTCACAATTTCCCACCAGCAAAGGTTTATATGGGTGATTCAGGGGCTTATACCATTGGATTTATGATTGCGGCTTTGTCCTTAATGAATTTTCAAAAAGGAGCGGTTGTCGCCGCCTTATTGGGTCCAATGCTTGCTATGGCACTTCCGATTATCGATGTAGCCTTCGCTATTGTGCGACGCTTTATTCAAGGCTTGCCCTTATTTAGACCGGATAAAGAACACATTCACCACCAGCTCCTACGATCAGGTATATCACACAGGAATACGGTGCTAATTTTATATGGGATTTCTTTAATAGCGCTGATCGGCGGTGTTTTAATTTTCTCTAACCAAGGACGCTACTTCCCATTATTCATAGGCTTTTCGTCAGTCATTGTTATTTTTTCATTGAGGATGAATCGTGCTCAGGCGTTCAGCCTTAGAAAGCTATTTTCCGAGTCCTTAGGTTCTCGTTATGAGGTACAAAATGCGGTGAAATTATCCAAATGGTTTGTTTCGGAAGTCGAGCGCGTTCGAATGGCCGAAGATCAATGGAGTGATTATCAGTGGGTACTTAAAAAGATCGGTTTTCAGCGCGTAATTCTTCAAGTAGGTTCTGAACAAAGAATATACGAATCAGTCAAAGAAGCTCAGGATCTCTTTGAATCTGCACCTTTTAAATTAGACAGTTTAGGCCCTGGAAGCTGCATTCAATTTTTCGGAGATAAGCAGTTATTTTCCGAACGCCGCTTTAATTTAGTCAGTGATATCGCCTACGAGACTTGGCTTATCGGGTGTAAAAAATGGATGGAACTTAACGAGTCGACCTATACCTTTGATAGCACTGCTACTGAGCATGAAAATACAGCGATTGAAAATGCCCGCAACTTATACATGCCTTAACCCAATTCGTTTTAATTTTCTTAATGCGATTGATATAAGTTTACCCAATAAGCGATATTTCAATGCTCCAATCCAATAAACAGAGTAGTAGTATCCCGATATCGATTAGGGAGCGGCTCGTCTGCCTATCGGCATCAATGACTTTAGTTTTTACCGCATGGGCGATTGGTGGTTACAATGACTGGGCGCTACACCTTTTGTTTTTAGGTGGACTTTTGACCTTCAGCTTCAGTATCGCGCCGATGCCAATTACTTGGAACGGGTATGACAGGCGACACAGCTTTGAGATGAACATAAAGCGCCTTTTAAGGCTCCCTTTCTTTTGGTTAGGGGTAGTCTTTTTAGTCTATATTTTTATACAGTATATAAATCCTTCCGTCGAACTTGTCAGAGGTGAAGGTAGCTGGTGGGTTGAATCAATCAGTCCACCTTTAGGGCGGGGATTTCCATCAAGCGTAAAAGCGGACTATTCAGAAATGAATGCACTCAGGGCTTTGGTGATTCATGGTGCAGCGCTAATGACAGTTTGGGGAATTTTAGTCGGAATCCAAAGGCGAAAATCCGTATTAATTACAGTGTGGGCCTTTGTCCTGTCCGGAACCCTTATGGGATTTATAGCTATTTTGCAGAAGTTTACGGCGGGTGATCCAAATGGACCACAATATATTTTATGGTTTATAGAGTCCTCGAATCCAAATCTATGGGGAACTTTTATGTACCGTAATCAAGGAGCAGCGTTTTTGATTTTAACATTAATAGTCTCTGGAGTTCTATATTTTTTTTATCTTAAAAGAGACCGGATGGGAACAGGCAATGGGGCCCCTCATTTCTTCTTTTATTTTACAGTCATTTTACTGTCGGGGTCTGTATGGTTGGCACTTTCACGTGGGGGCATAGTGCTAGGCTTCTTTCTTCTAGCAGTATTTATATTATTTTCTGGTATTAAATTTATTAAACATTTTCGCTTTGGAGTATCTAGCCTTTCAGGAGCAATCTTTATTCCTACTATTCTTTTAGGGGTAGTATTCTTTAGTCAGTTTTCTGACTGGCGGGAAATAGAGAGGCGGGCGGAGAATTTTAAAGCAAATATTGAGTCTTCAGAATCATATGATCGAATATTGAGCACTAAAGCTACCTTAGATATGGGTGGAGATCGCTTTTATTTTGGATGGGGGGCAGGATCATTTAGATATATATTTCCTGTTTACCAAAGGAATTACGACGCAATATGGTACCATCATAAACATCCCCGCAAGGGCTGGAAGGGTCGGAGGTATTATGAATACGCTCACAATGATTGGGCTCAATTTTTAGCAGAGTATGGTATTGTGGGGCTGTTTATTATTGGGCTTCTTTTATTAAACTTAATAAAAAGGATTCTTGAAGGTCTCAAGGTGACAGTTCCGGGAATAATTTTCGCTACCTTGGGTATCTTGGTCATATTTTTTCACAATTTATTCGATTTCATCTTTAGTAGTCCGGCTTATTGGGTCGCTTTCTGGGGGTCAATGATGCTGTTATCTAAATTGTTGAGTTTAGAGGCAAAGCTACATAGAAAGAAAGTATGAGAATTTTAGTTACAGGCGGAGCCGGATTTTTGGGAAGTCATTTATGCGATACACTCCTAAGTCAGGGGAATGAAGTGATTTGTTTAGATAACTTTTATACAGGAACCAAAAAAAATATTGAGCACATTGCCGGGCATAAGAATTTTGAAATTATGCGCCAAGACGTGATTGATCCTTTTAAAGTTGAAGTCGATCAGATCTATAATTTGGCTTGTCCTGCATCGCCAGTTCAGTACCAGAGTAATCCTATTAAAACGATTAAAACTTCGGTTATGGGTGCGATCAATTGCTTGGGGTTGGCCAAGCGCGTTAAGGCCCGAGTCTTCCAAGCCTCTACTTCGGAAATTTATGGCGACCCTCTGAAATCTCCTCAAAATGAAATGTATTGGGGGAATACCAATCCAATCGGTCAAAGGGCTTGTTACGACGAAGGCAAGCGGTGCGCGGAGACTTTATTTTTTGATTACAATCGCCAGAATGGTGTGGATATAAGAGTTGCGCGTATTTTCAATACTTACGGTCCGAGAATGTTGCCGGATGATGGGCGTGTCATTTCTAGCTTTATTCATAGTGCGCTTCAAAATGAGCCCATAAGAATTTACGGAGAAGGAAAACAGACGCGCTCTTTCTGCCACGTGGATGATATGGTTGAGGGGATGATTCTATTTATGAATCAAGAAAAACAGATGGGTCCTTTAAATTTAGGCAGTGACTTCGAAATAGCTATTGTTGATTTAGCTAACATAATTATAAAGTTAACGAAGAGTGATTCTAAAATTCATTTTGATCCCCTGCCTGAAGATGATCCTATGCAAAGAAGGCCCGATATATCTGCTGCTGAAGCTTTGATTAATTGGCGACCTAAAATTGATTTAGAGACAGGTTTGGTTGATTTAGTGAAAGACGCTTTATCTTTTAGCAAATAGAAAGTGCTTGGAATTAGTACGAAAATGCCTAACTGTAAATTAAACTAAGCATGAATATTTTACTCACAGGCTGTGCTGGTTTTATCGGCTCACACACACTCGAGCGTTTATTAGCGGATGGGCATACCGTACTTGGAGTTGATAATTTTGACCCTTTTTATCCTAGGGCTATAAAAAATCAAAACCTCGAAGCGGTGATCGATTCTGAATCTTTCGAATTAATTGAATCGGATCTAGCAGACCCAGCAACGTATTCAAAAATAGAATTCTTCACAGGGGCTAAACCAATTGATGCTATAATACATCTTGCTGCTAAGGCTGGGGTGCGCCCTTCAATCGAAGACCCCCTAGGGTACCAACGTGCCAATGTAATCGCGACACAGAATCTTTTAGAATTCTCAAGGAAGCATTCGATCAAGCAATTTGTATTCGCCTCCTCTTCTTCTGTCTATGGGGTGAACCCGGATGTTCCTTGGAAAGAAGAAGACGCGGTTCTCAAGCCGATCAGTCCATATGCGAGCACTAAAGTCAGTTGCGAGCTCATGGGTCATGTCTATTCTAAACTGTTTGATATGCGCGTCATAGGCTTACGTTTTTTTACAGTTTATGGCCCGCGCCAAAGACCGGATTTAGCGATCAATAAATTTGTTAGACTGATTTCAGAAGGTAAGCCAATCCCCGTTTTCGGCGATGGCTCTACCCGAAGAGATTACACTTATATCGACGACATTGTGGAAGGAATTATTGGGGCGCTTCATTATGACCGCACTAATTATGAGCTCTTCAATCTTGGTAACGATCAGACGGTTACGCTCTCTGAAATGATTGAGACGATAGAGTCTGTAATAGGGAAGAAAGCGATCATCGACCGGCAGCCAGAACAACCCGGAGATGTCCCTCAGACTTGGGCTGATATAGGTAAATCCAGGAAGGCGCTTCATTATAATCCTAAGAGAGATTTCATTGAAGGTATTCAAAAATTCATCTCAAGCTTATAAAGTAGGGCATGTCTGAAAATTTTCAAAAAGCTGGTGGGGGTTTATACTGGGCCGTCACAGAGAAACTAGCTCAGTTTGTATTAAGATTTATCATAACTACTCTGATAGCTAGAGAAATTGGACCAATAGCTTTTGGTGTAGTTGCGCTAGTTATTATTTTTGAGTATTTTTTCTTATATCTTATGGATATGGGATTAAATCAAGTTGTCATTCAAAGAAAAGGATTAAGCGATGCTGATATTAACACTGCTTTTACTTTTAATATTATTTTAGGGGCGATATTCACGTTTGTGTTTTTTAATTCTGCTGGAATCATAGCGAATTTTTTAGAGGAGGATATTTTAAAGGAGGTCATTCAAATATTATCTTTTAAAATAGTTATTATTTCTTTTGGAAGGGTTCATATTGCACTCCTGGAAAGGAATTTTGAATTTAAGAAGTATGCTCTAATTTCTGTGCCTGTGCGAGTCGCATCTGGAGCACTTGCTATTATATGCATTTTTCAGGGGTTAGGCATTTGGTCGTATATCTATTATTTAGTATCACAATCTTTATTCTTGTCTCTTTCTATGCTTATTTTCTCGGGGTTTAAGCCAAGAATAGGCGTCTCTTTTTCAAGCTTAAATAGTATGCTTAATTTTGGAGTGCCATTAAGCTTTACTAGAATAGTAAATGCCCTTTCCGAGAAGTTCTATTACATAGTAATCGGTAAGTACTATGATGCTTCGACCTTAGGGTTATTTCAAAAGGCAGATTCAATACGGCGTGCTTCGTCAGAGGAATTTGCCACCTTGTTTAATAAAGTATTATTCCCCTTATATTCAAAAGCTAAAAATTTCTCTAATAGCCTTTTAGATTATCATAATAACATCTTCCCCTATTATGTTTTATTTTTTGCCTTAATGAGTTCTTTGATAATTGGATTCTCTGATGAACTAATATTCTTATTGCTAGGCCAAGAATGGGCTGATTCAGCAGATTACCTCAAGTACCTATCAGTTTTGGGGCTCTTTAGCTGCCTGAATTTATATTGTGTAATGATTCGTAAAGCTACCGCCGCAGGCAAGGTATTGCTGTATGAGGCAATTTTTGAGAGGGGCATAAGGCTGGCCGTATTGTTTGCATCCTTGCCATTCGGGGTAGTGGGCGTTTTAGTTGGTCAAATATTTTCTACTTTAATCGCATTCATCGTACGCTCTTACACTCTTAAATTATTCTTTTCTGTTAAGTTTTTATCATTTATTGGCTCCTTATTTATTCCATTGGGAATTACGGTATTAGGGTGTTTTGCATTCTATTATTTTACTGCAAGTAATTATATCATTTATCAAATTGTGTTAATAAAATTATTAATTGCCTTATGTATTGTTTCGACTGCTATCTTTGGATATCGAATTTTTTATCTCAGAGAATTTAATAGTCTAGTTAGTAATATTCGCAATAAGGGCAGGTAAAATTTAATATACGTGTTTTTATGAATTACCTTTCTCTTTTATATAAATTTTTCCTCAAGCGTTATAATATGGTGGCCTATTGTAAGTTGCTTGGCATGTCAGTAGGTAAAGGCACAAAAATTAAGTCTTCTGTTAATATTAGCACTGAGCCATATCTTATATCTATTGGCTCTAATTGCAAAATTGTAGGTTTCGTCAACCTATTAACACATGATGGGGGGCCTTGGGTATTTAGGAATGAACATCCTCAATTAGATTTAATTAAGAGGATTTCAATTGGGGATAATGTATACATTGGGCTTGGGGCAACCATACTGCCTGGAGTGAAAATTGGCAATAATTGCGTTATCAGTACCCAAGCTGTTGTGACAAAAGATATTCCCAATAACTCTGTTGTTGTTGGCGCTCCCGCCAAGGTCATAAAAAGTTTAGGGGAGTATAAGAATAAAGTTTTAGAACAGGCGCATAACACAAAAGGACTTACACCCGCCAAAAAGAAAAAATTTCTGCAAGAGAATTGCTAATAATTTTTTGCAATATGCTTAAAAGGTTCATCAAATCCCACTCTAATATTCATTTCCCTTCTAAAGGGAATACGGTATTTATTTACGCTACACCGAGAGGGGGATCGACTTGGTTTACCGAAATGATATGGAGTCAGTCAGGGTATAAGTGTATAAATGAGCCTTTTAATATTAGAAACAAAAGTATTAGAAAATCGCTTAAAGTATCTTCTTTCACAGGCTTGTATGAAAAATCTGCCGAAAGTAAAATCATTAGCTATATACGGGACTTACGTAATAATAAAATTAGATTTTTGAACTCTAGTCCTTTACGCAGAAATTATAGATTATTAACTCAAAGCATAGTATTTAAGGTTATACATTTAAACTTAATAGATTTAGGGTGGCTTGTTAGTAATTTTAACTCAAAAGTTATTTTAGTTTTAAGGCATCCAATCCCGGTTGCAATGTCTAGAGAGGTATTCCCTCTTCTTGAAGCATTCGCGGAATGCGAATTGAGGAATAATTTTTCGCCACAACAAAATAAATTTATTGATAAGGTTCGAACAACTGGGACTCACCTAGAAAAAGGAGTTACCGCTTGGTGTATCCATAATCAGGGTGCTATAAAATCATTAGAAAACAACTTCTTGGCGGTTACTTATGAGCAGGCAGTAGCTGAACCCCATAAGGTAACCCAAGCTTTATGTAAGTACTTGGATTTGACTAACGAAAAGGAGATGCTTAAGCAATCTTTCAGGGCATCTGCAGTAAAGCGTAAAAGCACTAGAGAGAAGCAGGAGCTGCTGGGGGCAAAAGAGAATCGCTTATTGTTAATTAATAATTGGCGTACAAAGATTTCAAGGGTAGAGGAAGAGCGTCTTTTATCCATATTAAGTTTATTTGAAATAAATATTTATAAAATGGGCCAAGACTATGCAGATTCACGCTATCTTATTTAAGCAGTGATGTTAAAAATATGACAGATCCCAAAAAATATCTCAATTATTTGGCTATATTTGTAGTCATCTTAAATTTTACTAATATCTACACAATGATATCAGGATTTACGGCTATATCATTTAAGCAACTAAGTGCTTCCATGATGGCCGTTTTGCTTCTCAATTCTGCTGTGAATATTGGAGTTTTAGGCAATATATTTAGTAAAAAACTTATGACTTACTTTTTTATATTCTTCGTGATTATACCTGCACTAGGAGTATTTATTTCGCCCCACGTTTTAATAAGATACTTTTGGTATTATATATTGAGTGGACTGATTTTTATTAATGTGTGTCTTTTTATTAAAAAAGAAGGGTCGTTTATATTTAAGCAATTGATATTATGTTGTTTCGGAATAACTATAGTTGGGGTTGTAATGAGTTACTATTTTCCGCATATTTTTGCTAGCATTGGAGAGATGCAGGCGAGAGCCAAAGGTACTTTTGGTATTTGGGACACAGTAAAGGTGGGCAGTTCATCTCATGCTAGAGCATTTGGGTTTTATATGCAGCCAAATATTGCCTACACTTCAATCCTATTTCAGATAATCATTTTAGCGACTAGCTTCTTTAACAGAAGTGTTACAAAGAGAGTAATGCTATATGGGGTATCTTTTTTTTGTATTTTACTAACAGGATCTCGCGGAGGATTTCTTATGTTTTGTCTTTTCATTATGATTATCCTATTTACTGAGATGAAAAATGGGGCACGTAATAAGCGAAATAGGATAATATCCTTCCCGAAAATATTGCCCTATTATTTGGGGTTAGGGGTATTGCTTATTTCTGTAGTTGTAGCGGTTAATTTATTTGCAAAGCAATCTAGCAAAGGAGAAGGAATCAATGTTATAGAGAAAATATATCATACTTTTTTTCCTGGGTCAGGCGATGCTTCACTGCTTGAAGACCAAAGCGTAAGCGAACGCATGTCTTATCAAGTAGAATATTTAAATATGTTAGGAAAAAACCCTAGAACTATTATTACAGGGTACGGTACAGGTTCTGCCGCCTATTATCGATACACTGGAGACCTTCCAAATGCTAGCCATAATAATTTCCTAGAAAAAACTTTTAGCCATGGGATATTCGCATCATTGGGGATGTACCTAATGTTTATCTTTGCATGCAGGTCAAAATTGTCTAACAGATTTAAGGCACAATATGGCTATAACATTTCTTTTATTATAACGATATGCATATTTATACAATCATTCACTATCAATACCTTATTCTCATATAGGTTGCTTCCTGTTTTGGTTGGGTTCTGGTTAATGTCACTTTATTATCCTAATGATTCATCGCAAAAAAGATTCAGTTAAGTCAGATGATAATTTCAAATAAAAATAGATTTATATTTGTGCATGTCCCAAAAAATGCTGGGCAAAGTATTACTAATGCGCTTTTGCCATATTCTCTATCAAACAGCCAAAATGCTACTAGTAGTTTGTTGGGCATAAAAAACTATATTAAAATAAATACAAAACTTAAGAAGCATTTTAATTTTAATCTATATAGTCATAATTTTTCTGATCATGCCTCAGCTAATATTATTAGGGCAAGTATTGGGGCGAGGTATGATGATTACTTTAAATTTGCTTTTGTTAGAAATCCATGGAGTTGGGTCTATTCAAATTATACTTATGCCATAAAAAATAATAGGCACCATAGACATCAATTTATTAAAAAGTCAGGCTTTAGCTTTAGTGATTATGTAGAGTGGTTATGCTTAGATAAAAAAAAGCGAACACTTCAGCGAGAGTTTATTTATGATAAAAATACTCTCTTGGTAGACTTTGTTGGTCGATTTGAAAACCTAAAAGAAGACTTTCAGTATGTCTGCGAAAAACTTTCAATTAATGAGTCGCTTTCACACCAAAATCAAAGCGCAAATTCCTCCTACAGAGAACATTATAGTAATGAAACTAGATTGTTGATCGAGAAATACTATAGGCTGGATATTGAAACTTTTGAATATGAGTTCTAGCGATAATATTATCATACTTTTCCCTCATCCACCTGCTTCAGGAGGCCCTGGCACTTTTCAGGGACATTTTGAGCATGTTGCTAAGAATAATAATATACAAATAGTATATGGCATTTCAAACATCCTTAAGGCGGATATAGTTTTTGTAGTAGCAGGTACAAAAAAAATTATATTACTGATGCTAGCTAAGCTCTTAAGGGTCCCAATAATCCATAGATTAGATGGGATTAATTGGAACCAAAATGCTAAGGGATTTCCACTACTAATGAAATTGAAGCAAGATGTAAGGAATTTATTGATGCTTTTGACGCGAAATATTTTTGCAAGTACAGTAATATACCAATCAGAGTATGTAAGAAATCTATGGGACGATAGATTTGGAGTACTTAAGAAAGACAGTGCGATTATTTATAACGGTACTGATCTAAGTATATTTTCTAATGGTTCGAGCCAGTGCACTAAGGAAGGACCTTTAAGTATTATTTGCGTAGAGGGCGAGGTTCAGCCTAATGAATATTATGTTGAGATCTTTAAACTTATCAACGATGACTTTATGGATAAGGGGATTGTTAAATCAATAAAAGTAGTTGGCAGGGTATCCAGTGAATATAAGGCTAAATTTGATAAAATACCTGACGTAGAATTTCTAGGAGTAAAATCTAGGGCAGAAATGCCTTCTTTATATAATTCAAATCATATTTTCTTTTGCCTTGAGATTAACCCGCCCTGCCCTAATTCAGTGGTAGAGGCACTCGCTTCAGGCCTTCCTGTTATAGGATATAACACGGGATCTTTATCTGAGCTAGTTGGCAGTATAGAAACGCTGTCAGATTATGGGAAGGCGGATTCTTTTAGCGGCGAAAAGCCAGAAGTTGATAGCATAGTAAGCGCACTTAATTTTGTCATAAAAAACTATGATTCTTTATCTTTAAAAGCCAGGGAAAGAGCAGAGAATAATTTTTGTAGAGATATTATGGTACGTAAATATTTAGAAAAAATTAAGGAGGTTATTTAAGTGAAACTAGACTTCCTTATCATCGGCAGCCAAAAGGCGGGGACAACTTCCATCTTTGAGGTTTTAAAAAATCATGCTGAGATTTTCATGCCTCCAGAGAAAGAGCTAAATTATTTCTTTGATGAAAAGTTGTATAAGAAGGGCGAAGACTTTTATCATTCATATTTCAGCGACGCTCAATATGGGAAGGTTTTAGGGGAAGCTTCTCCCGGGTATATTGTTCACCCTAAGGCTGCGAGGAGGATACATGCCTATAATCCAAATATTAAACTAATCTTAACGGTGAGGAATCCTATAGATAGGGCTTACTCTCAATATTGGCATAAAAGAAGAAACTTAAATATATTTAATGAATTTGAATATTACCTTAAGTACTTAAATTTTGAATCTTATAAAAAAGGGAGTAATGGGCTATTCTCTAGGGGCTTTTATATAGATTATATTGAAGAGTATCTTCGGTATTTTACCATAGAGCAGCTTCTGATTTTAGATTTTGATGAGTTGAAATCTGATCCTCAAAGCTTTTTTAATAAGATTACTAGTTTTATTGGCACTGAGGATGTCGATTATCTCGATGCCTCAAATCAAAATCGCAATAAAGCCTCGTTCTATGACAATTACTTATATAGGTTCTTATTTAATAATCCTACATATATTAGATATCTGCCTGGGGTTCTTAAAGGTTTTTTATTTAGGGGGAACAAAGTTGCTTACGATTATGAAGAAATTAATGAAAGCGTTAAATCTAAGCTTTCTAAATATTTCCTCTCTCATAACAGAAGCTTATCACGGTTTCTTAAAAAAGACTTAGATCATTGGAATGATTAATAGACTACCAAGGCATTTTCTTATTCAGCAAGTCGTAATTCCCGACTATAGAATGCAGTTTTTCCTAGATTTAGCTAAGGCATTGGATGCAGAAAGCTTAGAAGTGATAGCAGGAGTAGAAGATTTTAATATTACTCCTAAATCGAGTGAGCTTGCTTGGAAGCATTTTCTTAAAACGCGTAATACTTTTTTATTTAGAAGAAGATTTCTATGGCAAAATATAGTTCTAAAATCGTTAAGTTATGAAAAAGTTATTCTTAATGCTAATACTAGAATAATTTCAAATTGGGTCATCTTAATAATTAGAAGGCTATTATTTAAGAAGACATATTTATGGGGGCATACAATTGGTAAAAACAAAGTATTTAATGTTCTTAAGCTTTTGTTTATATCTATGGGCAATGCTTATATTTGTTATACAAATGATCAAAAATCTGGATTAATTCATTCTCTTCCTTCGCATCAAGTATTTTCTGCCCCTAATGCATGTCTATCATCAGATGAATGTTTTAGCTATCCGCAAGCTGAGGAAAATCTTGATACAATCGTTTATGTAGGTCGGTTAATAAGCGAAAAAAAAGCCATTTTATTAATTAAAGCATTTAAACATATTTGTGAGAATAATTTGTTAGATAGAGACATTAAATTAAAGATCGTGGGAGAAGGATATGAGGGCGAAAATCTTAAGCGTTTTGTCGCCAATGCAAAACTTTCTAATATACAATTTGAAGGGCATATTAATAGTACTGAAAAGTTGCGAGAAATTTATTCAAAGGCAGTTGCCTCGGTTTCTCCAGGGTACGTTGGCTTGTCTGCTACCCAATCTTTCGCATTTGGAGTTCCAATGGCCGTTTCTAGGGACGAGAAGCACTCTCCAGAAATTGAAGCCTGCATAGAATCATATAATACTAAATATTTTGATACAGACAACTATGAGTCACTAGCCTCAGTCATTGTTGAATTTTACAATGAGCGACACTATTGGCAAAAACAAAGAGATAGTATTAGTAAATGGACTAGAGAGAACTACTCATTTGAAGCTATGGTCAAAACCTTTAAGAATGTATTATTGAATTTATGAGCGAAAAAAGAATTTTATTTATTCTCCCAACATACTCTATTCGCGGTGCTGGAGTTACGGAAGCCCCTAAAGGACTAGCTAAGCAGTTAGCCGCAAACACTAATTTATCCATAAGCGCTATTGCCCTAGATGATCCTGATACAGATGCCGCTTTAAGGGATTGGGATGAGATCAATATTCATAGGGTGAAAAATTCGGGATTAGGGTTTTCCCTAGGGCTTAAGAAGAAGATTAAGGATATTAATCCGGACATTATTCATATTCATGGCCTATGGGTCGGCATTGGTATTCAGGCTGCATTTTGGGCAATGCGAAACAACGTAAAATACTTCGTGTCACCACACGGCATGATGGATAAATGGGCTTGGAATAAGTCAAGATTTAGAAAGTTTTTCTTCTACCATTTATTCCAAAAAAAAGTGCTCTTAAAGAGCTCGGGTTTGCACTCCTTAAATGAAGAAGAGAAGGCTTCGGTAAAAGAGATTCTGCCCAATAAAGATAGTTTTATACTGCCTAATGGCATTTGCATAGACGACTACAGCAGAAATTCTAACGAGATAAATGACAAAAAAAAACTCCTCTTTCTTGGCAGAATGGACCCGAAGAAATCTGTTCTAGAACTAGTGATGGTATGGGTGGAGCTTATCCAAGAAGATAAGACTAGCGGCTGGACGCTCGAAATTGCAGGAAGTGGCGACGCTAATTATGAGAAAGCATTAAAGCAAGCAGCGGGAGAATACCTTAATAAAGGAATAAGCTTCAAAGGGCATGTGCAGGGAATGAAAAAGTTTAACTGCTTCAAAGAAGCATCAGCCTTTATATTGCCCTCGAAGAGTGAAGGGTTACCTGTGGCTATTTTGGAGGCTTGGGCGGCGTCATTGCCGGCAGCAATTTCAAAAGAATGTAATCTGCCTGATTCTTTGGATTTAGGGTTAGCTTTTGAAGTTTATTCAGATAAAAAAAAATTAAAGAAGCGCCTTACCCAATTCATTGGAATAGACGCAAATAAATTAGAAACAATGGGCAATGATTCTTTAGAATATGTGAGGCGACATTATTCCTGGACTTCAATTGCGAAAGAATTTACTCGTTTATATGACGAATATAAGCATTAATTAAGTTGTTATGGAATCACCTTTCTATGCGAGTATTTATTGCTCAGAGCTGTCATTCAAAAATAAATTAGTAAGATTTTTTTGGGGCATTATTTATTCTCTATTATTTAAGCCATCGCCCATCGTTTTTTTTAAATGGAGAGAATTTTTGCTGAGAATATTCGGGGCTAAAATTGGTAACCAGTG
>MDSV01160783.1_pt1 | contig 15148 bp, 9 predicted proteins | sample 810851 | NCBI WGS metagenome assembly MDSV01 (sample SAMN05326640, study PRJNA326480) | marine metagenome | isolation source: seawater | place: Atlantic Ocean: North East | collected 2012
CCCACGACCACCAGGAAGTGCTTCACCGCGGTGCACGTGTGCCTGGACCGGGGGGAGGGACCGGCGCCGCCCACCTCCCCGGTCCAGTTGAGCAGCTCAGAGTTGTTCAAATCCAGCGCGTGCAGGTCACCGAGCGCGCTCGCCTTGCCGTCCTTACGTCCGACGCCCCCGAACAAATACGCCTTGGTTCCGACGACCGTGAACGTGTGTCCGGAGCGAGGCTCCGGAGGCGTCCCCTTCAGGGGCGCCGGCTCCCATGTAACGGACTGCGAGGGAGGGAAGAGAGGTCAGTCACGTCCAGTACATCGCGTGGGAGTCGATCGCAGCGTCGCACTCGTCGTGGACGGTCGAATCAGGCGCGGTCGGCGCGCTCCGGACGCCGCGACATCGCGTCCTAAACGGGATTGTTTGAAGCGAGAAGCGCGATTTGAGTGCCGTTTATGGTTGTTCCGATGGGCCGGCGATGCGCACCATGGCGTCCGTTCAGGCTCCTCCGCCGCCTGAAACCGCCGTATCACCTATACGGCAGGTGTGTTACTCGACGGTCGCCGTCGAAAGCCGCCGAACCCCTCGCCAGGGCGTCACGGCGCTACACAGTGGCGCACGAAGCGACGGCATTTGCCTCATGACCAGCGCAAAGTTGACGATTTTTTGCTGCGTGTCCCAGAAATCAGGCACGGTCGCGAGAATCTGCGGCGACGCGTGCGAAAGTCCTGTCTCGTGCGATGGAAACGGCTGCGGCCAATTACGTCACCGCGCACACGGGGCAAGCAGCCAGACCAGATGGCCCCGTACGACGCGCAAGACGCGTCAGAGAAGGTGCGCCTGGAGGAGAGGTATAAGCCTAGCCTGGATTTATTGTCCACGTTCGACCAAGATGCGTTCGCCAGAGCTGCGGCCATGCATCCTCCCGGGGGGAAGTCGGAGGACGCGACGATGCCGTTCTTTTCGGGATGGCTGTGGAAGAGGTATCAGGACGGGGGAGGCGTCGTGCGCTGGAAGAGACGGTGGTTCTACCTCATGGACGACAGGTTGTGTTATACGAGAACTGGCGACGAGATAGATGAGACGCGCGTTGTTCGGTACGTGCCCCTCGATCGCGTCGCAGTGCGCGCGAAGTGGGCCCCGAACGGGAACGCGCCCACCGCGGGAATACGACCCGTGCCGCGGAAGGCGGCGCCGCCTGGCCTCCGTCTCGCGGGCGCCGGCGCGGGGACCGACCGATGCTTCCAAATACAGTGCGGGGCGGTGACGCACGTGCTCGCCGCGGACACGGACGCGCTCGCGACTCGGTGGCTGGAGCGCATCAACGACGCCTGGACCCGGTGCGTTTCGCGCGCTTCGAGGCGCGCGCTCGCCGCGACGGAGAGTGAGCGGTGGGCGCACGAGTGCGCGCGGCTGCGGGGCGAGCTGTCGCACGCGAACGACACGATAGCGCGGCTCAGGCGAGAGAGTGCCGGAACCGTTGTCTCGTGATGCGATTCATGGACCACCTGTATCGCGAACGTCAGTCGTCGTCGTCGTCGTCGTCGTCGAGCGGAGTCGAAATCACAACGCGACGTCTACTTTTTCCCCGTCGTTGCACCGCACGGAGGTCATCGTCACCTCGCCCCCGGTCTCGACGCGCGCCTCCTCGATCATGTGCTTCGTGCCCGCGAAGTCCACGAAGAGCCGGTCCTTCCCCTCCGCCGCCTCCAGGGGAATCACGCCCCACGTGCCGTCCCCCCACGGCGTCTTAAGCGTGCCGTCCGGCTTGGGCGTGAACCCCCCGTTCCGCGCCCACGTCCCATCCACGCCGTGCGCCGCCATCTCCGCGACGCGCGCCGCGACGACGGAGAAGAGGCGCGACTTTTTCGACGCCTCCGCTGCGCCGCGCGCACCCGCCGCGGGCCGCGCCGTGCACGCCTTGTTGAACGCCATGCCCTCGGACCAGCTCCACTTCGAGATGGCGTCCCGCTCGCCCTTCAGGTACTGCGCGATCAGGCTCACCATCCTCTGCGGCTTCTCGGGGTGGTAGTTGACGTGCGCGCTCACCGGCCGCAGCGACGCGCCGGTCCTCGCGTCGTACAACGCCGCGTCGTAGCGCATGTACCGGAACAGGTACTTGGTGTTTTGGAAGCACGCGTAGTTCATCACGCGCTGCGAGACGCCCGCGGGCGCGGGCCCGCCCGTTCCCGCGCTGCCCGCGTCGGAGGACCACAAAAACACCTGCTCCTCGTTGTACGCGGTCTGGTCCCACGTGTTCGCCTCGGTGGCCATGCGCTCCGCCAGCCGCTCCACCATTCGGAGCGCTTCGCGCGTCGCGCTCAGGTAAAAGAGCCCGCTGTTCCGCGCCACGAGCCGGCGCATGGGCACGCCATTCTGCGCCCTGTGCTCGAACCCATACGCGGAGACGTCGTCCCATCCGTCCGTCATGCCCTCAACGTCCGAGTCCCCGTAGATGGCGCTCCGGTCCGCGCGCATCGTCGCGCGCCCCGCCGCATCCACCGCGGCGCGCGTCCCCCCGAAGGGGTTGCGCATCCACACGACATCCACGTCCGACAACAGCACCGACGCCCCGACGGAGAGGAACTCGTGCAGCACGCGGAACTTCAGCCCGGACGTGGCGTGGTTGTCCGTGGAGCCGGTGAGCGACTTGAGTTCCCGGTGGTAATACGGCGCGCCGCGCGCCGCGCACCACTGCGCGGTTTTCTCGTCCAGCGCCACCACGACGGCGTTGGTGATGTTCGCCGCCGCGACGCCGTCCAAGAACAGCCCGAGCATGTACAAGATGTTCGAGTTGGACACCGCCGCCAGCACCTGCCGCTTCGGGCTCGCCACGCGGGACACCACGTCGCACAAGTCGGGGAACTCGCCGCACTTCACGGGCCACGGCCCGTCCGGATCGGCGACGAAACGAAGCGCGCGAGGCGTCGGACCGACGCGCGCGCGCGCGTCGAGCGCCGCGCAGTTCCCCTCGCCGCCGCCGTCGCCGCCGACGCCGCCGTCGCGCGTCACCACGCGCCGCGCATCGTCGAACGTCTGAGAGGTCAGAATCGCGTTGGGGTCCTCGCCCGCCGCGGAGAACGCGCCGAGCGAGGCCTGGTATCCGCCGTTCCCGGGGTCCGAGCGCCGAGCGTCGGGCACGCTCTCGAACGCCCGCGCCGCCTCGACCACGCGCGCGCCGCCGCCGCGCGCCGCGAAGCACGCGCTCGGGAGGACCCGAAACGCGGCGCCCGCGCGCGTCACGTCGTCGTACGCCGGCATCAGCAGCTCGTCCGTGAGCGCGGCGTCGGCGTCGCGGCGGGTTCGCTCCTGCGCGGCGCCGAGCCACGCGGCCACGCGCGTCGCGGGCTCGGTGGCGCGCAAGAGCAACACGGAGGACATGAGGTGCGGCACGGCCATGGACTGGCTGTACGCGGACCACCCCATGGCGGGGTCGTGCATCCCGATCACCTGCCCGAGCGCGCGCGCGGCGGCGGGAACGCCCTCGGCGTCGGCGCCGCGCCGCGGCGGCAGGTTCACCAGCGGGTTCGGGCCGTGCAGCGTCGCGCCGTGGCCTACCAAAAGCACGTCCACGCCGAGCGCGAGGATCGCGGACGCCAACGCGAACTGAGGACGGACGCAGGGCCCGTCTAGGCACGCCGCGCGCGCATAAGGCACGCCAGCGGCGGCGGCGGCGGCGGCGTCCTCCTCGGCGCTGGCCGCCACGAGCACGGCCCTCGCGCCGGTCTGACCCGCCGCCTTCGCCGTCTCGATCGCGCGGCGCACGTCCTTCCCGTCGTCGAACGCCACCAGCACGGCGCTCTCGTCGCCGCGAGCGGGGAGGAGCTCGGCGAGCGCCTCGCACAAGCCGGGGACGGTCTCGGCGGCGACGCACGCGTCGCCCGCGGCGCGCGGAAGCACGTCGATGACCCTCCCGCCGTCGTCCGCGTGCGCGCCTTTCGCGCAGCCGGCGTCCTTATTCGCGTTCGTCTTGGCTCTGCCGCGCGTCGCGGCGTCCATCCAGCCCGTGGGAACGCTCGCGGAGCCACCGCGCGCGACCGGATGGACCAGGCGCTCGCCTCGCTCGTCGGAAGCGTGACGAGACGCCGGAACGGCATCGGACGCGTCGTCCGACGCGTGGCCCGTGCCCACAGACCCCGAGTGCGCGCGATGCGCGTGGGGGGGATGCATACCGTGGAACACGCCACCGAGGTCGCCTGTGTGCGCGTGGATTCCCCCGACGTGCGCGGCGTGGTCGTCTCGGTGACGCAGGCGATCGGCGATCGACACCGCGAGCGCTCGTTGTTTCCGGCTTTCGTACATGCTGGTCAAGACGTACAGCGCGATGCCGGCGACGATCACCAACCGCAGGATCGCCTTGGACCGGCTCTTTCCGCGCGGTTTCGCCATGATCGACGAAATCCCCTCGACCGGACCACCGCCCTTATCGAGTCAGCGGCGCCGCGCCGTCGTCTGTGGGGCCGCGGGAAGAATTTGTCTCGTGCTCGAGTCTGTCGAGTCACGCGAAGATGATTTCCTCGAAAGTGACGAACCTCAAGACGAACCTCCTCAGTCTTCACCGCGGTGAGCGGAGGCTCGCGAGCGTCATGGCACGCGCTCGCGGCGTGAACGGACGCGGCGGACGCGGACGTGGCGGACGCGGACGTGGCGCCGCGGGTGTGGGACCCGCGTCTCCGGAAGCGGCACCTGAGGTGGTGCGGGAGACGAACAAGCGCCCGAGATCTGCGCGCGAAACGGAGCCGAAGACGGACGAGACGGCCGACGTCCACGGCGATGCCGAGGATCAGGAAGAGGGTGCCGAGGACGAGGTCTTGGTGGACGAGGAGGTTTACGACGAGTCCGACGACGGCGAGGAGATTGATGAGGATGACCCGATGGTCGTGTTGATAGCGCAGGGCGTGTCGGAGGAGATGGCGAAGGACGCGCTCGCGAGAACGAACGGAGACCTCGATGCCGCGGTCGTGCTTGTGATTCAGCGGCGCGAGCTCGAGAAGGAGGAGCAGGAGATGGCCAAGGTGATGGAAGAGTCGCTGCGCGAGGCGGAGGAGGAGGCGGCGAAGCGCGAAGCGGAAGAGTCCGAGAAGAAGACCACGTCCCCGGCGGAGTTTTTCGAGGGATCGGCGTTTCTGGAGCACCTTGGCGAGGACGTCGCGCAGGTGCTCCTGCGCGAAGACTCGCCAGCGAAAGCGGACGTCATAGCCACGCTCGAGTTCGAGCGGAAGTGCAAGCGATGGTACAGGAACTCGGCGCGCGAGGTGGACGAGAAGTTCGCCGCGGTCGCTGCGGAGATCGCGGCGAGAGTGGAGACGGAAAAGCGCGCGGATCCGGCGGCGGGGACCGAGCCCGACGTTTCCGGCGCCGCGGCGCGGGAGAGCGAGGGGGGCGGGGGCGGCGCCGGGGGCGGGGGCGACACGATACCGGGCGTGGGCATGGCACACAGTGTCCTCGTCGCGCACCTCACGGAGCTCCAGGAGGCTGTGCTGGCGATGCCCGAGAAAAGCGGGTGCGTGCCCGACGTGTTTTCACCCCGCAAGGATCGACCGCCAGACGCCATCGATCTCACCGCGGAGTAGAGACGCGGGATTCGCCGTCGCGCGAGAACCGACGCGAACGGGTTTCCATAGACCCACGCATCCCCGCTCCCGGCGACCGGATCGACGAAACGCACGTTTTCGTACGCGACATGTGATCATACCGTAGACTATTAGAAACCGCGCGCTCGCGAAAGCTGTCGCCGCGACGCGTCACCGCGTCTTCTTCCCCTCTCCGGCGTTTCCGGCGCGCCGCGCGACGACGCCGCACACCGGAAGCGCCGCGGCGTACGCATCCGCGAGCCCCAGGAACACCAGGATGGTGACCACCTGCGTGCCCATGAGCGCGTACCTGCTGATGCTCAGGCCTATGTCCTGCCAGCTCCCCTCGGTGGTGACCTCGAAGAAGAACGTGACGCTCATCAGGTCGCTCAGCGCGATGAAGGTGAGGTACGCCGGGAACGGGGGAATCGCGCGCAGTTTCAGCAGGCACAGAAACGCGACCGCGACGGTGATCATCGGCACGAGCACCTTCAGCATCAGCAGCGCGCCCATCAGGAACGGGTTGAACCGCGTGGTGAACCGGTACACGGAGGAAATCTCGAACGACGCCACGCTGGCGATGTTGCCCGTCCCGAAGAACGCCGCGTTGATCAGCGTCAGGAACGTCGCGGCGTGCCGCGCGACGCTCGCGTCGGCGGCGCGCGCGTCGCTCGCCGTCGCAAACACCACCTCGTTCGCCGTCGGCTTCGCCGCCGCCGTCGGTTTCGGATCGCCGGCCGCGATCGCGTCCGCGGCGGCGAGCTTCTGGCACTGCCGCTCGAGCACGAGCCACGCCAGCGACGCGAAGCCCAGCGCGGCGTAGAACAGGGACTCGTACGACACGGAGAAGAGCGCGTACGCGGCAGCCGCCGCGAGGTAAACCGACGCGAAGCGCGGGACGAAACGCGGCGGAGAGAGCAGCGGGAGCGGCATCGCGCCCGCGGCGATCGTCCACGCGGAGGCGTGCAGCCACGCGGGGATGGCCATCTTCGCGTCTTGCAGACCGTCCACCACCCACACCACGAGCCCGGCGCACCACAGCAGGGAGAGCTGCGCGACCAGGAGCTTGTTCCCGGGGCGGCGCGCGCCGCCCGCGGCGTCGGCGTCGGGGTCTTCGGGGTCGTCCCCGAACACGTCCAGGGGCCGGAGCGCGAAGTGCGACAGCAGGCCCACGACCGCCGTGCAGGCCACGCCCGCGACGACGAGCGTGCGGTTCGCCTCCAGATCGACGGGGAACAGCGTGAACGGCGCGAGCGCCCCCGCCCCCGCGGCGGCGGCGAGCGCCGAGACCGCCGCCGCCCGCGCGATGACGTCGCCGCGTCGCTTCTTCGCCGTCGACGCGCGCGCCGCAAAGGCGATCAGCCCGGCCGCCGTCGCGGCGAACAAAACCGAAAACACCCGCCGGTCGTGGAACGCGGCGCACAGCGTCCGCGCGAGCACCGTCGCGGCGGCAGCCGTCGCGATGCCCTCGCCAGCTCCTGTTCCGCGGCTCGGCGGCTTGGCGGCTTCGCGTGTCGCCTCTCCCGCGTCCCCGCCGGAGGCGAAGGCCAGGAAGACGCGCCGCGCGAACCACGCCGGGAGCGTGAAGTACGCGTAGTACGTGACAGGCGCGCGCCGCGAGGCGAGCACGGCGCAGGCGGCGCACGAGACGCCCAAGGTCACCGCGGTGGCGCGCGCGCGTGTCGTCCGGTGGACCGGTGTAACTTTCCGCCTCGCGCCGTCGCTTCCGGTCGCGAGCTCGGCGAGGAGCACGCCGATCCACCCGAGGAAACACGACGCGATCGTCCACAGGAGCAGACGGCGGTCGTACAGGTGCAGGTACGTCGCGCCGTCCGCGCACGCGCGCGCCAGCGCCCGCGCAGCGGCAACCGCCGCGTCGTGGTCGCCCTCGGCGCGCGCGCGTTTCGCGGCGGCCAGCGTCTCGCCCGCGCCCGCCAGAGGCGCGTACGGCCTCAGACCCCCGGGCGTGAGGAACGCCGTCAGAGCCGCGCGCGCCGCCACCTCCGCCTTGCGCCGGTACACCGCCAGGAGCTGCTCGGCGTTGGCGAGCGCGGCGCCCGAGCGCGCGGAGGGCATCGCCGGGTCGAGGTACGAGACGGGCAGGGCGCCGGCGTTGTGCGTCGGTGGCGGCATGCCGAGCACGGACGCGCCCAGGGACGCGACATCCGCCTGATCCACGTCGCACCTCGCGGCGTCCTCGAGCCCCCACGCCTCGCGCGGCGTGGGCGCGTCCTTTCCGCGGGACGCGCACGCGTCGTCCGCCGCCGCGTCCGCGGCGGCCGGGATGCCAGCCCCCCACGCCACGAACGGCGTCTCCGTGCACCCGGGATCGCCGTCGCCGTGCGCACCTCTGGAGCTCATGCCGTGGTCGGCGGTGAACAGGAACGTCGTGCCACCGTCGTCCTCGCCGGCGAACCGTCTCTCGAACGCGGCGACCAGACGCCGCACGCCGTCATCCACCACCTTGACGTTTTCCGCGTACGCGTCGCCGAAGGGCTTGTGCGCGTGGCCCGCGCTGTCCAGTCCCAGCAGATGCAGCAGGAAGACAACGCGGTCGCCTTCCAACGCCGCGCGCTCGGTGTCGCGCGTCGCTCCGTTCGCTTCGTCCTCCGCGGAGACGCTCCCATCCAGAATCTCGATCGTCCGGTCGAACACCCACTCGTCCAGCGCGGCGTGGTCGTTGGACGCCGCGAAGTCCTCCAGCTCCTCGGCGTACATGCGGTGCCGCACGTGGTCGATGCCTTTCGCGAATAGGGGCACCACGGAAGGCGCGCCGAGCGCCCACGCCGCGGAAGACTGGTTCAGCAAGTGGTCGAACTCCACGGCGTTGGCTTGCCATCCCTTCGTGATGGCACTCGGGTCCTCGTAAAAGCCAGCCAGGAGCGCGACGTGCCCGGGACGAGACTCCGTGGGCGGCCGGGCGTGGCTGATGCCCCAGCGGCCGCGGGATTCCGCAACACCGTGCAGAAACGGCGCGCGGGGCACGCGCGGGGCGTCGGGGTCGTCTCCGGGGGCGTCCTCCAGCTCAAACAGCCTGTCCGCGCGCAGCCCGTCCGCCACGATCACCACGAGCCTCGACGCGGGCGCGGCGAAATCGGCGGTGGTCGGCTCCATGCCGTGCACGAGAGGCGTCAGGAAGTGCACGTCGAACATGGCGTAGATGAGCAGCGCGTGTAACGCGACGCCGAAAACCGCCAGCCGGGCCTGAGAGGACACCATCGCCACCGATCCCCGCGCTCACCACGCGCGCCCGATCGAATGCGGATCTCGTCTGAAAACTCGGTCTCGTTCTACAATCGTCGTTTCCGCGCGCGACGACGCGCGCGCCTACCGCGCTCCCGAGACGCCCAGCTCGTCTTCGTCATCCTCGCCTTCGTCGTCGTCGTCGAAATCCTCCGGCTTCGCGCGGATGTCGTCGACGCCCTTGATCATGCCGCCGCGCGTGTCCTCCGCCTCGGGGTTTAGGTTCATGGCGAAGTTGTCCTCCGCGGCGGTGTCCACCGCGTCGTCCTCGCCGTCGCCCTCCTCCACCGCCTCCGGGTCCTCGCGCGCCCGTGCCATCCCGCCCATCGCGGCGTCGGGCGCGCTCGGCTCGTCCCCGAAGAGCGCATCTTCCTCCTCCTCCTCCGCGGCAATCATCTCCTCGCGCTGGCTCGCCATCGTGCGCAGCGAGCTGTCTGGCATCGCCAGCGCATCCGCGGCGCCCCCGTCGGCGGGGCCGTCGTCGTCGTACTCCTCCGCCGGCGCGGCGAGCGCGCCCTCCTTCGCCTTGGCATCCGCCGCGGCTTGCGCCTGCGCCAGCACCTTCTGCATGCGGTCGCGCGTGCTTTTCTTCACCTTGCCGTCGTCCTCCGCGAGCTTCTCGTCCACCCACGCGCTGATCTCCTCGCGGCGGCGCGCCAGCTCCTCCTCCTCGTCCACGTCGGCGAGCGCCTCGAAGCGGTCCAGCGGCCGGTCCGCGTCCCAGTGCGCGAACGGCACCGACTCGCCGGAGTAGACGTTGATGGGCGGGCCCTCGCCGTGCGGGTGAGTGGGGATGAGGGACGCGACGTTCGGCTCGAGCACCTCCAGCTCGATGGGGAACCGGAACCGCCACCACTTCGGGCGGATCGCGGCGACCCGCACCTTCACCTTCGCGCCGAGCGCCAGCGCGTCGCGCACGCCGCCCCACTCCGCCTCGCACACGGGAATCAACCCGTCCGTCTCGCAGCCGCAGTCCACGAGAGCGCCGTGGTACAGCTCCACCGCCACCACCTCACCCTCCAGCACGTCGCCCACATGCAAGTGCTGCAGCTGCGTGCGGGACACGTCGCCGATATGCTTGAGCGCGCTCCGGGGTATGCCGTCCGAGGAGAGCTCCTCCGCCACCTCCAGCGAGTCCCGCGCCGCGGGGCGGTCCAGTTTCCACAGATCCCGCGGCACGTGCTCGTCGTTGTTCACGCCCACGTACTTGAGCGCGCCGCCGTCCACGGCGCTGACTATTTCGTGGTCGGGCAGGGCGTCCCACCCGCCCTCCTCGATCCACTGCGTCTGCGTCTCGTACTCGTTCGGGGGGCCCACGGGCTTCTCCACGAACCAGTGCCCCGCCTCGCGCCCCGTGTACGGGTTCACCAGGAACGGCTTCTCCGCGGAGCCGTCCTGCGGGATGCGCGCCACGGCGTCGTCGTCGAGGCCCTCCTCCGTGTCCTTCTCCACCTTCGCCGCCGCCGCTTCGGCGGCCATGACCCCAGGCAGGGACGTCATGGTCTGGTACAGCGGATCCTCCAGCGTGAGCTCTTCCTGCTCTTCTGGGGTCAGCACGCCGTCCTCGTTCCAGGGCGCGTCCATGAACACGGGGTCGTCGTCCCGCCCGCGGAACACCAGCGGATCGTCCTCGCCGAGCTTCACCGTCAGCGCCTCCAGCTTTTTGAGCTTCGTGTCGCTCTCCGCGGCGTAACGCGCCTTGTCCGCGAGGGACAGGCCGTGGTAGTGGTCCAGCGCGTCCGCGAACCACTTGTGCACGGTGCGCTCGGCGAGGCCGGAGCGGCGCGCCATGTCGCGCACCTCCCCCGCGTCCGGGGCGTACGTCTTGAGCTGCGACAGGCGGAGCCACCACATCGTCTGGCACACGTACAGAGGGCGACCGGACAGCCCGAACTCGACAACCTCGTTCACGCCGATGTTCATCAGCCTCTGCTCCACGGACGGGCTCGAGAGATCCGAGTCTGCGGCGCTCTTAACCTCGTCATCCGCGACAAGGCGGTCGATGTCCCCGAACCCCTCGTCGAGCTCGTCATCTTCGTCGTCCTGCGCCGCGGTGACCACGCGTCGACGCGGAAGCGTCGGTCCGCCGCCGACTGACCTAACCCTCGACAAACCCAAAATCTGACGCGCGGGCGCGACGGTTGCGCGTGGCCGGAGCTTACCGCCGCTCGTGCGCGCGGCGGCCGAGACTGGCCTCGCGATGGCGCGCGCGCTCGTGATCACCAGCATCGTGTTCGTCGCCTCCGTGCCCGTCCGAGTGGCCTGCACACGGCGTCGTCGCCAATTTACACTTTCGCACACGGCGCCCCGACCTGCGTGCTTTTCGGCGGCGGTGGCGAACGCGCCACCTAAAAGTTCAGCGGCTGGACGGTCTGTGACTCGAGGAGTTTTCTCGACTGCCGACGTGCGGCTTTTTTTTTTTTCGTGTCGTTCGGCCTTCTGACGCGACCGATGGCGCTTTTTGTCCCTTCGAAGCTCCATGACAGATATTTCAAGATGTTCGTTCCGGAGGCGCGGGGCAGTCTGTCCGGCACGCGACAGACTGTGACGGGCCACCGTTCGAGACGATGTCGCTTCCGCTGATGTCATCCGCGCACGCGTACGCGCGGGCGCCGTGCGCGGCTCGCCGCGCGCGCCGCGCTTCCGCGCCGGCAAGGCGCGTCGTGACTCACGCGAAGAACAAGCGGGACGTGCTTTTCGGGGAGGAGACGAGCCCGCCCCTCCCCCCGTCGTACGACTCACAGGACGAAGGCGACGAGTATGGGAGCCCCGCGTGCGCTTTGGCGTACGCGAGCGTGGACAACGACCATCACTCCGAGTGGAGTATGCTTCGCGTGGACGTTTCCGCGGTCCCGGGCGTGATGCGCATCCTCTCCTGGCTCCTGAACGGCCTCGGTCTTGACCTGAAGAAAGCCGAGTGGGACATCGAGTACGGGTCGTCCGCGGACGAGGATGACGGTGTGAACAACGACGTGGTGCACATTCAAATGTGGGTCATGGAGGGGTACGGCAAGTCGGCCAGGAAAATCTCCGACCCGCAGAGCCTGGAGGACAGGGTCACCGAGTACCTCCGGTTCTGCACAGACGCGGAGCGCAAAGCGCACACGGTGATTGAACACAAAGGCATCTGGATAGACAACGTCAGCAACGCGGAGCGCACGCTGCTTCGCGTGCGCTCGCACGACACCGGCGCGCAGAGCCTGCTGAGTCTCGCGTCGACGGTCACCGGGCTGGGTCTGCGCATGAACCACTCCGAGCTCACGTTCGACAAGGGGAGGACCACCGGCGATCCGATCGCCGTCTGGGCTATGGAGCTCACTGACTTTGAAAACAGGCAGAAGTTATCCAACGCGCAGGTGCAGGGTCTGCTGTACACGCTGGCGCTGGTCTTCAGCAAGTCCAAGGACGGCGGCTTCGGCGGCGCGGACTACCTTGTGGAGAAGATGACGTGAACGTGAGAGGGATCGAGATTGAGATGATGGCGCGTTCTGAACGATGAACCCGCGCAGGCGCGAGCCGTCGCGTCGCGGAGAGCGGAAGTGTTTTGTTGTACGTACATAAAGACGGCGAGAAGCGTGTCGCGCGTAAGAAGCGACAGCGTCGAAAGAACGACCTCGATCGCGACGATCGCTCGTGAACCGCTCAAAGCCCCGAAAGCGCGTTGATGGCGGCGCCGAGCGGCCAGGCGGCCTCGATGTTCTGTCCCTTGTACACGATCTGCTTCACCAGCGTGACCTCCATCGAGTCGTCCAGCTTGTACCCGACCACGAGCAGCGAGTGCGCGTAGGACAGGTCGTGGCAGTAGTACGCGGCGTCCGCCTCGGCGACGCCGTGGAACTCGGCGACGACGCGCTCCGGGGACATGCCGCACGCGCGCTTGGCGGCCGCGAGGATCTCGCCCGGGGTGGTCACGCCGCTGGGCTGGTCGGGGTCCACCAGGCCCGCCTGCGAGACGCGGTCAAACAGGTACGACGACAGGTAAAACGCGCGCGCGCCGGCGCCGCGGCTCCCGTCCCAGGCGCCGGCGAAGCTGCAGTCTTCCTGCTTGTGCGCCGCGCACGGCTTGGAGACGTCCAGGATCTTGTCCACCACGGCCTTGCACCGCACGGCGTCCGCCGGATCGGACGCGTGGCCCGCGACCGCGTGCGTCTCGCCCCCGTACGCGTACTCGCCGCGATGCCCCGCGGGCACGCACGGGCTCGGCTCGCCGCGCGCCTCTTTGAGCACGGCCGCGCGCGCGGCCATGATCCCGAACCCCAGATGGCTGTGCACGTACACGTGGTACGTGAAGTCCCCGCTCTTCATGTCCTTGAAGTACCCCTCCGGTGCGCCCGCGATGTGCTTCGCGTCCGCCGCGTACGCCAGCTGCACAGACCCGCCCCCGAGGTCCACGGTGGCCACCGTGTCCCCCAAGTCGCCGCGCAGGTTCCCGAGCAAGTAGTTCATGGTGAGCCACTGGAACGCGCCCTCCTCGGCGCCGTCCATGATGGACACGCCGTCGTCTTCGAACGCGAACGGGTACTCCCGGAGCAAAGCGCGCGTCGCCTGCAACAGGTTCTCCGCCTGCGCGCCAGGGAGCATGCGCAGCCCGGCTGTCGCGCGCACCTCCACCGTGGTCGACGCGCGCGCCGCCTCCGGGACCGTGCGCATCGCCACCTCCAGCAGCGGCTTCAAGCTCGCCGCGCCTTGCTCGGGCTCAGACGCGAACGACGATAGCCCGGGCTTGAGCTGCTCGAACGTGTCGTCCAGTAACACCAAGTCGCCGGTCGGCTCGACGTCGAACCGGAACACATGCACGCGGCTGCCGGTGCTTCCGGCGTCGAACACCACGGCGTACTTACGCGTGTCCGCGACGATCCCGCCGCCACCCGCCGCGTCTACCAGGGGTGAAGCACCGCTGCGCGCGTGCGCCCTCGCATCGTGCACGGCGTTGAGGTTCGGGTGCCGCCCGGCGCCGCGCACGTCGAGCGTCCGGTCCTGCACGTGCCCGTGCGACGAGAAATCCAGGCTGTCTTTGGGCGCGCTCGGCATGAGCGTGACGACGGCGAGGATCAGGAACAGGGGCACGGACGCCACGGCGAGTATTCCGCGGAATCGCCACATCTTATCCGCCATGCTCTCCCTGCCGAAGGTTCGGCGAGGTCCCATCTTGGGAGACGGCCCCGCGGTCTCCAACGAGCGGTCCTCCGACGGCCTGCGCGATCGCACGATTGTGTCGTCCTCTACCTCAGAGCGCACACCTGGGCTCGCGACGGACCCGAGCTCGATCCCAGACGACAGCGAGCGTGACGCACGTCGAAGCACCGACGCGACTCAGTATCCTATCTCGCACGCGTCCGCGCGTGGGTTAAGTGAAGCGTCCAAGTTCTACACGCGGCACACAGGGCTTGAAAATCAGCATATGCAGAACTCGACAGATTTTCAAGACAACCTTTTGCGCCATATGGTTCGAACCATGTTTGTTCAAGGCAGCGAGCTGGCAGGTTCACAGACCGTCGTTCTTGCCGCAATCCTCCACGACAAGTCAAAGACAAACAAACTTCAGCTCCTTCGCGCATCTGCAAGGAGCATTCGTGCCCGCGCGGGGCCGAGTCACGAGGTGCCGCGATGAGCGGCGTCTTCGCGAGCTTCGCCAAACAGCTGTGGAGTGAGATCAAGACGCACGGACCCACGGTACGTCTCCGCTCGTCGCGCCTCGTCTGACGCCTCGCTTCTCCCCCTCCGAGGCTCGCGCTGACCTCGCCCCGCGCTGTTTCCACCCCGCTCCCCCTCGTCACGACAGGCGATTCGCCTGGGATGCTTGGTGAACGTGATCCACACGTACGGCATGGAGGTTACGATGTGTCTCGGTCCGTCGATGCTGCCCACGTTCAACCACCGCGGGGACGTGGTGCTGATGGAGCGCGTCTCCGTGCTCGTGGAGGGCGTCGAAAACGGCGACGTCGTCATCTCGCGCTCGCCGGCGAACCCGAAGCACACGGTGTGCAAACGCGTGTTGGGGAGACAGGGCGACCACATCGAGGTTCCGACGGCGGGCAACTTCGGGGGCTCGTTGCGGGTCAAGGTCCCGAAAGGCCACCTGTGGTTGCAGGGGGACAACAAAGATAACAGCACGGACTCGCGCGACTACGGACCGGTGCCGTACGCTTTGCTAAAGGGGAAAGTCTTCGCCAAGGTGTGGCCGCCCGCGGAGGCGGGTTGGGTGCAGAACGAGAGGTGGAGGAGCGTGTCGGTGGGGGAGGCGTAGGCGGCGGTCGTGTTTTTGTAGTGTCGAAGGTGCCAGCTCGTCCTCAGCGCGTCGTCGGACGATTCGGAAGGGAGCCCTGCGCCGACAGGAGGCGGCGCGG
>MDSV01147327.1_pt1 | contig 15147 bp, 6 predicted proteins | sample 810851 | NCBI WGS metagenome assembly MDSV01 (sample SAMN05326640, study PRJNA326480) | marine metagenome | isolation source: seawater | place: Atlantic Ocean: North East | collected 2012
TAAAGTTAATAGTGCTTTTTCTGGAACGGTAGATGATAATTTTATAACCAGAGCTATAAAAAGAAGCGAAAAAACAGTAATAAACGCAATAATAAAGGCTATACGATAATGGCTGGTTCACATACTAAATTAGCTAATTTAAATAATGCACAAGATTCTACTTTATCTAATGTCTTGTTAGATAACTTTGTTTATTTTTACGATTGGGGTTTTACCGATAAGGGTTCTTATTACAATATTAATATTCCACAATCTGGTATATATGGTGGAGACAGGCATCAGCTACGAGCTGTAGCAGATCCCAATTATACATCGGGTCAGGTTTGGGAGGGCTATAGAAAAAACTGGGTTTGGGAAACTGGTGTTTCTGGATCTGTAAATCAGCCCATACAAATATCTGGTGTTTTTATTGGTAATGATTTTAGAGCTACTGGTAATGTTCAAAACCCATATTATATAGATTACAAAAATGGCAGAGTGGTATTTGATAGCGCTATTTCCACCTCTTCTACTGTAAAAGTGGAATACAGCCACAAGTGGGTAGAAGTTGTTCCTGCGGAGGGTGTCCCGTTTTTCAGACAGATTCAGCGTGGATCTTTCAGGAATGAAAAAGGTTTTCAGGTTGCAAACTCTGGTGGCTGGGCGCAGATGGGTCAGACAAGACTACAGCTTCCAGCATTAGCAATAGAGGTAAATCCAGCAAAAAGCTTAGAGCCATATCAGCTTGGTGGTGGTCAATATATCAATACAGATTTAGTCTTTTATGTCATGGCAGAAAATCACTGGGAGTGCGCCAATCTTATAGACGCTGTTTTGTATCAAAATGATAGAAATATACATCTTTTTAACACGACTGCTGTGGCTGTTTCTGGTACTTTTCCTTTTAATTATAGAAATGAGCTGAATGAAAACGCTCTTCCTAGCGGTATGTATGAAAGCTTAATTGACAATTTTTTCTATAGAAAATGCTGGATTAACGATTCAAAGGGGAGCGACATAACTCAGCTGTCTGATGACCTGTATATTGGCACTGCCAGATGCAGCACCCAAGTTAAGCCAATATAATGTATTTATGTGTATAAAATTTAGATCCATCCTTTACCAGAGGACGCAAACATAGGAGAAAATAATGGCACGAAATCAACGTATTTTCTACGCCTGTCAGTCTGTAGCTATCGCTAAACGTGGTACTGATCCCGTGGCAGCCGATATTGTACACGGACTACAAAGCGTTGGTATGAGTTCGACATTTACTCTTGATCAGGTCTTTGAAATGGGACAGATTGAGATTTATGAAAATGTTGAAGAAGTCGCTGATATTGAGGTTACACTAGAAAAAGTTATTGATGGTTATGAGCTAATCTTCAGTTTAGCTACTAATTCTGAATGCGAAAACAGCTTGGTCACAGCATCTAAAGAACGTTCTGACGTTTATCTTGCGATTTTTGATGATGGTCTTTCTCACGCTACGGGTATACCAAGAAATGTTTGCATGAATTCTGGTTTGTTCGTCAGTTCTGTTAGTTACAACTACAGCGTTGATGGGTCTGCTACTGAGTCTGTAACGCTTGTTGGTAATGATAGATTCTGGAATACGCAACACGGTGTTCTTCATCAAACACCATTAGCTGCTTGGGGTACTGACAATATTAGTGTAAATATTGGTGGCGATGACGCTCCACTTTCCGGTGTTGTTCGTAGAACAGATATTGACCTTAGCGCATCAACTCTTCCAGCAGAAATTAAGACTAATGGTGGAGACGACGGTGGCGACAATAATTTCCATGTTCAAAGCGTTGCTGTTAGTACTGATTTGGGTCAGGAAAACATTCAAGAACTCGGTAGATTTGGGCCGTATACTCGTTATGCAACCTTCCCAATCGAAGTTACTTGTGAGTTTGAAGTAATCGCTACTTCCGGTGACTTGATTAGTGTTTCTGGTAATGCTCCCAACTTGGTCGATAGGTCAATTGTCATTAAGGACAATGCTGGCACAGTTATTAACCTTGGAAGTAAGAATAAGCTATCTTCTGTATCCTACTCTGGTGGAGATACTGGTGGTGGAAATGCTACGGTTAGTTACAGTTACACAAACTTTAATGACCTTACCGTTAAGGGTGGCAAGCCTCACGCTTAGTTTAATTTTTAGGATTTTGGATGGACGATATATTTTACGAAAAACTGTTATACAGAATTATACGGGGTCGCATCAGGCTAAGGCTTGGCGACCTCGTTCTAATTATACATGAGCCTTCTTTAGAGTTAATTGAAGAATCTATAGACATATATGAAGAAGCTTATAAAAAAGCTTATTTTAGAGAAGTACCGATAAAAAGCCAAATAATTGAAACTTTATTTGATAATGAGCTATGGTCTCCTTTTGACGACAAGGAAGCAGAAAAAAAAGAAAAACAAATAGAAGATTTAAAAGTTGAAGCATTTAAAAGTTTCTATAATACCAAAAAGCTACGCGGCATAAAGATGAATATTAGGAAGCTTGAGCTTCAGGCTAGCAAGCTCAGAGCTAAGAAAACTTGCCTTGATCATACTACCTGTGAGGGGGTGGGCAATTTTTCAAGATCTTCGTGGCTTATATCGCAATCAACCTTTTTACCAGATGGTAAACCTTATGATTGGTCTCCATACAATATATCTAACGTAATGGATGAATACAATTCAACAAGCGTAACGGTGGAGCAATTTAGACATATGGCTAGAAATGACCCTTGGAGATCTATGTGGAACGTGGGTAAAAAACAATCATTAATCTTTGATAAGCCCTCCACACAATTAACAAAAGATCAATTATCGTTGTCTTCTTACTCTACTTTGTATGATAATGTATATGAGAGTCCTAAGTCCCCAAATGAAAAAGTTATAGATGATGATGACTGTCTAGACGGTTGGTTAATACAGCAAAGAAGAGAATCCGAAAAGGACAGAAAACAACAAGAAGTTGATGGTATGATAAAAAATAAGAAGATAGCTAACTCGCAAGAAATATTTGTCATGGCTGATAATCAGGAGTCGGCTAATGAAGTGTACGGTCTGAACGATCCAATAGCTAGAAATGTTGTAAGATCTAGAGAACAACAAATAAGATCAGCTGATGGAGACATGGTAAAAAATACAGATCTTGGCGACGTTAGACAAGACATAACAATACAGGCTCACCAACAGGGCATAGATCAAATAAAGGGAAGGGCTAGATAATGGATAATGATTTTTTAAAGAAATCTTTAGATTTAAAAGCTACCAGAGAGGAAAGACATAAAGAGATTTCAAGAGATAAGCTTTTTAAAATAGCTAAAAAGAAAATACAAACAACAATGATAGGCGCTTTGTCTACGGTTGAAGAAACTTTTGGGTTTTTGTGGGGGCTTGGTTTGCCAGAGGGGGAAACAAGCGAAGAGCAGCAAAAAATACAAGAGCTATATGAGGATGCTAGGGCTAAAATACTAGATAGGGGAAATACGCAGATTAGGAATCTGGAGTCTGAGTTTGTTAACTATGACATAACCAGAAAGAAATATATGATTACTTTACCAGTGGTAAACGAACTAAGAGAAGAAGGAGACGAAGATGAAGGGTGAATATCGTACAGTAGAAAGTTTTGATAGTGATGGTAATAAGGTTAAGGTTTTCGTAAAGAAGCCCGACACCAAAGACTATCAAGATTCTCAGGTTGTTTACAACCAAGAGTTCCGAAAGGCTATAGAGTCAGGAGCTATGCTTAAACAAAAGCTTTTAGATTATCTTGAAAAAGAAGGTATCTGGGATAAAGACAAGCAGGCAAAGAATGATAAGTTTATCAGTGACATCAGGCAGAGAGAAGACACACTCAAGGCTGGTGGTATCAAGCTTTCGGAAGCAAAACAAATTGCTTTGGAGTTGAGAGGTCTTCGGGCAGAGTTCCAAATGTTTTTAGCAGAGAAGAATCAGCAAGACGGTAACTCTGTTGAGGGGCAGGCCGAGAACGCTAGGTTTTCTGAATTGGTAAGGTTGTGCATATATAACGAAAAAGAGCAGCGCTACTTTGTAGATACGGCAGATTATGAAAAGAACATGACTCAACCATTTGTTCTTGAATCATCTTCTGAGCTTGCCAATATGCTTTACGGCCTTGATCCAAATTATGAAAAGAACCTTGAAGAAAATAAGTTTCTTAAGGAGTTTGAATTTGTTAATGAGGATTTAAGACTTGTTAATGATGATGGTCATCTGGTCGATGTTGATGGCAAGCTTATTAACGAAGACGGCAGATATGTTGCCTATAGAACAAAAGAAGCTGAGAAAGCCCAAGACAAAGATCAGCAGTATTTTGTCAATCGTGACGGTAAAGAAGTCGTCTGTGTCAAGGGTGAAAACGGCGAAGAAGATTGGATCAGAAAAGACCTGTCTGAAAGAAAGCCTTTCTTAAACGATAGCGGAGAACCGGTAGCCTCTAAAAACGAGGATTCTGAGAAAAAAACCGCTACAAAGAGGAAAAAAAGAACACCTAAAACGGGTGCAGAAGTCAGTTAATTGTGTATTAAATAAAAAGGACACTAAAGACTAGGGGGAAACTATGCCTTCCCCCTCCTTTTTGTTACGGAGCTAAGATGGCAGAACGGTTTAATCTGACGGCCCAGATACAGTTACAAGCGCCTACTAATACAAGACAGGTTATAGGTCAAATTCGCAGCCAGCTTCAGGGCATAACTGCGAACGTAAATGTTCAGGCTAATCAAAAGGCTATAAATCAAGCAAATCAGGGGCTGCAAAGCACTGCTAAAAACGCTAGGGCTGCTGCTTCAAGTGTTGGCACTCTTAATAAAAATCTTTCTGATGCTGCTAGAAGGTTTGGTGTTATTACTTTGGCAACTGGCACAATGTTGTCATTTGCCCAAGCTGTCAAAAGAGCTGTGGGTGAGGCTGTAGCTTTCGAGAGAGAGCTTGTTAAGATTTCTCAGGTTACTGGTAAAAGCGCTAAAGAGCTTACAGGTCTTACTCAGGAGATTACCCGCTTGGCTACTGGCCTCGGTGTTTCTTCTGCTAAATTACTTGAAACTTCTAGGGTTTTAGCTCAGGCTGGTTTCTCTGCGGCAGACACTAAGAAAGCCCTAGACATTCTAGCTAAGACAACACTTGGTCCAACATTTGATGATATCACCCAAACTGTTGAAGGTTCAATTGCTGTATTAAGACAGTTTAGCGATGAGGCTGCCCGTTCTGGTGGTAATATTAAATTCTTAGAGTCTACCTTAGATTCAATCAATGCAGTTTCTAAAAGTTTTGCTGTTGAATCTTCTGACTTAATTTCTGTTATTCGTCGTGTTGGTGGTGTTTTTGCATCTGCTGGTGGTGAAGTAAATGAGCTTATAGCTCTGTTTACATCTGTTCGTGCTACAACGCGAGAATCTGCTGAAACAATTTCTACCGGTCTTAGGACTATCTTTACCCGAATACAAAGAACAGATACGGTCAATCAGCTGGAGGCTTTAGGCATATCCCTTAGAGACGCAGAGGGTAATTTTGTTGGCCCGTTAGAAGCTGTAAAAAGACTGTCTCTTGGTCTTTCTGGACTTGATCCGAGAAACTATAGATTTAGTGAGATAGTCGAACAGCTTGGTGGATTTAGGCAGATTGGTAAAGTTATTCCGCTTATTCAACAATTCGCTATAGCACAAGACGCTTTAAACGTCGCGCAGGGCGCTTCTGGCTCTGTCGCCGCAGACGCTGTTACCGCACAACAATCTTTAGCTGTTCAGGCTTTTAAAGTTCGTGAAGAGTTTGCCGCTTTGATTCGTCAATTTTCTGATAGTTCTACTTTCAAGAGTGTTGCTTCCGGCGCTTTAGAATTAGCAAGAGCTTTAATAAGAATAGGTGAGGCATTAGAGCCTGTTCTTCCGCTTTTGACTAGTCTTCTTGCGCTCAAGATAGGGCAAGGTCTTGCTCCGGGCCTTGCCGCTCTTGTTGGTGTTAAAAGAAAATCTCATGGTGGCATTATACATCGCGCCGCTGGTGGTTACGTTCCGGGTACTGGAAACAGAGACACAGTTCCCGCAATGCTTACGCCGGGAGAGTTTGTAATAAAGAAGAGTAGTGCGGCTAAACTTGGGCCAAGCACTCTTAATGCGATGAACAATAATAAGTTTAAGGACGGCGGGATACAAGAAAAGCTAAAGGGCGGTTTAGATAGATCTTTTGGCATAAATCAAAACGCTGTTGCGGTGGCACTAAAAGCTGCTGGCGACAAAGACCCAGCGGACAAAGAGCTTGATATTGGCGGTTTGTTTTTACAACCAGAGGGCGTAACAAAAGATGTTACTGCTAAATTTGATTCTCGTCAGCTCGTAGTCGCTGCTAGGGCTGGTCTTGGTGGCGGTAAAAGTTTATCAGATGCCGCCGCGCAAAAACTAATAGGGTTAGGCAAAGGCTTAAGTGTCAAAATTCAATCTGGATCTTTGTCTTCGTCGGTTTCGCAGGGTTATAAAAGTGGTATAGCCAATTCTCTTGCTGGCTTTTCTTCCCAATTTGCTTCTTCTAGCTTGGGTGGCAGTCCTTCCTTTGATCAGTCTAAATTTAAGAAGAGATTAGCTTCTGTTAACATAGAGCAGATAGAAGGTGGTATATTTGAAAGCTTTATTGCTGGCTTGTCTAGCGCTCCTTTTGATAATAATAGAATTAACCCTAATGAGACTTTTGATTTTCCTAATGGTATTGGCAGTTCTTCTAGTTTGTTTGGTCTCCCCGGAAATCTAATAGCTGACGCAAAAAGAAGTTTCACTGATGAATCTTTGACTAGTCTTTCCAAAAAGGGCGCGACATTATTATCAGAAGGTTTTAGATCTACAATAGCTCAAAGCTTAATTGCTGGCAGTGTTGGCGGTGATAAAAAAGAATTAGAGAAAAGAGAAAAAGCTGCTGCGGTTGCTGGTAGAACTTCTGCGAAACGTAGAGCTTCTGGAGGAAGGGCTGATACCGTTCCGGCCCTTCTCACTCCCGGCGAGTTTGTTATCAACAAATCTTCTGCACAGAGTATAGGCTATAGCAACCTTAGCAAGATGAATCAAACCGGTGTTGCTAGGTTTAATACTGGTGGCGGGGTTGGTATTCGTAAGTATGCTAATGGTACTGGGCCAAATGGGGTAGAAGGTTTTCCATCACCTATGGCTAATGCCAATGTGTTTTCTGGTGATTATGATTTTGCTTCAGACGCTCAAGCAACCCTAGAAGAACTTGAATCAAGAGCAGAAGCGGCTGCTGACGCATTAGAAATAGTCGCTAAATCTGCTGGAAATGCTGCTGCTGCTGGTGGCGGTGGCGGTCCTCCCGATGGCCCAGATTACAAAGACTTAAATGACAAGATAGCAGTACAGGTTGCAGCTTCTAAAAGAAGCGCACAGGCGATGGAAGAGGGCATTTCGTCAACAGAAAGATTATCAGAAGCTCAGAAAAAATTTGAGCAAGAAAAGAAAAAAGCTATTCTGGTTGAAGCCAAACACCTTAAATCGGTCTCGACCGGCTTAAGAGGAGATCAAATATTAGCTAAAGCTAAAGCAAACGTTGCAGCACGTTACTCTAGTTTAAATCCGGCTTTGATTAAAAATATAACTACAGCACAAACATTCTCGCAAAAAATGGCATCAACATTTCCTACTTTTGCAAAAATGAAGGCTTCTCTTTCTCAGGGCGGTGCGGCCCGTGGCGCTATTAGCAAGGGCGTTCAGAACACTAGTCAGTTTGCACAGGGGGCAGCTCAACCTTTAGATCAAATAGCCGGTGTCGCGCAACAGTTTGCGTTTTTAGCTGGCGCTGCCGCATCTCTTGGCTCTCAGTTTGGTGGTTTAGATTCTGCTACGCAGACTGCAATATCTGAAACGGCTGGCTTTGCTGCTAGTATAGTTGGTATTGGTGGTACTATTGTTCAGATGTTTACTGGTATGCTTACTTCCGGGGCAACCGAGACTGCTTCTTCTTTGGGTTCTGCTGCCGCCGATAATGCGGAAGCTCAGGCTTCAAGTCGTGCTGCGTCTGCGGGAAGTAGTTTCGGTAAGACTCTTGGTGGTGTCGCTATAGCTGCTGTTGGTGTTATATCAGTATTTAAATTTTTACAGTCACAATCAAATGCTCTTGCTGATGAACAGAAAAAACTAACAGATGATGCGATACAAAGACTTCAGGCCGGTAAAACCGCCAATGTTGCTGATATAAAATCTGGCGTAGCAAGAGAGGTATCAAATAGGGCAGATGCAGACGCTGCTGGTAGCGCTATGGTGGCTGGTGGAACAGCTGCTGTTGTTGGTGGACTTGCTGCTGCTGGTGCAGCTGCGGCTGCTGGTGCTGCTCTTGGTAGCGTTGTTCCTGTTGTTGGTACTCTTGTCGGCGCTGTTGCTGGTGCTGTTGTTGGATATATGATATACAGAAGCGCATTAGCTGAAAATGCAGAAGCTGTGAACAATCATAAAGAAAGCCTCATGGCTACTGTTCAATCTTATCTTGATCTTATACAGGCTACAAACGACTTTAAAAATAAAATTGCTGATATTGACCTAGATGAAGGTTTAGCGCCAGAAGATAGAATTAGTAGAAGAGTTGATGCCCAAGAAAGTGCCGCCCCTGAAGCCGCTAAAGCTGTAGCCAACGCTTTGAAAGATTTAAAAGAAGCTTCAGAGCTTACAAAAATTCCAATTTCTGAATTAGGTGCAGCTGCGGCTGAAGAAAGTTTTACTGATAAGAATTTTGAAAAGGTTGTTGGCACTAGAACAAGAAATATTCCAACGGCTGGTGGTAGTGTTCAGGTTACTGAACAAGTTACAGAAAAAATTGACGCTAACTCTGTTAAAAAACAAATTGAAGTCACTTTGAAACAGTTAGATGAAGCTGTTAAATTAAATGCATCCGCAATGATGGAAAGCAGAAAGACTTTAGCTGAAGCTGGTCAAGAAGCTATTAAGGGAGACCTGTCATTTGAAGAATTAACAAAGCCCACAGCTAAAGCTGGTAAGGCTGTTAGAAATTTTGCTGCTGCTTATCAGTCTAGTATAGCCTTGATAAACCAACAGCGTGAGCTAGAAGTTCAAGCTGCTACAGCTAGTGGCTCTTCTCAAGAGGATATAGCCAAAATAAATGAAAGATATGGTCAGCAAGTTGTAAATTTAGAAAAAACTACCAGACAACAGGTTGATGCCGCTAGAGAAAACGCTGAAGCCGCTAAACGTGCAGCTGCCGCTCAGGAACAATACAGACAAGAACTTCTTAGAATAAGCGCGTTTACCAATGAACTAGTCAAGGCTGAAGAGGCACTCAAGAGAAACCAACAAGCTTTAGATAATCTTAGTTCTTGGCTTGATGGTGGGGCTATGGACTTCAGCAGACAAGCTCCTGCTGGTTTGGACGATTTAAGTCAGGTTGGCGATAGGGGTGATTTTGAATCACAAACTAGAGACATAGGTGCTAGTCTTGGCGCAGAGGGCAAGAGGCTTGCAGAAAAAGTAATTAGCACATCTCAGGCTATAGATTTGGCAAACCGTAAACTTACAAATGTTGATTTGGGTATGGATTTGCAGTCTGATGAATTTTTAAATATGTTGGGTATTGATCCAAGTAGTCTTGGCACCGCTGGTGGAGTTTTTGAAGCAGCTTTTGCTGAAGCCATGAAAGACGGCAAGATTGATGAAGAAGAAATGAAAGAACTTCTTGAGCCTATTGCGGCTGGCGCTGAAGAGGCCGCAGAAGCACTCAAGCGTGGTAATGATTTAATCAATCAGCAGGTAAAGCAACAACAACAATATTTAGATATGCTTCAGGGGCAGCGAGACAAAGAGCTTGCAGCTAGACAAAAGGCCACAGATGTATTTATGAAAGGCGCTGAACTTAACGCCCAAGCTAGGGGTGAAGAATTATCTCCTGCACAAAAAGAAGCCGGAAGACAAAGAAGCGCACAGCAGGCTCTACAGGGTATTACCGATTCAAAGGGTAGTCAGGTTCAGGCTGGAAATGTGGCTCAAGTTCAAGATGCTAGAATGGCGGCTGACGCTGAGAGATTTAGCATACAGCAAAAACTAGCTGGCAAAGCAGCTTTAGAGGCTGGAGACACGATGGAAAAATTGGCATCTAGAGAAAGAGAGCTAGCCAATACTGTTGCCAAGACATCTGATGAAATGAATAGATTGACAGATCAAAGTGGTCGTGCTGCTGATATAATGGGCGAGATTGAAAAAGAACGATCTAAGCGCGAAACGATGACGGGCATAGTTGAAGATTTTGTCATTGGTGGCGATGACGAAAGAGCTAATATTAATAAGTCTTTTGCTGGTATACAGAATGCAATCCAGACAGGTAGTTTCCAAGGTCAGAGCGCGGAACAGCGTAAGCTTACAGCTGGTATGCTTGATCAGCTAGCAGATATTGAGCTTCCGGGCATGGGTGGCAAAACCGGTAAAGATATTAAGCAAGAGCTTGTATTTAGAGATGCTATAAAGATGGGCCTTGACCCAAGAATAGCAAAACAATTAGCTACTGCAACAAGCAAAGAAGAAAAGTTAATAAATGCGATGGGCGAGCTTACAAAAGCGACATACGCAGCGGCTGAAGCGAATGTTGAGTTTGAAGCATCGAGAACCAAGAGGCTTGAAACACAGGCTCCACCGGGAACAGTTGTTCCAGAAGGCGGGAAGCCGCTATCTTCAGCAGTACCTCTAACTGCAAAAGAACAACAAGCAGAAGAGTTAAGAAGAAGAAAAGAAGAAAACATAGCTAAAGGGGAAGAAAGAGAAAGACAGCGCCAAGGATTAGCTGGAGGTGAGGCTCCACCAGCTCCAGCGGGTCCACCACAACGTTTTGGTGGCGGTATTCCCGGTACTCAGCCAGCCCCCGGAGTACCGAGAGATGAGCTATTTGCTAAAGATGAAAAACCTAGACCTCAAGGTGTAGAACCACCCGCTGAAGTACCGAGAGAGGATTTATTCGGGAAGAAAACCTCTAGTGTAGACCCGTTTCCAGACGATCCCTTTAGTCAGCCCAAGCTTCCAGCCTTCCCAGAGGCTCCTAAAGTAGATTATGATAAAGATTTTGATGCTGAAAAAGTTTTTGGCAAAAAGGGTGCAGAGATACAGGCTCGATCCCAAGGTACACAGAGGTCGGATGCTAACAGAATGTATGGTGGGGAAGGTGGCGCACAACAAGCTATGGCTGGCCCACAAGCCCCAGTTGCTGATCCAAACGCCACGATGCAGAATTTTATTGGCAGTTTTGCCTCAGTGTCTGATAATATTATAAGAAGTTTTAGCGGTATACAAGATTCACTTTCCCAGCTGGCACAGAGCATGGCTGGGTTTACAATGACACATAATGTAACAGTAGAGGGTTTAATATCTATTGGTGGCCTCAATGTAGAAGCGATCAAGACAGAGCTTTCAAGCTCCATAGGACGAGTGGTTGCTACTAAAGTTCAGGAAGCTATGAACGAAGAGAGAAAGAATTTTAGATCATAAGGATGGCAGGGAATGCAAGATTTTCATAAACATGACAAAATACAGACCGGTACTTCTCTCTTTATGAAGTCTGACTCTGATGGTTCAAAAGATAAGCAAAATTTAGCTCAGGCTATTGGTATCAGGGGTTCTCTTGATGGCACTACTAGTGGTGCTGTTGGCATTAGCCATTTTACAGAGTTTAGTGACAGCGCTAATTCTATTGATAAAAATAAAGGTCTTAGATTTGATGATTTGCAGCCTAACAGCTTAAGGTTTAAGTATGACTATAGAGTGGCTCAAAAAGTAGAAGTTAAGCATATCTCTGAAGATAAAGCATACAGGGCTTTTGGGTATGGCGGTGACGATTTTGACGAGGTTTATCTTCACAGAGTACGTAATGGTTACGAGCCGAATGAGTTTAATGACAAGTGGGACATTAATGATATTAATATAATTGATGATATTGCTTTTGTTTCTTATGATAAATATACCGATTTGCACCGTTCAGAACATTCTTTAACTAGATTTGATGGTAGACAGCATTATACTTTAGATGTGGGGGGACGGGGTCCGTTGCACTATGATTATTTTCTACCGGGAGATCAGAATGTCAGCTTGCACGGTGGGATCGTAATACAAACCTCTGATCTACAAGCGAATCCTACTGTTTATTACAACTCTAGACCAGATGCCACCCAGCCAAGGAATACCGGCGCTACTCTTTCTCATGATTTTATGTGTTATGATAACTGTATATTAGAAGCAACAGTTGAAGGTAAAAAATTATATTTTACATACGACCCAGTTCCAGCGAAACTTACAGGTCATGTTCAAGGAGCAACCCAGCAAAATCCGGCGGGGCTTTTTGATCTCGATGCCCGTTATGTAGATGAGCAAGATAATAATAACACAATATATACCAACATAGAAGATCTTGAAGATGGCTCATGGGGTGGTACTTTTAAAATAATTCCTAATAATCCGATTAATGGCGTGGATGCCAACCCAGAGAACAGCACTAATAATTGGGAAAAAAATACAGAAAGTTTTTATAATTTTAGTGACAAAAATTTAAGATATTTTGAATTGAGCATTCGTAAATTTGTGCCATCTTATGTGGGAGACATTCTGTTCCATCCAGATGCGACCGATATGAGCGGTACGACTTGGCACACAGAAAACCACAGTGGTTCGGACGGTTTCACGAGGTATAAGTATGCAAATATAAGTATACAGGATGTTAAATTTATAAAAATTCAACCAGTTAGAAAATGTGGCAAAGTAGATATTTTTGTTAGAAAGCGTGGCATCATTACTGCCGTGGTTGGCAACAGAATAACCTCTCCGGGGCATGGGCTTGATGATAATAATATTATTAAAATTTCTTCTGCTCTTTTTGACGGTACTGAAAATGGTATTGTTGATATTCACCCTATGAATGGTGAAAAATTTGTAAAAAGAATAGATGATGACACTTTTGATTTATATGAAGATCAGTTTTTTCAAAATCCAACTACGACTAGCAAACTAAGAACCACAGACGGCATAGCTTGGGCTTGTATGTCTAGTTCAAATAATGAGTTTGGTCAATCTTGGGATTATTATAAAACTATGTTTTCCCCCACCGGTAAGAATGGTTATGCTGCCGGTAGCGCCGCCAGTAATGCGAAATATGACAACAGTAAAACCCCGTTAGATCAGTTTACTACTAATAAAAGATTGGGCGTTGTAAAAGGTTATGGGGCCGTAGCGCAAAGTAATGATAATAATGTTTCTGGTTTACAAATAGATTTTTCTCGTTTTACGTCCGGTGGCGGTGCCGGTAGAATTAGGACGAGAGGCAGGCCAGCGTCCAAGGGCGGTGATGTAATTGATCAATCCAAAGTTAATAGGGTCAATGAAAACACTAATGTGATCAAATCAATTTTGGAAAATATACCCGTAGCAACCGTGGGTAGTAAATCTTTTTTAGATATTACTTATGCAGCCCCTGAAGATTTTTATCCCTTTAATCCAGTTGATGATCAATCTATAGTTTATGATCAATCTACACCTAATGCTTATGGGGGCATCGATATATTTTCACCATATACGGGCTGTAGGTTTGGCGCTGCTTTGGATGTAAAATTTTCAGGAATATCTGGAACTAGTAAAAAATACACAATAGCTATTGGAGAGCCGGGATCTGATGTTTCTGTTGATTATTTTGGTAGGTCTGACTATCCTTTAGGTGTTTTCGGATTTGATTTAACAGAAGATAGGCCCAGCAGCCCTAACGATGTGCTTTCTAGTTTTAGACCAAGGCTTATGCCACCATCTTTAGTTAATGGAAAAGTTCATATTATTGAAATGACTGTAGATCAATATGGAAAAATAACAAGTCTTGAGCATCAATTTTCTAAGATGGGCAATGGGCAAACCGTAGGAGGAAAGGAACGCAAAGATTTTGATTCAGGAGTGCAAGAGTTTCCGTGGTATCAATTTATGCTAAATGCTACTCAAACAGGTTATGGTACTATATTTGCTCGTTTTAATAATATTACCACTGCTACTACAGGCACAGCCAAATTCATGGAAGCAGCCCCAGATTTTTCTAAGCTGAACTGTTTTAGAAGTAGTCTAACATCATCAGGAAGAGCGGGGTTTGATGAGGGCCGAATACACGGCGATCCAAACCTTTATTGGGATCAGGCTGCTGCCGCTCATTGGTTTGGCACAAGTATTTTAGATTATTTTCAACAAAAAGATTTTACGAAAGAAGAAACAGTTGATAGAAACGCTATTGAAGCGACTTTTATTGTTACGGTTGCCCCCGGTACAAATCAATTTGGAGAAGGTAATAAATATTATCTTCAGCGCGCGAGCCAGCCTCAGTCAACTCCGCAGCTTAACTTTAATTCTAGGCCAAGATTATCTGAGATAGGTCTAATGAAGGGGTTTAGATATAGATTTGATTTATCTGACCCAAGTAATGCTGGGCATCCTTTTAGATTTTCCTTAACTCCAAATGGCACACATGCTGGCGGTTTGAATATAACTGGAGGTGTTGAAGATATTTTTGGCACTGATGGCAATAGGGTATATACCTATTATGTTGGGGAACCCGGAACACCCGGAGCGTTTGCTGAGAGATTGATTACTGATAACAATCAGCAGTTACATTATTTTTGTGCAAATCACTCTGGCATGGGTGGTCAGGTTAACAAGTTTACTTATCAAGATACATCACCATCCGTAGGTAGAGGCTCTGCTCGTAGAAATTTTCACGAAACAAGAAGCACTAATGGAGCAAACAGGAGTAGATTTGGCGAGCAAGGTAGTGGGAGTAGCGCAAAAACATTTCCTAGAATAGACAGATTTGCTGATTGCAACGATTATGGTTATAAGGGGCGATATGGAAGAAATTCTGTAGACGGTGAAGGTCAATGGTATATATGCCCTTGGGTAGACAGCTTTGGTAAAAGTGTGGCTTTACACGATCTCAACACGGGTACTACAGCTGAACATAAGTTTTTGTTGTTGGCTGGCTGTACTATGCTTTTGGGCGGGGCGCAGGCTCCGGGGTATAGTAACTATTCTAGACAAAACAGCGACTACTATAGAAGACCCGTACTGTTCTCTAAAATTACAACCAACAGAAGTTATGAGGCTCAGAATTATGATGCTGTTCCTAAAATTGGTGGTATAA
>MDSV01098430.1_pt1 | contig 15144 bp, 12 predicted proteins | sample 810851 | NCBI WGS metagenome assembly MDSV01 (sample SAMN05326640, study PRJNA326480) | marine metagenome | isolation source: seawater | place: Atlantic Ocean: North East | collected 2012
CATGTTTATAAACAATGTATAACTTAACAATAAAATTAATTTGAAAAAGTTTGATTTCAACCTATTGAATGTATATTAGTACAACTGAAAAACAGCTATAAATTTACGTATATTTTAAGGCTATAATACATAATTTATGACTAAAGTTTATTCAAAGTCACTTTTTTTTAACCATAGTTTAACAGGAAAAGCATTATTGATCATAATTTTAATATTTTCAGGTTTTCCTGAATCAACTTTTGCACAAAAGCCATTTAAAATTGTAATTGATGCTGGACATGGAGGCAAAGACCCTGGTCGACCTAACAAAAGTGGTATAAAAGAAAAGGATATTGTATTAAAAATAGCACTTGATTTAGGTGGAAAATTAGAAAACAGTGGGAATGAAGTGATTTACACAAGAGACAAGGATGTTTTTTTAACCCTTAGACAAAGAGCAAAAATTGCAAATGATGTTGATGCAGACTTGTTTATTTCAATACATTGTAACGCTTTTCACGATAGTTCAGTGCATGGTTCAGAAACATTTGTCTATGGTTTACATGTAAGCGAAGCTAATTTCAATATAGCTAAGAAAGAAAATGAAATTAACTTTATAGACGACCACTATCTAGATGATGAAGAAACATATAACCCAACATCAAATGAATCTTTAATTGGTATAACCCTAATGCAAGAAGAATATTTAGATCAAAGTATATTGCTTGCAAGTTTTGTTCAAAACAACTTTACTAAAAATTTAAAAATTAGAAATAGAGGTGTGAAACAGTCTGGATTTTGGGTGCTTCATAACACATACATGCCTAGTATTTTAATAGAAGCAGGGTTTATGACTAACCCAAAAGAAGGGTCTTATTTAAATTCAAAAAGAGGACAGGTAGAAATTTCTAATAGTATCTACGATGCTATAATAAAATATAAAAAAGCTATAAATTACTCCGGTGATTTTGAAATAAAACCAAATATTCAAAGCTCAATTACTTATAAAGTACAAATAGCTGCTGGAAAAAGGAGGTTAGAGTTAAAATCTTATAATTTTAAAGGATTATCAAATTTATCAAGAATTAAACAAGGGTCTATTTATAAGTACTTTTATTCAAGCTCTAAAAGTCTTACAGAAATTAAGATAAAGAAAAAATATGCTAGATCTAACGGTTTTCCAAATGCATATATTGTTGGTTTTGAAAATGGAAAATTATTTGAAATTGATTAAAATATTATTTAATATAAATTTCTAATTTTATATAAGAAAAATAACTAATGAAATTTACAAAAGAGATAAAGGTTGGATTTTTAGCTGTGTTAGGAATTATGATGAGTGTTTTTTCGTATAATTATCTCAAAGGCATCAATCTCTTCGAAAAAAATAGAAAATTTATAGTAAAGTATGAAAAAGTTGATGGTCTTTCAGTATCAAACCCTGTTACAATGAATGGTTTTAAGATTGGTAAAGTTCAGAAAATTAATTTTAATTCAAAGAATACACGAGAACTGCTTGTAGATATAGCAATAGACAATGATGTTATTTTTCCAAAAACCAGTTTAGCTGAGTTATATGAGACTGGTTTAATCGGAGGAAAAGCTATTGCAATAATTCCTGATTATAAAAATGATTCAACAATTGCTATTGATGGTGATTATTTAAAAGGAGTAATAAAGCCGGGACTTACTGAGTTGGTAAATCAAATATTACCACAAGTTCAACTACAGATTGAGGCAGTAATGAAAAACGCTGAAATAGTTCTACAAAATATAAACACCCTTTTTGACGATGAAACAAAAAAAGAACTAAAATCTAGTATTGAAGATTTTTCAAATTTAACCAACAGGCTTTCAGAAACATCAAATAAAATTTCTAATTTAATCACTAATAATTCTGAAAATTTTACAAACAGCCTTGCAGATTTTAGATCTGCAAGTAATAATATAAAATCTATAACCGATTCCCTCAATTCGGATGATATTAGTTCTATAACAACAAACTTGAATTCTCTTGTAAATAACTTGAATTCAATTACAATAAGTTTAAAGAACTCAGAAGGTACTGCTGGTAAGTTAATTAATGAAGAATCTATATATAATAATCTTGAGAATGCTACAAATCAATTGAATCGATTAATCGAAGATATTAAGCTCAATCCAAACAGGTATATTAATTTCTCTATTTTTGGAAAAAAAAATAAATAATTGGAATTTATACCTAACATAATTTTTGTTATAATATTAGTTATCTCTTTGGGTTTCTTTAGCAGAAATATTATTAGGCTTAAGAGAAATATAAATATGGGTAATGGGCAAATCGAACCTATAACAAATAAACCAGAAAGATGGCGAAATATGTTAAGGATTGCATTGGGTCAATCAAAGATGGTTACTAGACCAATAGCGGGAACTCTTCATTTAATTGTTTATTTAGGATTTATAATAATTAATATTGAATTAATTGAGATTTTAATTGATGGAATATTTGGTACACATAGGATATTTTCATCAGTAGGTGTTTTATACGGTTTTTTAATAGGTTCTTTTGAGATTTTTGCAGTACTAGTTTTAATTTCAGTAATTATTTTCTGGATTAGAAGAAATATTATTAGAATAAAAAGATTTAAAGAAATAAAAATGAAAGGGTGGCCAAAGCTTGACGCAGATTTAATTTTATATTTTGAAATCTTACTTATGAGTTTATTTCTATTGATGAATGCTACGGACGTGGAATTTCAAAACATGAATAATGGAAACATAATAAGTAGTTTTATTTACCCATTTTTTTTAGACTACAGCATCGATACTCTTCACGTTTTAGAAAGATCTTTCTGGTGGACTCATATAATAGGTATTCTAATTTTTCTAAATTATCTATACTATTCAAAACATTTACATATAATTCTTGCATTTCCTAATACTTTTTACGGTTCAATTTCAAAAATAGGAAGATTAAACAATATGAAATCTGTTACTAATGAGGTTAATATAATGATGGGTAAACCTGTCGAATCTGAAAACAGTAATGATGTAAAGTTCGGAGCAAGTGATGTAACAGATTTATCATGGCTTCAACTATTAAATGCTTACTCTTGCACAGAGTGTGGTAGATGTACTAGTGTATGTCCAGCTAACATTACTGGAAAAAAATTATCTCCAAGAAAAATAATGATGGATACACGAGATAGGATAGAAGAAGTTGGGAAGAATATCGATAAACATGGTGAGTTTATTAATGATGATAAAAAGCTTCTCGGAAATTATATTTCTAAAGAAGAACTATGGGCTTGCACCTCTTGTAATGCTTGTGTTGAAGAATGTCCAATAAGTATAGATCCACTTTCTATTATTATGGATATGAGAAGAAATTTAGTTATGGAAGAATCTTCAGCTCCAAATGAGCTGAATAATATGATGAATAATATTGAGAATAACGGAGCCCCTTGGCCCTATAATCAACAAGATAGATTAACTTGGAATGAATAAAAATTATGGATAGAAACGAAATTGATAAAATTTTACATGAAAAAGTAGAATCTGGACAAAAAATAAGTCCAGTACTTCCAGAAGGAGTTAAAAATTACTTAATAGATATTGATGGTACAATTACAGAAGATGTTCCAAATGAAGAACCGGAAAGAATGGGGACGTGTATGCCGTTTGATGATGCTTTAAAAACTTGTAACAGATGGTATGAAGAAGGTCATATGATTTGTTTTTTTACATCAAGAGTAGAAGAACATAGAAATGTTACTGAGAATTGGTTGAAGAAGCATGGATTTAAATATCATTCATTACTTATGGGTAAGCCAAGAGGAGGAAATTACCATTGGATTGATAATCATTTGGTTAAAGCAACTAGGTACAACGGAACATTTGGTGACTTAGTTAGAAAAGAAGTTACAATTGAAGTTTTTAATGATGAGCAACCTTAAAATAAAAACAATTGAGGAATTTCTAGATGAAGGTATATCTCCTGAAATTTTATTTTGGGTAGGATGTGCTGGTAGTTTTGATGATCGTGCTAAAAAAATCACAAAAGCATTTGTCAAAATTTTAAATTCTGCGAATATTTCCTTTGGAGTTTTAGGAAAGGATGAGTCATGCACTGGTGATCCTGCAAAAAGAGCTGGAAATGAATTTCTGTTTCAGATGCAGGCTATGACAAACATTGAGATTCTTAATTCATTTGATATTAAGACAATAGTTACTACCTGCCCACATTGTTTTAATACTCTTAAAAACGAATATCCTGATTTAGGTGGAAATTATAAGGTTTATCACCATACTCAATTTATAAATAAATTATTAGAGGAAGGTAGGTTTTCAATAGAAGGTGGCTCATACAAGGGAAAAAAAATCACATATCACGATCCATGCTTTTTAGGAAGGGCGAATAACGAGTATAATGCTCCAAGAAATCTAATAAAAAAAATTGATGCTGAATTAGCTGAGCTTAAAAGATGCAAATCAAAAGCACTATGTTGTGGTGCCGGTGGTGCTCAAATGTTTAAAGAGTCTGAAAAAGGAAAAACTGAAATTAATTTAGAAAGAGCTGAAGAAATAAAGAAAAATACATCTAAAATTGTAGCTACAGGCTGTCCTTTTTGTAATACAATGCTAACGGATGGTACTAAGTCGTTTGAAGCGGATAAACAAGTAGAGGTTTTAGATATTGCAGAACTTATAGTTAAGGCAAAGGACTTATAAGATGATAGTTAATTTTAATTCATTAAATAAAAATTCTAGAGTTTGGGTTTTTCAATCAATAAACGATTTAGAACAACATACAATTCAAATAATAAAACAAAAATTAAACCTTTTTTTAAATGAATGGAAATCACATCAAAATGATTTTGAGTCATCTTTTGAAATCAGATATAACACTTTTATAATAATAGCCGCTGATGAAAGTAATATGGTTTCAGGATGCTCTATTGATTCACTTATTAATTTTATCAGAGATTTAGAGAATTCATATAGTTTACAATTATTAGACAAACTGCATGTTAAATACATTGAAAATATGAGTATTCAAACAATGCATCTTAATGAGTTTAAAGTTTTGTGTAAAAATCTTGAATCAAATCAAAACCTAATCGTTTTTAATAATTTGGTTAAAAATATTTATGAATTAGAAACTAACTGGGAGGTAGATATTAAAAATAGCTGGCATAAAAGGTTTTTATCATGAAAAATATTATTTTAATTTTAATTTTTTTGTGTTTTCATAGCTTAAGCTCACAAGTAATTGATCCATTAGCTACTGATGATATGATAAATCAAAATAAATGGGTTGATTCTATTTACAAAAACCTTTCCCTTGATGAGAAAATTGGCCAATTATTTTTTGTTCAGGCAACATCCAAAAAGACAAATAATTCTGAAAAAATTATTAATGATATAATAGATTTTAAAATAGGTGGGTTAATATTCTCAACAGGAAACCCTTCTGTTCAAGTAGATCTTACAAATAAATTCCAAAATTCCTCATCCATTCCTTTAATTATTAGCATGGATGCTGAATGGGGTGTCGGAATGAGACTAGATTCTGTACCAAAAATTCCATGGAATATGAGCCTTGGTGCATTGAAAAATGATTCAATTTTAGAAAACATTGGTTCTGAGATAGGTAATCAATTTAAAAGATTGGGTATTCATATGAATTTTGCACCAGTAGTTGATATAAATACTAACCCAAATAATCCAATTATAGGAAATAGATCTTTTGGTGAAAGTAAAATTAGCGTTTCTAATAAAGGAATTAATTTTACTATAGGAATACAATCAAAAAATATATTAGCAACTGCAAAACACTTTCCTGGTCATGGAGACACGTCTAAAGATTCTCATTTAACATTACCAACCATTGGTTTTAATGAAAAAAGAATAAGAGAAGTAGAATTATACCCCTACAAAAAGTTAATCGATAATGGATTATCATCTATTATGATAGCTCATTTAAATGTTCCATCATTAGAAAAAGAGAGGATGCTTCCTTCTACCTTATCAAGAAATATTATCGAAAATATCTTAATCAAAGATCTTGGGTTTAAAGGTTTAATTATTACTGACGCTTTAGAAATGAAAGGTATTTCAGATTATTCTAAGAAAAATGCTGATCTTATGGCATTTTTAGCTGGCAATGATATTCTTCTTATGTCATCTGATATATCTAAAGGTATTAAGGCTATAAAAAAATCTTACAAGAAAGGAAGAATTTCTGAAGAAAGACTTTCTAGGTCTGTTAAAAAGATACTTAAAGCTAAGTACAAAGTTGGTTTAAATAATTATACTAGAATCAAAACCGAAAATTTAATTGAAGATCTCAATAATATCTATGTTAAAAATTTGATCAATAACACAATCGAAAATATTCCTACACTTATTAGTAATAATGATAATATGATACCAATAAAATTAGATTCAGAGGGCATACTAAACGTGCAGTTTGGAAACGATAATGGAATTGTATTTAATAATTACCTAAATAAATATAAAAATGTTAAATCAGTAAATATCACTGATATTAATCAGGACGATTTAAGAAGTTTTTTGTATGAATATGATAAAATAATTGTGAGTATTCATATGAAGTCGGATACACCGTGGCAAAATATGAATAAAAAATTCACTTTCAAAGAACTTGAAAAATTTAAAATACTTGAAAAATTTGACAATAAAGTATTAGTATCATTTACAAATCCATATATTTTGACCCAATTAAATTTAGATTCATATAATTCTATTTTAATCGGTTATCAAAATAATCCAGAATTTCAAAAAACTGTAGCTCAACAAGTATTTGGTGCAAAAGAAATTAAAGGGGTTCTCCCTGTAAGTATTAATGAAAAATATAAAGAAGGTGATGGTATATTTTTAGACAATATTAATATTTTAAGTTATACAAACCCTGAAAATGTAGACGTAGACTCAAAAAAACTATTTAAAAAAATTGATTCAATAGTCAATTACGCTATTGAGAATAAAATGACACCAGGTGCTCAAATTTTAGTAGCTAAAAATTCAAAGGTTATTTATGAAAAATCATTTGGAAAACTTAGATATAATGAAGATTTAAAAACTAACTCTAAAACAATATATGATTTAGCTTCACTAACAAAGATTCTTGTAACCACTCCAATAGTTATGAATCTCGTTGATCAAAGAGCTATTGACTTAGAAACGAAATTAAAAAATATAATACCTAGATATGAAGACTCTAATAAATCAGATATTACCTTAAAAGAGCTCTTATCAGGACACGCTGGTCTTCAAGCTTGGATTCCTTTTTATAAAATTACTTTAGATGAAGAGAATAAGCCGTCTTCAAAATATTACAGTTTAAATAAAAATAAAATTAATAGTATAAAAGTTGCTCCAGACCTATTTTTAAGAGCTGATTATATTGACACTATCAGAAATATAATTAAAGAAAGTGATTTACTTAAAACTAAATATAAGTATAGCGATTTGTCATATATAATTATTCAAGAGTTTATAGAAGATTTTTATAATCAAAACCTAGAAGAAATTATAGAAAAATTACTTTTTAAAAAACTAGGTATTGATCTAACATATAATCCCTACATAAAAAAATTCACTAATAATATTGCTCCAACAGAAATAGACGAATATTTTAGATATAAAGAGATAAATGGGTATGTTCATGATATGGCGGCTGCAATGTTTGGTGGCGTTTCATCACACGCTGGATTATTTGGTAATTCTATTAATGTAGCTAAAGTAATGCAGATGTATATCCAAAAAGGTAATTACGCTAATCAGCAAATTATAGATACTAATACAATTAATTTGTTTAATAATTGTTATTATTGTGAAGAAGACAATAGAAGAGGAGTTGGTTTTGACAAGCCTCAATTAGAGAAAGAAGGACCAACATGTGGCTGTGTTTCAATGGATAGTTTTGGCCACTCTGGATGGACAGGTACATTTGCTTGGGCTGACCCTGAACAAGAAATTGTATATATTTTCTTATCTAACAGGTCTTATCCAACTGGTGAGACAGCAAGTAAATCTAAACTTGTAAAGGAAGATATTAGAAGTAAAATTCAAGAAGTTATTTATAAATCAATTATTAAATAGTTATGATTATAGGGATTGTATGTTATCCGACTTTTGGAGGAAGCGGAGTGTTAGCAACTGAATTAGGAATTGAATTATCTAAAAAAGGACATGAAATCCATTTTATAACTTATAATCAACCTGTAAGACTTGAATTATTTAGTAACAAGGTTCATTTTCATGAAGTAGAAGTTCCAAATTATCCATTATTTCATTATCCTCCCTATGAACTAGCACTATCATCAAGATTAGTTGGAATTGTGAAGAAATATAAAATAAATATACTTCATGTTCATTATGCAATTCCGCACGCATATGCAGCCCTTATGGCTAAACAAATGCTTAATTCAATTGGTATCAAAATTCCAGTTGTAACAACATTACACGGAACTGATATTACCTTAGTTGGCAGTAATCCATCATATAAAACAGCTGTTGAATATAGTATAAACAATTCTGATTATGTAACTGCTGTTTCAGAAAGCCTCAAAGATGATACTTTATCATTATTTGAAATAAATAAACATATTGAAGTGATACCAAATTTTGTGAATCTTGAAAAGTATAATCCAGCTTCTTCAAAAATCAATTTACTCAACAAAAACCATCAAATCATTACACATGTAAGTAATTTTAGAAAAGTTAAAAGAATTATGGATGTAATCGATATTTTTTATGGTATTCAAAAAGAAATATCTGTAAAGTTACTAATGATTGGAGATGGTCCTGAAAAAAATAAGGCAGAAAAAAAGGCTAAAAAATTAGGTATAAAAGACAAGGTTATATTTTTCGGTAAAAGTAATGAAACAAATAAAATATTGTCATTCAGCGATTTATTCTTACTTCCCTCAGAAATAGAAAGCTTCGGTTTGTCGGCGTTAGAGGCGATGGCTGCAAAAGTTCCAGTTATTTCAAGTAATACAGGGGGTATTCCTGAAGTTAATGCTGATAATTTTTCTGGGAGATTGAGTGATATAGGAGATATTAAAAAAATGATAAATGATTCTGTTGAAATTCTTTCTGATAAAAAACTTCATGAAACGTTTAAAATGAATGCTAGAAAAAGAGCAGAAGATTTTGATATACACAAAATTGTTCCTCTTTACGAGAATGTATACAATGACTTAAAGTAATAAAGTTTATGAAAAGAAAAGATTTTTTAAAATTAAGTTCAGCTTCTGTTTTTTTGGCCAGTTTAAAATCACATGGAATAAATCCTTCTAATCTTAATTTGAATTATAATTATTCAGATAACAACTCACAATATATGGGTGGATTTATTTCGACTAAACTTAATTTTGTTAGAGTGGCTTTTATCGGTGTAGGAGCTAGAGGTAGTGGACACGCTAAACAGATTGCTGCAATTGAAGGAACAGAAGTTGTTGCAATTTGTGATTTATACGATGACTTAGCTAAAAAGTCATTTGATGTTTGTAAAGAAATCGGAAATAATGAAAGACATAAAAATATAGGTCTTTATTCTGGAGACGAAAATAATTGGAGAACTATGTTGAAAGATGTAAAGCCAGATGCTGTATTTATTTCAACAAATTGGGATAATCATGCGCCGATGGCTATTGAAACAATGAAAAATGGAGCTCACGCATTTGTTGAAGTTCCCATGGCGACAACTATAAAAGACTTATGGGACATCGTTAATACTTCTGAAAAAACAAGAAAACATTGCATGATGATGGAAAATGTAAATTATGGAAGGGATGAGCTAATGTATTTAAATATGTGTAGAAAAGGTATTATTGGTGACTTTTTACATGCTGAAGCAGCATATATTCATGAACTTAGATTTCAAATGAAAGAAGAAAAAAGAGGTACCGGCTCGTGGAGAACTCATCATTATGCAAAAAGTAGAGGTAATCTTTATCCAACACATGGGCTTGGTCCTGTAGCACAATATATGAATTTAGCTAGAGGGGATGATAATTTTAATTCTTTAGTTTCTTTTTCTACTCCGTCCTTGGGTAGAAAACTCTATGCAGAAAAAAATTATGATTTAAATCATAAATGGAATAAGTTAATTTATTCTAATGGTGACATGAACACTTCAATCATAAAAACTAATATTGGTAGAACAATAATGGTTCAGTGGGATGAAACAAGCCCAAGACCTTATACTAGACATAATTTGATTCAAGGTTCAAAAGGAATATTAGCAGGCTTTCCAACAAGAGTTGCATTAGAAGATGGTGTATTGGGAATAACAAAAGACCATCACAGTTGGATCCAAGGTGATGATCTGGAATCGGTATACGAAAAATACGATCACCCATTGTATAAAAGACTTGGGGCAAAAGCTAAGAAAATGGGAGGACATGGAGGAATGGATTTTATGATGAGATATAGGATTATAGAATGTTTAAGGAAAGGTGAACCTTTGGATCAAAATGTATATGAGGGATGTTTTTGGAGCGCTGTTACACCTTTGAGTGCAGATTCGATAAACAGTGGGGGAGAACCTCAAAAATTTCCTGATTTTTCGAGGACTAACTGGATTAAAACTAAACCTTTAAAAATAATTAGTTAAAATTATTTCCAGTTTTTAAGCTTACTTGACATTCCAATACCAGGATTGAATGTGTTTGTTGGATCAAGTGATTTGTAAAATTTTATTAAAGTTGGTTTTGCTTGATACTCATGACCTACATTATGTTCAGCTGGAAATTCAGCCCCTCTTTTCTTGTAAGATTCAAGTAGTTGTTTTTTTAGTTTATTAGGATCTACTCCTTTTTTTAAAATATAATTTTGATGTTGAACATGACAAAATAAGTGTCCATAATAAAATTTTTTTTCTATTTGATCATCGATAACTATAGGTAACTCTTCAAACCATTTTTTTTCATTTCTGGGAAATGCAACGTCTAGAGACATCATATCACCAACTTCTTTATTTTTTAAGGCATGATATCTTCCTATCGCGCTCGCAGAAACAAATCTATGAAGTGAAGCTTTTTTACCCTCTTTTTTATTGCATTCAAAAAAATCTCCATCATTGATTTTAAAAAAATGAGCAAAATATTTTCTTGCTTCATCAATTCCATCATCAGACATTTCAACAATCCAATGATGTTCAAATCTATCTCTAAATTGCTCCATTCTCTTTGGAAGATGATTTGGTAAAATCGAACTTAGAAACTGCATTAATCTGTCAGAAAACTTATCAGGTAAGAAATTTAATCTACTTGCAATAATGTCAACATTTCTTTTTAATTCGAATAAAGTTGGTAAAAAGTTTGTTCCAAGTTTTTCTATAATGATGAAGTTATCTTTGCTATATTTCTTAGCTGCATCATAACAATCCCTATGTAAATAATCCCCAAGAGTTGGTAAATTTTTAAATTTTGACAATACATCTCTTCTTAATTTCCAAAATACGTCAGGATTGCTGGTTCCTAAATAAAATACTTTGCTTTTTTTTGGTTTTGGATATGTATCCAATCTCAGGGCAAAAACCACTAGCTTTCCTGAACTTCCTGATGCACCGTATAATAATCTATAATCTGAATTATATCTTGCTGGTGTGTCCTCATCTACCCCTCTAACTATTTTAGAATATTTATCATCTGAAGCTAGTTTTTCACTGTAAATAATATCTTGATCCTTATAGTTATTATTTTGTAAATTATTTAAAATTGTCTCTGGATCATCCCCTAAATTAACCCCTAGCTCATTAATTAATTCAAGTTCGCCATCTCTATTAATTTTCGCATATAAGGCTAGTTCTGTGTATGCAGGACCTCTTTTAACTAATGATCCCCCAGAATTATTACAAACACCTCCTACAATGGTAGCGCCTATAGATGTGGAACCTATTACCGAGTGTGGGTCTCTGTTGTAAGGCTTTAATTTTTTTTCTAGATCATATAAAGTACTCCCTGAAAGAGCTATGATCTGTTTAGCGTTATTTATCAGTTGTATATTATTAATACGTAGGGTATTAATGACTATTACTGGCCTATCATAATCACTTCCATAAGGAGTAGAGCCGCCCGTTAATCCTGTATTAGCAGCCTGCATAATTATAATAAAATCATTTGAAACACATATCTTAATAAGTTTCCATAATTCTAACAAAGTACCAGGCTTTAAAATAGCTAATGCATCTCCATTACCGTATCTCCATCCTTTAACAAAAGGCTGTTTTTGCCATTTTTGGGTTATAACGAACTTATTACCAATAACTGAATTAAATTCACTAATAACAGTTGAATTATTTTTCATTTAACACTAAATTATACTTGTAAATTAAAACCATTATTTTTAAATATTATTAATAATTTTTAGAAGTTATTAATAAACTATATTTTTAACCACTCATTGAACTTTATGAATAATTCTTTTGGAAATATTTTTAGATTAACAACTTTTGGTGAATCCCATGGTAAAGCTATTGGTGGAATAATTGACGGCTGTCCAGCTGGTCATAAAATTAATTTTAATCATATTTCAAATGAAATGCAAAGAAGAAAACCAGGGCAATCTGGTATTGTTACACAAAGAAAAGAGGAGGATTTAGTTGAATTTCTTTCTGGGATTTTTGAGGGTATAACAACGGGTGCACCAATTGGTTTTATAATAAAAAATAATGATCAAAAAAGTAAAGATTATTATCATTTAAAGGATTCATTTAGACCAAGTCATGCAGATTTTGTTTACGAAAAGAAATATGGTATTAGAGATTATAGAGGTGGAGGTAGGAGTTCGGCAAGAGAAACAGCTTGTAGAATTGTTGCAGGCGCAATAGCAAAACAAATTTTAGATACTATTAGAATCAATGCATACACAAAATCTGTTGGTAACATATCCCTTAGTGATAATTACGAACTTGATAAACCTAAAAATATTGAAGAAAGTTTAGTTCGATGTCCAGATAAAACCACCTCTGATAAGATGATTGCTGAAATAAAAAATGCTCGAAAAAAGGGTGATACACTTGGTGGTATTGTGAAATGTGTTATAAAAAATGTTCCTATAGGACTGGGAGAACCTATTTTTAATAAACTTCACTCTGAATTAGGTAGAGCAATGTTAACTATCAATGCGGTAAAAGGATTTGAATATGGTAGTGGTTTTAATGGTACTAAAATGAAAGGATCAGAGCATAATGATATTATTCAGGTTGATGAAACTACTTTAAGTAATCACTCAGGAGGTATTCAGGGTGGAATAAGCAATGGTATGGATATTTATTTTAATGTTGCCTTTAAACCAGTTGCCACAGTGATGAGAGATCAACAAACCATAAATTCTCAAGGAAAAGAGTCTATAATTAAAGGGAAGGGTAGACATGATCCTTGTGTAGTCCCCAGAGCTATCCCTATTGTTGAAGCAATGGCTGCAATGGTTCTATTAGATCACTATTTAATTAATAAAACAAAAACAATATGAGTTTAAAAAATCTACAATTGCATTGGAAAATTATTTTAGGAATGTTTCTAGGGGTGTTATTTGGTTTTTTAATGTCAAATTTTGATCAGACCGGTAAAGACATAATTTCAGATTGGATTAAACCTTTTGGTACAATATTTATTAACGCACTGAAATTAATTGCGATCCCACTAATTTTAGCATCTCTGATTAAAGGAATTTCTGATTTGAAGGATATTTCTAAACTTTCAAAAATGGGTGGGATTACTATCGCTACCTATTTAATTACAACTGTAATTGCAGTTAGTGTTGGTTTAGCTATTGTCAATGTTGTTAAACCTGGAAATTCTATTTCAGATCAAACAAGAATTGAATTACTAAACGCATATGAAGGTGATGCAGATAAGAAAAGAGAAGCTGCAGCTGAAACAAAAAATTCTGGACCTCTCCAACCAATTATTGATATTGTTCCATCTAATATTATTAGTGCTGCTACAGATAATAAAAATATGCTGCAAATAATTTTCTTCTCTATTTTATTTGGTATATCAATGATTCTAATTCCTGAAAAAAAATCAAAACCGTTAAAGGATTTTTTTGATTCATTAAACGAAGTAATATTAAAAATAATTGACCTAATTATGAGTTTTGCTCCATATGGAGTTTTTGCTTTACTGGCAACGCTTATTGTTGAAGCCCCAAAATGGGATTTATTGAAAAGCTTATTACTTTACTCAATAACACTTATAATAGGTTTGTTTTCACTAATTATAATATATACAATTGCAGTAAGATTAATTCTTAATAAAAGCCCTAACTTCTTTTTTAAGGGAATTTTACCCGCACAACTAGTAGCCTTTTCGACAAGTTCAAGTGCAGCGACACTTCCTGTTACAATGGATAGGGTTCACAATAATTTGAAAGTTAAAAAGGAGGTTTCAAGTTTTGTTTTGCCAATTGGTGCAACTATAAATATGGATGGAACTGCTGTTTATCAGGCAATTGCAGCAGTATTTATTGCTCAAACATTTGGTCTTGATTTATCAATCACAGCTCAACTTGGGATTATAGTTACAGCAACACTAGCATCAATAGGTGCAGCTGCAGTACCAAGTGCTGGGATAATTGTTCTAGTAATTGTATTAGCTCAAGCTGGAATTCCAGAAGCTGGATTAGCTTTAATATTTGCTGTTGACAGACCTCTTGATATGTGTAGAACTGTGGTAAATATTACAGGTGATGCAACTGTATCTATGATAGTTGATAAAATTGTTTCTAAAAAATGAATATAAAATTAGATGAATCTTGGAAAAAGCATCTAAATCATCATATTAATTCAGAAGGATTTAAGAATCTTGTTTCATTTGTAAAAAGCGAATACCAAAACTATACATGTTATCCCAAAGGAAAATTAATATTCACCTCTCTGAATAATTGTAAATTTGATGATGTTAAATTAGTAATCCTTGGTCAAGATCCATATCACAATCCAAATCAAGCAAATGGTCTAGCTTTTTCAGTTCCTGAATTAATTGAAAAACCACCCTCCTTAATAAATATATTTAAGGAAATTGAACAAGATTTAAATATAAAATATAATGATAGTGGTGATCTGATGCATTGGGTTAGACAAGGTGTTTTATTACTTAATTCTACACTTACAGTCAGAAAGAATAATCCTGGAAGTCATCAAAA
>MDSV01144555.1_pt1 | contig 15143 bp, 18 predicted proteins | sample 810851 | NCBI WGS metagenome assembly MDSV01 (sample SAMN05326640, study PRJNA326480) | marine metagenome | isolation source: seawater | place: Atlantic Ocean: North East | collected 2012
CTTAAACTGACATTTAATTGTCTGGGGTAATTTGATGGCTAAAAGAGACTATTATGATGTCCTAGGCGTAAATAAAAGCGCGAACCCTGACGAATTAAAATCAGCATATAGAAAACTAGCAGTAAAATACCATCCTGATAAAAATCCCGGAGACTCCAAAGCAGAGGAAAAATTTAAAGAAGCTAGTGAGGCTTATGGAATACTCTCCGACAAAGAGAAAAAACAAAACTACGATAATTTTGGACATGCCGCTTTTGAAAATGGTGGTGGAAGATCAGGGGGAGGTTTTGGAGGTTTCAGTGGAGCAGATTTTTCAGATATTTTTGAAGATTTTTTTGGAGATTTCGGTGGAGGTGGAAGATCAAGAAACAGAAGGTCAAATAATAGAGGTTCAGATTTAAGATATGATTTATCTATCTCTCTTGAAGAAGCTTACAGTGGAAAAAAACAAGACATAAAATTTTCAACAACAGAGCAATGTGGAACTTGTAAAGGTAACGGATCTAAGCCAGGTTACTCTGCTGATAGATGCTCATATTGTGGGGGAAATGGTAGAATTAGATCTAACCAAGGTTTCTTTACTGTTCAACAAACATGTCCTCAATGTAATGGTAATGGTGAAGAAATTATTAACCCTTGTACTGATTGTAATGGGCAAGGCAAGAAACAAGCATCTAATAAAATTTCAGTAACCATTCCTAAAGGTGTTGATGATGGAACTAGAATCAGGCTAGCAGGAAAAGGTGAAGCTGGAAGTAGAGGTGGAGCTTCAGGAGATCTATATTTATTTATTAATGTTTATTCTCATGACTTATTTAAAAGATCAGATGAAAATTTATTTTTTGAGTTTCCTCTATCTTTGGCTGATGCAGCTTTAGGAACTACTATTGAAATTCCAACTATTGATGGTGGAAAAGCAAAAATTAAAATTCCAGATGGAACACAAAACAGAAAACAATTTAGATTAAAAGGAAAAGGAATGCCATTTATGAGAAGAGGTGATTTTGGTGACCTTTATGTTCAGGTAAAAACAGAAGTACCTGTATACTTAAATAAAAAACAAAGAGAATTGTTAGAACAATTTAGAGAAATTGAAAACGAAAAATCAAACCCGAGTATAAAAAAATTTTTTCAAAAAGCAAAAAATTTTTGGAAAAGCTAAGAATATATTATGATTGATGATATTTTTCAGAATATTATCAACAAATACATATATAAAAAAAATAAACAGATTTACTATTTTTATTTTTCAATATTTAAGTTTTTTACTAAATCTGAATTTATACTACCGTTTAATAATTATAAATTTTATGCATCTTTTAAAAGAAAAAGTTTAAGTAGATGGATGTTAAAAAATTTAATTGAATGGGATAAACAAAATATTGAAAAAATAACTTATTTTATTCATAAATATGATGGATCTTTTATAGATTGTGGATGTAACTATGGTGCTTATTCAATTCCTATTGCAAAAAAATATAAAAATAAGAATATTTACGCTTTGGATGCTTCTTCGAAAGCAATTTATGAATTAAAAAAAAATATAAATCTTAATAAAATAAAAAATATAAAATATTTCAATATAGGTATTGGTGATAAAAATGGTGAAAAATATTTTAATGAAGATATTAAAAAATTAAAAAATGACGGTTCTTTTAGGTTTTCAAAAAATAAAACAAAACAAAAATCTAAAATTGTTAAATTAGATTATTTTTTTAAAAATAATAAAATTAAACTCAAGAAAAATTTAATACTAAAATTTGATCTCGAAGGATATGATTTTTTAGCACTTAAAGGGTTAAAAAATACATTAAAAAAATCCAGAGTCCTTATATTTATTGAAATTTCAAAAATGTTGGAAAGGAATTCAAAAAATTTTTTTAAGGAATTTAAAATATTTATAAAAAAAAATAATTTGTATATATATGATTTAAATCTCAAAAATAAAAATATCGATGTGATAATTAAAACTTTAAAATCAATTGGTATTAAAAATGAAACTATCGGTGACTATATTATTTCAAACCATAAATTAATTAATGAAATCGAATAAAAAAGAAAAAAAAAGAATTAGCAAAGCTTACTGGATATGGTTTCAGTTTTCAGAAAGTGATACGAAAAAATTAAATAATATAAAAAAAATTATAAATAACAAGCTTAAAGGACCTTACTTTCAAATTCATTTAACAGCCATTGGTCCATATTTAAAATTGACTAAAAAAGACTTAAATAAAATAGAATTAATTTCAAAAAAAATAAAAAAATTTAAAATTCAATTAGATAATTATAAATTAAGTTATCAAAAGTATACATCACTTTATATTAGTGTGGAAAAATCAAAACAAATAATTAATGTAAGAAAAAAATTCTCAAGAACAAATTATAAAAAACAAAACAATAAATATAAGCCTCATATAAGCTTATTTTATGGAAATAAAGACATCGTTACAAAAAAATCAGTCATAAAAAAATTACCAAAATTAATTAAGTTTATTACAATAGATAAATTATGTATTGTTGATGTGGATGAAAAAATAAACAAATGGAAAATTATAAAAACTTTTAAATTAAAAAATGTATAAAATTAAATTAGCTATCTCTGGCTGTATGGGAAGAATGGGTCAGCAACTAATCAAATCTTCAAAAAAAAATATAAATTTTAAACTAGTTTCTCTTACAGAAAGTAGATTAATAAGTAAAAAATTTAGCGGCATAAAACCAGAATTAAATTCGCATAAAGCTTTTAAAAAAAGTGATGTAATTATAGATTTCACAGTACCAAGTTGCACACTTGAAATACTCAAAATTGCATCAAAATTGAAAAAAAGAGTTGTAATTGGTACAACTGGCTTTGATAGAAACCAAGAAAATTTAATAAGGAAATATTCAAAAAAAATTCCTATATTAAAAGCTGGGAATATGAGCCTAGGCGTAAATTTATTAATGTATTTAACTGAAATTGCATCAAAGTCACTGAATGATGAATTTCTAACTAAGATATCTGAAGTACACCATAAGCATAAAAAAGATTATCCATCTGGTACAGCCTTGATGCTTGGAAAAGGAATAGCGAATGGTAAAAATAAAAATTTATATAATTTGATGGGAAAGACATTTTTAAATAAAAAAAATTTCCCTTATGGAAAAAAAATAAATTTTAATTCCATAAGAAAAGGAGAAATTATTGGAGAACATGAGGTAAAATTCTCAAGTGGTAAGGAGATAATCTCATTAAATCATGAAGCTTTTGATAGAACTTTATACTCTGACGGTGCATTAACAGCATCCAAATGGTTAATGAAAAAAAAACCTGGTTTATATTCTATGAGAGATTTGCTTAACTTTTCATAATGAATGAAAGACAAAAATCAAAAATAATTATTAAATCTCTTAATAAAATTTATCCAAAAGTACCTGTTCCTTTAGCTCATAAAAATGTGTTTACACTGTTAGTTTCAGTTTTACTTTCAGCACAATGTACAGATATTAATGTTAATAATGTAACAAAAAATATTTATCCAAAATATTATAAACCAGAACATTTTGTTAAATTAGGTAAAAAAAAAATTGAAAAATTAATTAAAAAAATTGGAATCTTCAGGATTAAAGCAAAAAGTATTTATTTAATGTCAAAAAAAATTTTAAAAAAACATAATGGCAAGGTGCCAAAGACATTCAAAGAACTCGAAGATCTTCCTGGTGTAGGACATAAAACTGCTAGTGTTGTAATGTCACAAGGTTTCGGATACCCAGCCTTTGCAGTTGATACTCACATTCATAGATTGGCCCAAAGATGGGGATTAACAAACGGTAAAAATGTAGTTAGAACAGAAAAAGATTTGAAAAGGATTTTTCCTAAAAAAATGTGGTCTAAACTTCACCTTCAAATAATTTTTTATGGAAGAGAGTATTGTAAAGCAAGAGAGTGTTATGGTTTAACTTGTAAAATATGCACTTCTTGTTATCCTCATAGAAAAAAACCTATAATTACAAAAAAAGCATAATATGAAAGTTTTAGGAATTGGTAATGCTATAGTGGATGTGCTTTGCAAAGTTGAGGACTCTTTTTTAGAAAAACACTCCTTAACAAAAAGCACTATGAAACTAATTGACGAAAAAGAATACAAGGAGTTATTGTCTGATTTAACTATTGAAGAAACAATATCAGGAGGTTCTGTAGCAAATTCAATGGTTGGTTTAGCTCAGTTGGGTAACGAAGTCGGTTTCATTGGCAAAATAAACAATGATAATTTAGGTCAAAAGTATGAGGATGGGCTTAAACAAGAGAACGTAAATTATTTCTACACACAAAAGAATGAGATAATTCCCACAGGAACATGTTTAATATTAATTACACCAGACTCTGAAAGAACAATGTGTACTTTTTTAGGTATTGCAGGCAAAATAAGCGAGAGAGATGTTGATTCAAAGGTAGTTAAAAATAGTGAAATTACATTTTTAGAGGGATATTTATGGGATGAAGGTGAACCTAAAAAAGCTTTTGATAAAGCTATAAATAATTCAAATATAGTCGCAATGTCTTTATCTGACCTATTCTGTGTTGAAAGACATAAAGAAGATTTTTTGAATCTTGTTAAAAATAAACTTGATATAGTTTTTGCTAATGAACAAGAAATTTTATCTTTAATGAATAGTAAATCGATTTCTGAAGTAATTTCTTTTTCAAAAGAGTTGGCTGGGAATATTATAATAACTAGGGGCAATAAAGGAGCTATAGCTATCAAAAATCAAGAAGTGGTCGAGTGTGATGCTAATAATAATTTAAATATAGTTGATCTAACAGGTGCTGGTGACTTATTTGCTGCTGGTTATTTACATGGTCTTATTAATAACTTATCATTAAAAGAAGCTTTAGTTTATGGAACAAAATTATCCTCAAAAGTTATCCAACAAATTGGAGCAAGATTAAAAAATATATAAAATTTAAATGTCTGCAAAAAAACAAATATTAAAACTTTTTCCTCAACCAGTATTTAAATATAGAGTTGAAAATTTTGAAAAAATAAATTTAGAATTATTAAAATATATTTATAATCTACAAAAAAACGACTCTTTAGGAGTTAAAAAATCAAATATAAATGGATGGCATTCTAAACCTTTTGATTTAAGTGATCAAAATAATATACCTAATAAATTTTTTTCTAATATAAACATCCATATTCAGGATGTTTTCGAAAATTATGGTTGGATTTATGAGCCAAGTAAAATTAAATGTACATCTATTTGGGCAATAATTAATAAGAAAGGTAGTTTTAATATTGAGCATACTCATTCTAATAATTATTTAAGTGCTGCATACTATGTAAAAGCTCCAGAAAATTGTGGAAATTTTAAAGCATCTAATCCAAATATCATAAATAGAAATATTTTTCCTAAATCAAAGTTGGGAACAGAATTAAATTCAAATACTGCAAGTATTAAAATTAATGAAGGAGATTTGTTGATATTTCCAGCATATTTACCTCACTCAGTTGAAACAAACGCTTCAGATGAGGATAGAGTTATAATTAGCTTTAATCTAGATATACTAAGATAATATTTTTAAGTAATAACCCTTTTTATCACTTAGTATAAAATTATTTACATTTAATTTATTAAATATTTTTTTTCTTAGTCTATGAATGTGTGTCTCGACCGTATGGGACTCTAATTGATTTTTATAGCCCCAAACTTCTTGTTGAAGCTTTTCTATATTAACTGGCACCACCATATTTTTTAAAAACATAATTAAATTCACTTCTTTCTCAGTTAAATTAACTGAATTTAATTTTAGCTCTAATTTCCTTGAATTTATATTTAATAAAAAATCACCAATTTGAATACTTGCTTGTTCTTTTGTTCTCAGTTTCATAAAATTTATATTAATTTTTTCGATTAAATTTGAAATCTTTAAAGGAAGACTTAAGTTAATGATATTTACAAAATTAAGATCTTTCTTACTGGTTAAAATTAAATAGTCAGATATATCTTTATCGTTTAGATCCTTTTTTTTTGAAGCAAAAATAATATTGTAGTTTAGTTGTTCTTCTAATTCTTTTAAAACTTCAAATAAAATTGGAATTGCATAAACTATTAAATTTTGTTTAATCATAAAAACAAGACTATGACAATTTTTGTAAAAAATAAATACACACTTGAAATAAATGGATTCAAATTTAAGTGTTGTATTGGCAAAAATGGCACTACTTTAAAAAAAAGAGAAGGAGATAAAAAAACACCAAGAGGAAGCTTTTTTTAGGAGATTTATACTACAGATATGATCGTATCTTAAAACCTTTAACAAAATTAAAAAAAATAAGAATAAAAAAAGAAATGGGCTGGTGTGATGATATTAATACTCCTAAATATTATAATAAATTAATAAAAATTAAAAAAAAAATAAAATACGAAAAACTTTTTAGAAAAGATCACAAATACGATCTATTAATTTTAATTAAATATAATTATTTAAAAACTATTAAAGGCAAAGGAAGTTGCATTTTTTTGCATTTGACAAACAATTATAAACCAACCTCCGGATGTGTTGCTTTAAAGAAAAAAGACTTTTTGACGCTTCTCAAATTAATAAATAAAAAAACAAAAATAAAAATTTATTAGTTTCTTTTACCAAAAATACTTGTTCCAATTCGTAAATAGGTAGATGAATAATTTAAAGCTTTAAGGTAATCGGATGACATACCCATACTCAATTCTTTAAGTTTAAGTTTTTTTTTTAAAGAATACATTTCACCAAAATATTTTTCTGGTTTTTCATCTACTGGCGGAATACACATCAAGCCAACGACATCTAATTCAAGATTTTTACAATAAATAAAAAAATTTTCTAAATCTTCTACATTTACTCCTGATTTTTGTTTTTCTCTTCCAATGTTAACCTGAATAAAAATCTTAATTTTTTTTTGGTTTTTTTTTATTTCACTAGCTAATTTATTTGCTAATTTTTCACTATCGACTGAGTGAATAAAATCAAAAATTTTTATAGCAAATTTAACTTTATTTGTTTGAAGTTTTCCAATTAAATGGAGTTTGATATTGTTATATTTTGATTTAACATCTATCCACTTATCTAAAGATTCCTGCACTTTGTTTTCACCAAAATCGATATGGCCATAGTCTATCAAAGGAAGTATGTTTTCCATTGGAAATGTTTTTGAAACTGCAATGATTTTTGGACTTTCACTTTGCTCTATATGATTTAGATTTGTCTTAATTTGATTTTTAATAAAATTTAAATTTTTTACAGAATTATGCATTTATTTTATTTAGAAAAATATTATTTTATAAATAGTTTTGAACCAAATTTAATTAAATGCCAAGATAAAAATACTTTGATAATTTATAGAAATTATGCAAATCAGATTGATATAAGTGAAATAATTGCTATTAGAAATTATTGTAAGAAGAAAAGATATAAATTTTTATTATCAAATAACATAAAATTAGCTTTAAAATTGAATTTGAATGGTGCTTATTTGCCTTCATTTAACAAAAAATTTGATCATTTATCTTATTCCTTTAAAAAAAATTTCACTCTGATCGGCTCTACTCACAATATGAAAGAAATAAGAATTAAAGAAAAACAAAAAGTTAGTAGAATATTTTTGTCTTCATTGTTTAAAAGAAATAAAAATTTTTTGGGTATCAACAAATTTAAAATTTTTACAACTTATTCTAATAAAAAATTTATTGCACTTGGTGGCTTAAATAAAAATAATATTAAAAAACTTTCACTACTAAATATTAAAGGATTTGCTGGGATTGATTTTTTCAAAAAAAAAGGCCCCAAATAGGGGCCTCTTTTTATAAATATATTAAAAAATTATATTAGAATGCAAATCCTAGATATAATTCATAACCTTCTACGTCAGCAGCTGTTGAGTCACCACCTCTGTTAGAAACTTCATTCATATGACCAGCAATAGTTATACCACCCATAGTGTATGAAGCTGAAACACCAGTGTATTCCTCATCACTTGTCCAAGCACCATCATTGTACTCGTGTTTGTTATAAGACACTGATAAATCATCAGTTACTTGGTAAGAAATACCAAAAGTATCTGTTTCGTCAGAGTTAGTTGCTGAAGTAGCATCTGACTCAGATTGTTGATAACCAACTGTTACAGGACCATATGCATATGTAACATATATTGTGCTGTCATCAATTGGAGTACCAGCAGTTACTTCAGTCTCTCCGTAAGCATAACCAATTTCAAGACCTTCAACCATATCAGGTTTTACAACAATACCGAAGTCATTGTAGTTTCCACCTTGGTGAGTAGCGTCTGTAGGCATTAAAGATGCAATAACTTGTGCACCACCGATGCTTGGAGACGTATATCTGATTAAATCATTTCCTGAATAACCATTAATAACTGCATTTGTACCAGCAGTTGTTAAACTATCCCATGCTTCTTCGTAAGCGTTAGGTGTTTTATCATCCATAGCTGACATCGCAGAATCTCCACCATGACCAGCGTAAATGAAAGTACCAGCTCCGTCTGTTGCAATTGTAATTGAGTGATTGTCAATTACACCATCATCAGCTTCGTCACCATCTAACTGTAAACTGTAAGTTACAGTCATACCGTTATCTAATTCTGTAGTACCAGAAAAAGTTACGTGGTCACTGTTTGAGAAAGTAGTTTTGTTCAACTCATTTCCAGCTGACATATAGATCCCTGCAGCACCACTAACAGTCATCTCACCTGCATTCGCTGAGAATGCTACTAGAGAACCTGCTAAAGCTGAAAGACCAACTTTTTTTAGATTGTTCATATTAATTACTCCTTTTTATTTATTGTTATTATTAATAATAAACGTGTCTTTATTAGCATTTTGCTTGGAATATTGATAAAAATTGAAGTCGATATGCTAAATAATTCAATTATGTGGTATTTTTACAACACAATAAACCAAGTATTTGCTTAATTTTTGTATTAAGTATAAATATCTAGTGTAAATTTTGATAATTCAATGATTTCCAAACTTTTTAACATAAAAATAATTATATTATTTATACTACTAACAACTTTATCTGCTTGTGGTGGAAAATTAGGGGCAGATGCTCGAAAAACTTCACCAGATCCAAAAGCTAGAGTTAAAGAAAATCTTGAGACAGGAAAAGGATTTAGAGTTAATGATTTAAGAAAAAAATCAGGAACTACATTCGAGTTTGCATCATCTAACGAGTTATGGAGAGCTTCATTAGACACCATAGATTTTATGCCCCTTTCTACTGCGAATTATAACGGTGGAATTATTGTTACAGATTGGTATTCGGAGGATCAAAAAGTTGGGGAGTCAATAAAGATTACAATTAGATTTTTGACAAATGAGGTTAGAGCTGATGCTCTAAACGTAAAAGTTTTTTATAAAAAATGCAAAACTGTTTTAGATTGTGAGATTAACGAAACAGATGGTAAAATCAAAGATGAGTTAACAAAATCAATTTTAAAAAAAGCTGCTATTTATAAAAAACAAAAAGATGAGGAAAGTTTTACTCCTTATAAAGATCCAAAAAACACAAAAGGCCTATAAAAGGTTATCTAAATTAAGTGACTTCAGAACGATATAATTTTAAATCAATCGAAAATAAGTGGCAAAAAATTTGGGAGGAAAAAAAGTTTTTCTCTGTAAAAGTAAATCATAATAAAAAAAAATTTTATTGTTTAGAAATGTTTCCTTACCCCTCTGGAAAAATTCATATGGGACATGTGAGAAATTACACAATAGGTGATGTTTTAGCTAGATACAAACAGCTTTGTGGCTTTAATGTTCTGCATCCAATGGGATGGGATTCATTTGGCATGCCGGCTGAAAATGCAGCTAAGCAAAACAATTTAGATCCAAAATCATGGACAGAAAAGAATATTTCAAATATGAAAGTTCAATTAAAAAAACTTGGATTATCTATTGATTGGGACCGAGAAATTTCTACATGTTCCGAAGAATATTATAAACATCAACAGAAATTTTTTTTAGAATTATACAAAAAAAAACTTGTTTATAGAAAAGAAAATTATGTCAACTGGGATCCAGTCGATGAAACCGTTCTTGCTAATGAGCAGGTTATTGATGGAAAGGGTTGGCGATCAGGAGCTATTGTAGAACGAAAAAAACTAAGTCAGTGGTTTTTCAATATTTCTAAGTTTTCTCAAGAATTATTGGATGGACTCGATAAATTAGATAATTGGCCCAATAAAGTAAAAACAATGCAAAAAAATTGGATAGGAAAATCTTTCGGGTGTGAAATAGATTTTAAAATTGAAGGTGATTTACCAGTGAAAAGTGTAAAGTGTTTTACTACAAGACCAGATACATTATTTGGTTTTTCTTTTTTGGCGCTTTCTGTAGATCATGAAATATCTAGTTTTTTTAAGGATAATGAAGAATTTAAAAAATTTAAAAATGAGTGCTCAAAGACAGGCACTACAGAGGAGGCTATTGCTGTAGCAGAAAAGATTGGTTTTAAAACTAATCTATTCGCAATTAATCCTTTAAACTCCGAACAAAAGGTTCCAGTCTATTTTGCAAACTTTGTATTAACTGATTATGGATTTGGTGCAGTATTTGGATGCCCTGCTCATGATCAGAGAGATTATGACTTTGCAAAAAAATACAATCTTGAAATTAAAACTGTTGTAAGACCAAAAGATAAAGGTGAGACTTTTGAGGTTGAAAATGAAGCCTTTTCAGGACCCGGAATTATTATAAACTCTGATTTTTTAAATGGTCTCAATGCTCCAAACGAATCTGTAATTGAAACAATTAAAATTTTAGAGAAAAAAAAACTAGGTAATAAAAAAATTAATTATAGATTAAAAGATTGGGGTGTATCTAGACAAAGATACTGGGGGTGTCCAATTCCAATATTATATGATGAAAATGGAAAAGCACACCCTGTGCCTGAAGAAATGCTTCCAGTAAAATTACCTGAAAATATAGATTTAAATGTTAAAGGAAACCCTCTAGACCACCAAGTAAAGTGGAAAGAAGTTGAGGTAGACGGTAAAAAATTAAATAGAGAGACTGATACATTAGATACCTTCGTATGTTCATCATGGTACTACTTAAGATTTTGTTCACCCAATAATACAAATTATGGATTTAATAATGAGGAAATAGATTATTGGATGCCAGTAGATCAATATATAGGTGGAGTTGAACATGCAATCTTACATCTACTTTACTCAAGATTTTTTATGAGAGCACTTTCTTATGAAAACGAACAATTAAGTCTATTTGAACCTTTTGATGGATTATTTACTCAAGGAATGGTTTGCCACGAAACATATAAAGATCCTGATAATAATTGGGTAAGTCCAGAAGAAATAGAGATTGTGAGGGGTAAAAAATGTTTAAAAAAAGATCATTCAAAAATAGTTAAAGTAGGAGCCTCTGAGTCGATGTCAAAATCAAAAAAAAATACTGTCGACCCAGAAAATATAATTTCAAATTATGGGGCTGACGCAGCAAGATTATTTATTTTATCTGATAGCCCACCAGAGAAAGATGTGCAGTGGTCAGATGAAGGAATTGAAGCTTCTTATAAATTTATTCAAAAACTCTGGGTTTTACATAATAAAATATTAAGTGAAATTAATGAGAATCACCAAAAAAATGAAGGAAAAAATCTTGAAAAAATAACTAATCAATTCATAAAAAAAATAACTAATAGTTTTAATAATTTTAATTATAATATTGCCATTGCAAACATACATGAAATACATAGTTCCTTAAATAAGGAGGTTAATTCAAGATATAAAAAAGATATTATTATAGTAAATTATACAAAAATACTTATTTGTCTTATGCCAGTAATACCTCACTTTTGCAGTGAAGCCCTTAATGAACTTGAAATAGAAAAGGATATTCTTTGGCCTAAATATGATCAAAATTTACTTAATGAAACTACAGCTATGTTTGTTGTGCAGATTAATGGGAAAAAAAGATCGTTGATAAAAGCATCAAAAAGTATAACTGAGACAGAGCTTATGAAATTGCTAACGTCAGACAATAATCTAAAAAAATATATGGAAAACAAAGAGATAATAAGAAAAATTTTTGTCCCAGGTAAATTAATTAATATTATAATATAGTTGATGATACGTAAAAATTTAATCTTTATAATTTTATTTTTATTTTTATCAAGCTGTGGATACACGCCAATTTACTCAAAGCTAAACACAAATGATTTAAATATTAATGTATTAAATATCCAAGGAGATATGGATATTAATAATTTACTGGCAAGACAAATTGCTAAGTACAAGAGCTTAAATTCAGAAAAAAACTTTGAAGTGAAAATTGTTTCTAGATACAGAAAAAATTCTTTAACAAAAGATGCAGCAGGTGATGCAACAAACTATAGATTAACTCTAGAAGTTGATTTCACAACAGATGTAAATTCAAAAACTAGAACATTCAAATTTATGGAGCGAGTAGATATGAAAAAAAGAGAAAGCATATTTGAAGAAGAAAAATATGAAAAATTTATTAAACAAGACATGGTAAATTTAATTATTCAAAATTTTATTTCTCAGATAATTGAAATTAAATGATCATTAAAAATTATGAATTAAATGAAAAATTAATTAAAAGAAATAACCTATTTTTACTATATGGAAATAACGAAGGTTTAAAAAAAGAAATAATAAACAGTTTATTCACAACAAACAAAATTATAAATCTTGAAGAAAAAGAAATTCTAGAAAATGAAGAAAATTTTATTAATGATATTTTATCAAAATCACTATTTGATGATGCAAAAACAATTATAATAAAACGATGTACTGATAAAATTTGTAAAATAATTGATAAAATAAAAGAAAAAAATATTGAAAACGAAATTTTAATTTTACTTTCAGAAAGTTTAGAAAAAAAATCTAAACTTCGAGCTTTATTCGAAAAAACTAAAAACTTGATATGTGTGCCATTCTATCCAGATACTGAGCAAACACTTATTAAATTGTCTCATAATTTTATTAGAAATAAGAATTTTTCACTATCATCTGAAAGTATTAATTTATTAGTTAATAAATCTGCAGGAAACCGAGAATTTCTTTTTAATGAACTTATAAAAATTGAGAATTTTTGTAGAAATGGAAAAAAAATAACTATTTCTGATTTATTAAAACTAATTAACCTGGGTGAAAATTATGGAATTTCTGACCTTATAGATAATTATTTAACAAAAAATAAAAAAAAAATTACCCATATTTTAAATGAAAATAATTTTACCAGTGATGACTGTATTTTAATTATTAGATCATTGTTAATTAAATCAAAAAAAATTCTTAAACTATCAAGTGAATTCCAAAAAAGTAAAAACTTAGACTTAGTAATAGATGCTGCTAAACCGCCCATATTTTGGAAGGACAAGGAAATTACTAAACAACAGGTTTTTAAATGGAATCCTGCAAATCTTAAAAAAATGATTTACAAATTAAACGAAATTGAACTTCTTGTTAAAAAAAATTATAATAATTCTGTTAATTTAGTAACCAATTTTTTATTAGAACAAACTTCGTAAAAAGCTAATAATTAGTTTTAATTATATCAATAATTTTATTTAATTGATCTAAATCTTTATATTCAAAACTTATTTTACCTTTGTTTCTTTTGCTGTTCTGAATATCTACATTTATGCCAATTTTATTTGATATAGATAATTCGAGTGCAATAATATTTGTATCCTTGCCAGTAGGAAGTATTCTTTTTTTGTTTTTAAAGATTTTAACAAAATTTTCGGTTTGTCTAACAGAAAGTTTTTTTTCAATTATTTTTGCCGCCACAAAACTAGCATTATCAAGACCGACTAAAATTTTAGCATGACCTGCTGTCATTTTTTGATTTTCAATTAACTTAATTACATCTTCAGGCAAAGTTAAAAGTCTCAAAGAATTTGTAATATAACTTCTGCTTTTTCCAATAAATCTAGATACCTTTTCTTGGTCATAAGCAAATTCATCGATAAGTCTTTTATACCCTTGTGCTTCCTCAAGAGGATTTAGATCATGTCTTTGAACATTTTCTACAATTGCAAATTCTAACGATTTTAAATCATCAGCTTCAGTAATAACTACAGGAACATTATGAAGTCCTGCTCTTTGAGCAGCGAGCCATCTCCTTTCACCTGCAATTATTTCAAATTTTGATTTATCATTATTTGATTTTCTAGCTATGATAGGCTGTATCATTCCTCTTTCTCTAATAGAATTTGTTAATTCTTCTAAATTAGGTTCATCAAATATTTTTCTTGGCTGGTATTTATTAGGCACTAAATCGCTAATAGATATCTGGTTTTTTTGTGGCTCAACTTTTGTTTCTCCTATTAATGATGACAAACCCCGTCCTAAACCTTTTTTAATTTTGTCCATTAAGCAGCACTCCCTATTGTTGATTCTTGATTTATAAATTCATCTGTGAAACTGAAATATGATTTGCTACCAGGACAGGATTTATCATAGATTAGAACTGGCATTCCATGAGATGGGGCTTCCGACAATCTAACGTTTCTTGGTATTACCGTTGAATAAACTTTTTCATTAAAAAAATCTCTAGCTTCTTTCTCAACTTGAGATGAAAGTTTGTTTCTCTTATCGTACATAGTTAAAAGTATACCTCTAATTTTTAAATCTGGATTTAAACTAATTTTTATCCTTTCAATTGTTTTCATAAGTTGAGTTAAGCCCTCTAAAGCAAAAAATTCTGTCTGCAATGGAACCAGAAGAGAGTTGGAGCATACTAAGGCCATTACTGTAAGAAGACTCAATGAAGGCGGACAATCGACTAAGACATAATCATATGATCCTCCAGAATTGTTTAAATATGAGCCTAATTTAGCCTTCAATATGAAGGCCCTGTTACTATCATCAGCTGTCTCTACCTCAAGGCCTGAGAGGTCAACATTAGATGTTACGATATCTAAATTTTCGAACTGTGTCTTTCTAATTACCTCATAAATTTCTTTACTTCCATTCAATACTCCATAAATTGTATCGCTAGAGTTATCCATATTTGATAACCCTAGCCCTGTTGTGGCATTTCCTTGTGGGTCTAGGTCAATTACTAAAATTTTTTTATTTAGTTGGGATAATCCGGCAGCAAGATTTATCACTGTA
>MDSV01152993.1_pt1 | contig 15142 bp, 10 predicted proteins | sample 810851 | NCBI WGS metagenome assembly MDSV01 (sample SAMN05326640, study PRJNA326480) | marine metagenome | isolation source: seawater | place: Atlantic Ocean: North East | collected 2012
ACGGTGACGATATCCTTCGCGCGCGGGAAGAGCGGCGCCGGCGACCCCGCGGCGAACGCGGCGCTGTACGCGCAGGAGATCAAGAACAAAGCCGCGTCGATGGTGACGGGAGAGAAGAGCGCACACCGCGCTCCAGAGCCCGAAAAGGTCAGGGAGATGGTGACGTACGACGACATTTGACCCGTCGGGCGCCCGTCGCGTTCAAGAGCTCTCGAGCTCTGACGCGCGTCAGTCGCGGAGGCGCGGCGGCGGCGGCACAGCGCACGACGCGGCGTAGATTGTAGTCTAGCGTCTATAGTAGCCACGTCGGGATGGTAACACACCGGAACCACGCACCGCGCGCGCGTAAAAAAACGCGCGGAACGTCCGTCTCGTTGTCGCGGAGGAGTCGCCGTTTTTGTCGCGTTTGACCGTCACCGCAGCGACTCGGCGTACCTCTGCACCTCGAGCATCTGCGCCTTGGCGCCGGCGCGCATGGTGCGCATCTGACCCACCTGCTCGAGCTGCTCGGGGGTGAGATTGTCGCCCATCTTCGCGTAGTCGCGCTCGAACTCCGCGTCCTGCGTCTCGATGGCCACCAGGAACTCGGCGACGGCTTCGAGGAACTTCGCGAGGTCGATCTCGGCGTCCTCGGCGAGCAGCGCCGTGCGCATGGCGGCGAGCACCTTCTCCTCGTCGTCTAGAAGCTGCACGAACTGGTCCACCAGCACGAGCGCGGGAGGTGCCGCGAGGCGCTGGTACATCTCCAGCAGGTACTGGCACAGGCCGGTCAGGGTCGGGATGACCTTCTCGTCCCCGCGCGCGGTCGCCTGTTCCAGCACCGCGAATCCGGCTTTCAGCACGCCCTCCGTGAGCTCGTTCGCCTGAATCATCTCCAGGCACTTCTTCTCCACCTCGGCGACATCTGCGCACTGCAGCAGGGCGTAGAACCGCGCGAACTCGTCCGGGGAGACGTCCTCGGGCGCGGGAACGGAGGCGCCGATGGCCTCTTTCACCGGGTCCGAGCCCTCCGCCGAGGCGCGGACGAGCAGACGCCGACCGGAGGTGGCGGGTGTCACCGAGGCGACATGTCGCGATTTCTCGTATTTTAGGGTTGCACGAGGCGCGGTGACGCGTTGCGTGTTAATGGAGAGCGTCGCCATTGCGATTTAATGCGTGCGAGCGGTGTGTGCGTGCTGCGACGTGACCGTCGCGCGAGGCGAAGAGAGGCGACGGTTGGGCGGCGAGAGGTCATCGGAATAAAGTGGATATGTAGATATCCTAAACGTACGACGGCCTCATCGTCGCCGAAAAGGTTCGGCGACGCCGAGAAATAACCGTTACGCCACGTGAACCGTCTCGCGGCGTCACATCCAAGCGCACAGCCAGGAACGGGTGTCACGATGGTGTCGACCCAGAGCGACGGCGTCGGCAACTTAGTCGACGCGTTATGCGGCAGGCTCCCCGCCTCCGTTCCGGTCCAGCTCCCCGGCGCGCGGCCCCAGCGCCGGCCGGGCATCCTGACCGAAATCGAAATCGGTCGCGACCGCGGCGATTTCGGGGAGGACACGCGCGAGACCGCGCGGTTGACGGAGGCGCTTATGAACCTGCTCCCCTCGGAAGGCACGGGCGTATCCTCCTCGCGTCGCGACACACCCGCGAGCGCGCACTTCAAGGACTCCATGGCGCTAGTGGCGCCGCTCATCCTGGAGTACGACGACGTCACGGCGAGGCAGTACGAGCGCATCGTGGAGCAGGACGCCGAGCTCGACGCGATGCGCTCGGCGCTCGAATCCGCGCGCGGCGAGATGGACGCCGCTTTGGAAGCGGAGCGCACGCGCGACGCCGAGATCGGACTTCTGTCCAACCGAAACGCCGACTACGCCGAGCTCTCCGCGCGTGTGCTGGAGTTCGACAAGGAGAACGGGCTTCTCCGCGAGCAGACGGGCGTGATGGCGAACGAACTGCGCCAAATGAACGTCGACCTCAAGGCGCGCGCGGGGCGTTGCGCCGAGCTCGAACGCGAACTCGCGAACGCCACTATCGCCGCCATCTCTGAAGGCGGCGGCGGTGGGGAGTCCACGGCGTCGATGCGCGATGCTGAGCGCCCGTCACACGCGCACCAGAACCTCGGAAGCGCGCGTTTTGACGGCGACGCGTCGCGGGCGAAGCGGGAGCTCGCGCGCCTGGAGAGCCGCTTCGCCGACTTGAAACGCCGCGCGCGCTCGACGACGACGGAGCTGAGCGACTCGAAGGAGTACATCTTCGCCATGGAGGGCTGCTTGCGGTCGTACCAGGCGCAGAGCCTGGACGTGTACAAGCAGGTCAAAGCCGCGACGCACGCCGCGGAGCGCGCGACCATCCAGAGGGACCAGTCTCTCGCGCGGGAAAAGGCGGCGGCGGAGGAGGCTGCGGACCTGCGCGCGCGCCTCGAGCGCGTCACCGCGGCGGCGGGCGAGGGCGCAGCGCGACTCGCCGAGAAGCGCAACGCCCGCCTGGCTGACGGCTTGAAATCCGCAAAGCACGCCGCGGACGCGCTGCGCAGAGACAACGCGCAGCTGCGCGCGTCGCTGGCGAGCGCGAAGGAGGAGGCAGCGAGGATGCGCGAGGAGCGGCGCGGCGCGGCGGAAGCGGCGACGGCGCCGGCTCCGGAGGACGCGTCGCTGGCGTTTGGGTCGTTGACGAACGTCGCGACGTCGCGCGAGATGGACGAGCAGCGGTTCGCGCTGCGGCAGAAGGCGACGGACGAGTCAGTGAAGCAGCGGTTGCGGCACGCGGAGGATTCGCTGATGAAGCAGCAGGAGATGACGGCGGAGATGGAAGCCTCGGCGGGCCGAACGATCCAGATCCTGCGCGAGAAGTTGCGACGGTCGCGGAAAAACGCGTTACGAGCGGAGAAGGCGAGGTAGAAGGATCGACGCCCACGACGAGGACGAGAAAGAAACATCGCCCACGTTTGTTATTTCGCCGCGCTACTGCGTGGCCTTCATCAGGTCCGTGAGGAACCCCGCGGAGTTCAGTATGCCGGTCCCGCCGAGCGCGATCTGCGTTCCCGGGTTGGCGTCGTTCATCTGCGCCACGAACCGCGCCTCTTCGTACGTGATCCCGCCGACGATGAACACGAAAATCTCCACCGGCCTCTGGTCCTTGGGCGCCGCGTTCGCGTTCGCCGCCGGCCCCACGAGCGGGTAGTCGCTCTCCTTGACCTTCCCTTTGGAGAGGTTCTCCAGCGTCTGCACCAGCAAAGGCTGGTGCTGCGTGTACACGTTGTCCGCGCCCTTCAGCCCGCTCACCGCCTTTTGCGCGCGCGAGAAAAACGTGCGGTTGCCAAACAAGTCGCCGACGCGCCGCGCCTCGCCGGCGACGCGCGTCACGTCCCGCACGAGCCGCACGAACGCGGGCTCGACGGCGCGCTTCGCGAGCGCGTTTTGCAGCTCGAGGATTTGCCGCTCGCCCTCCTTCTCGTACCGCAGCGCGAACAGCAGCACCAGCTTCAAACACGCGGTCGACGTCACCGCCGGGTCGCCGAGTTTTTCGAGCGTCGACGAAAACGCGTACGCGCGGTCGGCGCCGCACACAATCTCCTGCTCCACCTGGCTCACCGCCATCAGCGCGTGCTCGCCGATCAGCCGGCTGAGCTCGGACATCAGCGAGACGTGCTTGGAGACGTTCCCGGACTGCTGCCTGAACTCGGGGAACGACTCCACGAACCTCTGCATGTCCTCGATGGAGTCGATCTGCTTATTCATCTTGGACACGGCTTGGAAATCGTCCACCAGCCGCTTCACCGACGTTCCCAAGTCGCCGTAGTTGGCGTACATGTTGTCTCGGAAGAACCCGTCGCCGCTGCTGGACACCACGATGTCCTGCGCCTTCCCCTTCTCTTGAACGCGCACGCGGTTGTTCTTGATCCCGATGAGCTCGTGGATCATCGCCTGGTACGTCCACTGGCTCAGCAGCGGCGTCACCGGGTCGTCCAGGCGGTCCAGGATCACGAGCGTCGCCGCGCCCTCGGTGCGCCGGAAGTCGAACAAGCCCTGCTCCTGCTCGTACGCCAGCCGCGCGACGTCCGACGCGACGCGCTTGGCGATCTCCGAGTTGCTCTGCGCGCGGATCGCGGGGCGGCGCTTCACGCTGAGCAGGAACGACGCGATGCCCTCCACGATCGGGTCGATCGCCGTCGCCCGCGCGCTGGGCGCTAAGCTCGCGTACCGCAGCAGGTGGTCGTTCCGGGGCAGGTCCAGCGTGAACACCGTGGGGTCGACGGCGAGGAAACTCGCGTACATCTCCTGCACCTGGCGCACGCACTCGTTCTCGTCCGACTCCGCGAGCGCCTGAAGGTGCGTCTCCGCCAGCACGGAGGAGAAGAACACGAAGAACTCGCCGTACGTCCCGGCGCGAAGCAGGTCGCACAGCAGGCGCACGCTTTCCTCGGTCGGCCGCACGAAACACAACGCCTTGAGGTGCTGCATCTTCTTGTTCGCGTCCACGTGGAGCTTCTCGACCAAGAACACCTGCGAGCGCGCGGCGATGGGGAGAAGGCTGAGAAAATCGTCTCGCGGAAGTCGAGACGCGGTCGAAGAGGACGGAGACGGAAGAATAACACCACCTGGCGTTTTTCCGTCTCCTCCTGGAGTCGCGCAGACGCGGGCGCGCGCGCGCGCGTACCTCTTTCTGCAGCAGCTCAGTCTGCGTGAACGCGGAGCTCACGATGTTCAGCTGCGCGGATGGGGGTTTGGAGGTCAGTACCGCGTCGCGTTCCATAACCTTGGGCACCGCGCGAGGCGAGATGGTTCGTGGCGCACCGTGAAGTCATCGAGCACGAGACATTTCATGCCGACGCCAGCCTCGTTCAGCATCTTGATGATGTACTCCTTGATCACCAGCTGAAGGTTGAGCGTGTTGATAGCCATCGCGCCGTCGTGCGCGGTCGGCCGCCGCTCTGCGCCCGACCGGGGGGTTGCGCGCGCACGCGAGTGAGACTTCTGGTTTTTCCCGTTCAGTTTTTCGACCACGGCTCTTCAATGCTCTTGAACGAAACGCGCCGAAAGGCTCGCGTAGTCGCGTTGATGAAGCTTGAAGGATGTGTAAACCGAAGTGCGTCATCACACTCGGCGAGCACCTCTCCGCCCGCCGTCCGCGCGTTCACTCGTGTCCGCCCCTCATGTCGCTCTCCATCGACGCCGGCACCGTGAAGGAGTACGCCGTGCTGTTCGGCGCGCTGCTCTCCGCGATCGTCTTCGGCACGTACTGGGTGCCGAAACTGATCGTATCGCTGCTGCCGACGCAGAACCTGAAGAAGAAGTACGATGCCGAGTGGGCGCTCGTGACAGGCTCTTCCAGCGGGATCGGCAAGTCCATCGCGTTCTCGCTGGCGAAGCAGGGCTTGAACGTCGTGCTCGTGGCGCTCCAGGAGCCGCTGCTGGACGAGACCTTCGAGGAGCTCAAGGCGTCGTTCGGTGACCGGAAGTTCCTCAAGATCGGCGTCAACCTCGGCGTGCCCGGGTACGTGGACAAGATCGCGGACGCCACCAAGGACATCGACGTGCAGTTGGTGTTCAACAACGCGGGGTACATGCTCACCGGCTTCTTCGACAAGACCCCGCTCGCGCGGCTGATGATGAACCACGAGTGCAACGCCACCTCGGCGATGCAGATCACGCACGTGTTCGTCGCGCGCATGCTCGAGAAGAACAAAAAAGGGTGCGTCGTGTTCACGTCGTCGGCGGCGGCGTGCCAGCCCACGCCGTTCTCCGCGCTCTACGGCGCCACGAAGGCGTACATCTCCAGCTTCGCGGCGAACATCGCGGTCGAGCTGCATAGTCGGAACATCGACGTGCTGGCGTTCCACCCGAGCCCGGTCGCGACCAATTTCTACGACAAGGCCCACAAGCTGGACGCGCTGGCGTTTTTCATGAACTTCGCCGTGAAGCCGGACGCGCTGCCGCGCGAGATGTTCAAGGTGGTCGGCCGCGCGGTGTGGTGGGACTCCGGATCCGTCGCCGTGGGCTTCCGCATGCTGCTCAAGGTGTTCGACTACGGCTTCTTCGCCGCGCTTATCAGCAGGTTCGCGCACACCATGTCCGACTACAAGAAGAACGTGTGATGGCGAGGGGAGACGAGAGCGACGGTGCGAAGATGTGATGATGTTCCATGAATGAAGACGAGCGTTGGAGCGTCGTGCCTACAGTATCATACCACTGCGAAAAGAAAAGGCCGAAAAGCCGTTGAGAATGTGCCGTTGCAGACGAATGGCACCTTTTTCAATCGTCCGCGCGCGTTCGTCGTCGGAACGCACGACGCACGTCGTCTCCGGGTTCGACACCAGGGCGCACGCGATGTCGCGCGAGGGCGAGCATGCCGCCTCGGGCGGCGACGTGGCCGTGATTCAGGAGGTCCGCGGCCTCGCCGAGGAGCTCACGAACCTCCGCCAGGAAAACACAATCTTGCAAGGAAACTTTGACGAGGTGCGTTTTCGCGCCGCGTTCCGCTCACCTCGTCCGGCCCACCTTCGACCGCCCGGGACTGACCTCCGTCTGCTTTCTTTTTTCACCGCACAGCTCAAGGCGCATCACAAGAAAATCCAGACCGCGTACGACAGCCTCGCATCTCAGTACCACGACCTGACGAACGAGAAGAACGACATGGAGCGCTTTTACAAGGAGCAGGTGGAGACGTGGCGAGGGGATCTGGAGCTGAAACACGCGCAGTTCGAGGAGGCGCGCGCGCAGATCATGCAGCCGCGCGAGCTGGACACGCTCCGCAAGCAGCTGATGGAAGAGATCGAGACCCCCGCGCGCGCGAAGCTGCACGCGTACGAGGCGGAGATCGAGGAGCAGACCGAGCGGTACACGCAAGCCGTGCGCGACTTGGAGACGCTGCGCACGGCGCACGACGTCGAGGTGGCGCGTTTGCTTAAAGACAACGAGTACCAGCGCATGGAACACGCGCAGGCGACGTCGATGTTGCGGAAGGAGGTGCGTGCTGTGGAGGAGGCGCTGGACGCGAAGACGCGGGACCAGGAGACGCTGGAGGCGGAGGTGCGCGAGATGGCGGAGCTCAAAGCGCGCAACGCGTCGTCGGCGCGGGACGCAGAGACGTCGCTTCGGGCGCGAGAGGAGGCGGTTGCCGAGGCGGAGAAAGCGCGACAGAGCTTGAAACTGCACGCCGGCGTCACGGAGAAGCTGGAGCGCCGCATCCACGTGCTGCAGGGGGACGTCGAGGCGCGCGACGCCGAGATCACGCGTCTGCACGAGAAAATAGCCGAGCGCGAGGCTGAGGCGGCGACGCTCCAGACGCGCTTGGACGAAGCCGCCTTCAAGCTCCGGGCCGACCTCAAGCTGGCCGGCGCGCGAGCCGCCAAGGATCGCGCCGAGCTCGAGTCCGAGTTCGCCATCGAGCGCGAGGAGGCGGAGGAGAAGGAGCAGGCCATCTTGGCGCGGCTCGCGACGCACGACGCGTCCATCAAGAAGGTGCAGGACGAGTGCGACGCCAAGGTGTACGCCGCGGAGGACGCGGCGCGCGACGCGCGGCGCGCCGCCGAGGCTGGCAAGATCGACGCCGAGGTGAAGCTGGATGCGTCGCTCACCGAGCTCGCCGCGTGCAAATCGGACATGCTCCGGGCCGTGGGCGAGGCGGAGGGGCTGCGCGCGGCGCTCTCGGTGATGGAGCGCGAGTACGCGAACGAGGTCCCCGCGCTGCGCAAGGACCTGGAACAGTGCAAAAAGGACCTCGAGCACGCCGGAGTCCGCGTCGGCGACTTGAAAGAGACGCTCGAGCGCGAGCGCGTCGAGCGCGTCGAGGTGGGCGCATCGCTCGTCGAGCGCGACCGCGAGGTTCGCCGTCTGCTCTCCGAGCTGGAGCGCAAGGACCTGCAGCACGCCAACGAGCGCTCCAAGAGCAAGGCGTCGTGGCAGAAAGAGAAGCTGTCGCTCATCGCGCGCGCGAAGGAAATCGCGGCGACGATGGAGGAGAGGCACCGCGAGTCGATGCGCAAGGCGAAGCGCAAGATCGACGGCGCCAACCGCAAGGTGGCGGCGCTCTCGATGGACAAGGTGACGCTGCTGGAGAGCACCGCGGCCGGGCACGTCGAGGCGGAGCGGCGGGAGGAGGCTGCAGGCGGGACGTCCATGTCGGTCTTCGAGCAGGAGCTGGTGTCGCTCAGGGGAAGGCAGGACGAGTACGACAGGTCGGTGGCGAACTCGTCGGGCGCGGCGCGAGCGGCGGAGTGAAGCGTTTATTAATCGGCATTTTTAGCATATTTTTCTGCGCGTCGCCCGCGTCGTCCGAACCCGCGCGACTGGCGAAACCGTTCGTCGCGCCCCTAGGGCTCGGTGGCATGCGCCTTCATGCCTTTGAGCGCCTTGAGCGGCGACTGCACGAACCCTCCCGGCGCGGCGACGCGCATGTTGATGGCGTCGGGCGTGAGGTACTGGTCGATCTGCCCCGACGCGGCGAGCACCAGACCCATGAACGGCGGCGACGGGCGCCCCGGGCGCGACTTGTACTCCGGGTGGTACTGCGTGGCGACAAAGAACGGGTGTTCGGCGAGCTCGAGGATCTCCATGCGCTTGTTCGTCTCGTCCTTGCCCACGAACGCGCACCCCGCAGCCTCGAGCTGGTCCACCAGGTCGGGGTTCACCTCGTACCTGTGCCTGTGCCGCTCGTCGATGAACGGCTGCGAGTTGTACAGCTTGGCGGCTTTGCAGTCCAGCGTCTGGAAGATGGTGCGGCGCGACCCCAGCCGCATCGTGCCGCCCATGTGCGTGGTGGATCCCTCGGGCATGAACACCACCGCGGGGTCGGGGCAGTTGGGGACCATCTCTGTGGAGTGCGCGTGCTTAATCCCGAGCACGTTGCGCGCGAACTCGATCACCGCTGCTTGCATGCCGAGGCAGATGCCGAGAAACGGCACCTTGTTTTCGCGCGCGTACTTGGCGGTGAGGATCTTCCCCTCCGTGCCGCGCTCGCCGAAGCCGCCGGGGACCAGGACGCCGTCCGCGGACCGCACCTTCGCCCAGGCATCCGCGTGCGCGGCGGGGTCCTCTGCTTGTGTCGCGTCCTCCAGCATGCCCGCCTCGACCCAAACGATGTTCAGCTTGCGGTCGCTCGCGATGGCGCTGTGCATAAGCGCCTTGGTGACGGACAGGTACGAGTCGCCGAGGCCGGTGTACTTGCCGACGATGGCGATGGTCACCGGCTCAGTCACCGTGTCCCACTTGTTGGCTCTGTGCGCCCAGTCGTCCAGGTCGAGCTTACGGAAATCCAGACGGAGCTGCCGCATGATCGCGAGGTGCCCGCCTTGCTCCTGCATCACCAGCGGGACGTGCCAGATGTTGGACACGTCGCACAGGTTCAGGATGCAGTCGGGCGTGACGTGGCAGAAGAGCGCGAGCTTGTCCAGAACGGCTTGCTCGAGGGGTTCCTTGCTTCTGCACGCGAGCATGTGCGGGGAGAGGCCCGCGGACCTCAGCGCCTGCACGGAGTGCTGCGTGGGTTTCGTTTTCTGCTCGCCCACGGCGCCCACGACGGGCACGAGCGAGACGTGGATGAGGCAGAAGTTCTCCGACCCGACGCGCCACTGGAACTGACGCAACGCCTCGATGAAAGGCATCGACTCGATGTCGCCGACGGTGCCGCCGAGCTCGATGATGCACACGTCCGGCTGGTCGGGCTGGCCGTCCACCGGGATCTGTGCCACGCGTTCGATCCATTCCTGGATCTCGTCCGTGACGTGCGGGATCACCTGCACGGTCTTGCCCAGGTACTCGCCCTTGCGCTCCTTCGCGATGACGCTCTGGTAAATCTTGCCGGTGGTGATGTTGTGGTCCCGCGTCAACGTCGAGTCCACGAAGCGCTCGTAGTTGCCCAGGTCCAGGTCAGCCTCGCCGCCGTCGTCCAGCACGAAAACCTCGCCGTGCTCGAACGGAGACATCGTGCCGGCGTCGATGTTGATGTACGGGTCGATCTTGATGGACGTCACGCGCCAACCCCCGGCGCGCAAAAGCACGCCGATGCTGCTCGCGGTGACGCCTTTGCCGAGGCCGGAGACCACGCCTGTGTTTCGTTTGGAAAAAGTTTTTCGGGAAAAAGACGAGGCGATGAGCGCGTGCAGGTTTCGAGATCGGGTTCGCAGGGGAGGCATGTACGCGTGAACGCTCGCGCGGGACGCCGCGGGACCGACACCACGTTCGAACGATGTCATCCTCGATTCCTGCGCCGTCGTACCTCCGGTCACCACGATGTACTTCATGGGCGCTTTGGAGTTCATCTCGCGCGGTCGGTCTTGACTTTCGGCGCACAGGCTTTTTCGGCGGCGGGCACTTTTCGCTGCCGGTAACACGCGGTTCAGCGACGGCTGGGGAGGAGCTGCCGAGAGAGTCGCGGATACACGCGAGCGTGGACTTGGATCGTCCTGCACGTGAGGCGCGTCCGAGGGGCGCGGCGCCGAGTGGCCGACGTGACGGTTGTCGGCGGATCGGAGTTTTTCAAACTTCGAGTGCCGGCTGCTAAAAAAATACTGTAACGAGCAAGAGCCCTGAAGAGCGATTCAGCGTCCACCCCAGAGTCCCAGACACCGCGCGCGTTCGAAATCAGCGTTGGAACGGCCGACTGCAGTTTCGCACGCGGCGATTTCTCGTCGCGTCTCGGAGACGTGGCGGCAGACCGGCACCGCGCTGCTCGGCTTGCCGCGGTGGACGATGGCGGTCGACCCGATCGAGGAGTGGCTCGGGACCCGCCTGAAGGCGGCGTATCCGGTGGATGACTGGGTGCTGGAGGGCGTGACCAGCGCGCTGCTGATGCTGGAGGACCGGGCGGACGCCATCGACACCATAGCCAACTTTCTCGGCACCGCGGACGCGCCGGGGACGAACGAGCAGATCGTGGACGAGCTGTTTCGCAGGAAACGACGTGACACGGCGGGCGCGGGCGCTGAAGGGACCCAGCGCCACGCGTCCGAGCCGTATCCGTCGGGCGCAGGACCGAGTCGCGACGCGTCTTCGGCGCGCGGCGGGGACGGAACGCGCGTCGACGTCGCCGAGTCGTCGACGCGCGGCGAAAAAAAAAGCGGCGGCGAACGCGTCTCGTCAGAAGAAACGATGCCGCGGCTTCCGACCGCCGCGCCTCGACGTTCCGTGCGCCCCGAGGAGTTGGCGAAGCCGGACATCAACTGCCTGCGATGCGGTAAGATCTACCGGTGCGCGCCGCGCGACGGCGCGCTCGCGCCCGAGACGCGCGCGTTTCTCCGACGCGGGTGCGCGTGCGTGTTTTGCGGCGGCGCCGTCGACGTCGCGCTCGCCGACGGCTCGGAGATGACCGGGGGGCTGGTTTTCGCGGATGACGACGAAGACGTCCTCGCGGGCCCGCCGGCGAGAGAAGCGACGTTTTCGCGGAACGACGGCTTTTCGCGACAGAAAAAGAGTCTCGACGCGCCTCGAGCGAATGCGCTCCCGGCGGTTTCACGCGCGACCGCGAAACCGAACGCGGACGCGGCGGCGGACGCGGCGGCGCGCGACGCGAAGGACCGGCTGGTGGACTTCGACCGCACCGCCGCGGCGCGGACGACGGTCATCGACGACCAGAGCGACTGGTTCGAGATCGAGGCCAACGCGTGGCTGGACGAGGACGAGCGCGAGGAGGCGAAGCGGCAGGCGAGGGAGGTGGCGGAGGCGCGCGAGGCGGCGGCGAGAAACCGCGCCGCGCGAGTCACGCTCGACTTGCTCGGGCGCCGAGTCGACGACGCGTCGGCGCGGCGCGACGGCGACTTTCGCGCCGCCGACGAATCCGCCGGGAGCGGGTTCGTGCTCCGAACGAACAGCGTGGAGGACATCGTCGCGACCGCGACGAACGTTTCGCTCGTCGCTGGCGCGCGGCCGGCGGTCGACGCGGACGCGTCGGCGGGTCCGACCCCCGGCGCGGGCGGCGCGCGAGCGAAGCTCTCGCCGGACGGAACCGTCCCCGACGCGGGCGACGGCGAGAGCGACGCGGATCCGCGTCGCGACCCGCGGCGCGTGCGATCCAACCCGACCGCGGGGTTCGCGCCCGCGTTCGCCTCGCGCGCGGCGAGGAAGACGAAGGGGAAGAAGGGCGAGAACACGGCGTTCCTCGAGACGCGCGGCGGAGGCACCGAGCGTGGGCTCGCGCGGCGCGTGCAGGATGAGTCGCCGTTCGACGTCGTCGCTCGCGAAACGGAGGCGCGAGGAGGCGAAACGTCCTTTTGGTGAAGCGCGACGCGACTGGTGAGCCGGTTTCGCGCGCGCGCTTTCTGCCTTGTGCGACCAATGCCGTGAGTGATCGAGAGGAGCTCCTCTCGTGGGATTTAGTCACATACTTAGTTTTTAGTGTCCAAAAAAGCGAAACACAGACTTTTGTCGGAGCTTTCCCATTCTATAACCCTAGCGGCGGCGCCCCGAAGCCAAAGAGCCCGCGCGCGATCGACGCGATCGACGCCTGTGATACTCGTCGCGATGGCGGATTCCACCCCTGACTTCTCGGCGAAGCACCCCTTGGAGCACACGTGGACGCTGTGGTTCGACAACCCCAACGGCCGCCAGAAGCAGGCGACGTGGGGCCAGACCCTGCGCAGCGTGTACACCTTCAACACCGTGGAGGATTTCTGGTGCCTGTACAACAACATCCTGGCGCCGAGCCGCTTGATCATGGGGACGGACTTCCATCTGTTCAAGGAGGGCATCGAGCCCAAGTGGGAGGACGCGACGTGCGCGAAGGGTGGGAAGTGGACGTTCTTCTTCCCCAAGTCCAAGGAGCCCGCGCACCTGGACGAGTGCTGGCTCAACCTGCTCCTCGCCATGATCGGCGAGCAGTTTTGCGAGCCCAGCGAGATCTGCGGCGCCGTGATCTCCGTGCGCCAAAAGCAGCACAGGATCGCGCTGTGGACGAAGACCGCGTCCAACGAGGCAGACCAAATCGCCATCGGGCGCCACTTCAAAAGCGTGCTGGATATGCCCGAGAACGAGAAAATCGGATACATGGTACACGACGACGCGATTCGCCTCGAGAGGCGGGCTAAAGATCGGTATAGCGTTTAGCTGCATGACTTTTAGTCATGCTTTTCTGTAAATGCACGTTGGCCGTTTTCGCAGGAAAGGTTGTTTCGTCTCGGTCGTCTCGCCGCGTTCTCCGCGCGTTCACCGCACCTCAGCGCTCGGCGTCTACCTCGACCTCCTCTTCTTCACCACTTCCGGTCCCGGGAGCGATACGTCTCAGAGACGCTTCGGAGAGAGAAGAGAGGAGGCTCGCGCGGCGCGCCGCGATCGAAACGACTCCGCGACGACGACGAAACCGCTTTTGAAACCTCGCCTTCGCGAACACGCGCCACCCGCGCTTCTCAGTTGTCGTCGCAAAAAAGCGCGATGGTGTTGTCCGCGCCCGCGGAGAAGAGCCACGGCTGCGTCGGGTGGAAGACGCAGTCGATGACCCCCTCCACGTCGCGCGTCGCGTGCGCGCGCAAAATCTTCAGCGGAACGATGAGCGCGTTCTGGTTCAGGTCCGCGCTCACCGCGCCGTGCAGCACGTGCACGGTGGCGTCGTCCGAGGCGGTGGCGAACAGCGGGTACTTCTTGTGGAACGCCACGGCGCGAACGCCGTTCGCGTGGCTCGCCATCACCTTGTACGGCATGTTGGAGAGATCCATGTCGAACCACTGTAGCTTACCGTCGCTTCCGCCGACGATGACGTTGTCGCCGCCGGCGTGCGCGGCGACGCAGGTCACGCTGTTCCCGCCGGCCACCAGCTTTTTCACCAGGCACTGCCTCTGCAGGTCGTACAGATACACGTACGCCGCCGTACAGATGAACATCACGGGCCGGTTCGGGTGGAACAGCGCGGCGCGGATCGGCGTCTTCTGTTGCCGGAAGATGCGCTGCGACGACCGCTTGGAGACGCGGTGGATCATCACGTTCGCGCCGCCCTTCACGAGCGTCGCGAAGTAGTCCCCCTTGTGGTGCCAGTTGATCTTGGACACCACGCCCGCGTGCTTGACGAACACCAGCCCCTCGCGCTCGTCCCAGGGCGGGGGCGCGTCGCCCTCGCGCGCGCCCTCTGCGGCGGCGGCGGCGGCGGCGCGCGACAAGTCCGCGCTCGGCTGCGCGTGCGGATCGAGCAGCACCACCGCCTCTCCCGCGCACGCGCTCGCGAGACGGCTTCCGCCGTTCCCGGGACACCACGCGACGTTCAGCACGGGGTGTTGGAACGACCACTTCCGCACGCACCGCGCGGAAGACACCTCCCACATGCGCATCGTTTTGTCCAGCGACCCGGACAGCAACCACTTTCCGCTCGCGTCAACGGCGACGGAGACCACCTTGTCGGCGTGGCCGAGGTACCGCAGGCACCGCACGTTGGGGTACGGCTTGAGCTCCTTGGGCGACGGCAGGGGCGGGAGCATGTCCTTGGGGTTTATGTTCAGGCGCGTCTTCGAGACGCGCGGGCACAGGTAGAGGTCCAGGCACCGCTGGAAGCGCTCCAGCACGAACGGCCCGTACGACGGCACGCGGCGCAGCGCGTCGTAGAACCGCCGCGGCGTCGAGATCTCGTCGCCGTTCTCGTCCACCTGCGTATCCGCGCGGTACTCGAACGGGGGGTTGTACGAGTCCCCGTGCGTGGGCAGCTTCGCGCGCGGCGCGGGGAGGTACGCCAGCCCGTTGTGTTTCGTCGCGGGGTCCTCGTCGCCCTCCCACAGAAGTTTGGGACCTTCGACCTCGCGATCGAAGGTCTTTTTGCGCGCGTCCGGGTTTTTCCGCAGCGACCGGATGATGCGCAACACCGCCTTCGCCTCCCACTTGGAGGGCACGAACCGACGCTTGGGCTCGCGCGCCTGCGGGAGCACCAGGTTCTCTTCCGCCATGTTGGTCTGGTACTCGTCCCCGAAGAAGTTGTTCGGCAAGATCCCGCCGCGCAGCTTGCGAATCAACTCGAGCTGTCGCGAGGGAGCGACGGAAGACGGACGAGAAGACGTGAGGAAGTGCGGAGACGGTCAGCGCCGGCACGGAGAACGTGGACGCGGAGCGGGGGACGGGCGAGCGACCGTCGCCGCGCGGGACGTACCTGTTCTCTCGAGATGGAGATTTCCTTGTCCTCGCGCTCGTCGAAAACCTTCCGCCAGTACGTGGGGTCGTCCACCATCTGCAGCAGGTGGTCCAGA
>MDSV01044186.1_pt1 | contig 15140 bp, 7 predicted proteins | sample 810851 | NCBI WGS metagenome assembly MDSV01 (sample SAMN05326640, study PRJNA326480) | marine metagenome | isolation source: seawater | place: Atlantic Ocean: North East | collected 2012
CCGCGACGGCGCGAGCCGCGTCGGAGAAGGTGTTGGAGAAGGTGTTCGGGATCGTCGCGCGCGCGAAGGACCGAGACGACGAGAGCGACTCCGAGAACGACGAGCTCGCGGAGGAGGACAGCGACGGCGCGGTGAGCGTTTCGGCGGACGCCGACTCGGACGCGGACCGGGACGCGTCCGTGACGGAGTTCGAAGTCTTCGCCGAGACGAGGTCGGGGTCGGGGTCGGGGTCGCGCGCGAACGGCGGTGACGGGTTAGCCGCGTTCCGCGTGTACGGTGACCGTGGTCTCGGCGACGTGATCTCGGCGCGCGGTCTGCGCGTGCGGCCTTCCCCGATGGACAAGGCGCTCGACGAGGCTCGCGGGGAAGAAGCCCCCGGCGCGCCCGGGCTCCTGGAGAGCCTCGTGGCGTGCACCGCGCACGGCGTCGCGCACGTGCGCACGGCGGCGCACGAGGAGCTCCGGCGCGCGGCGGCGGGCGACGACGCCGCCACCGTCGTGCGGCGCGCGCTGGCGTACACGGTCTCGGTGGACACGAACGTGGACTCCACCGGCCGCGTGCGCGCGCTGGAGTGGCTCAACTCGCTGGTGGCGTCGAGGTACCGCGTCCTGGCGGACGCCGCCGCGGCGGTCGCCGCGGCCCGCGAGCGCGAGGCGCGCGACGCGGAGGCGAGGTTCCCGAGGTTCCCCTCGGGCGGCGCGAGCGTCACGGAGGATTACGCGAGGATATACCCCGGCCTGGCGGCGACCAGGGAGCTGTCTCGCGCGGTGGACCTATCCCTGGCGGTCGGTGTCGCGGAGGACGCGACGCCGTGCGTGGCCGCCGCGCTCTCGCTCGCCGGCGTGGTCACCGTGGCGCGGTGCCTGGAGGACCGCGAGTCGCCGGCGGTGCGCGTCGCGGCGATTCACGCGCTCAGAGACGCGTGGGAGACGCTCGCCGCCGAGAGCTCGGCGGCGGCGAGCGCGACGGGAGCTCCGGTACGCGACGAGACGGAGACTGGCGCGACGACGCCGACGGAGACGGGCGCCTTCTCGGACGGCGTTTTTCCGTCGTCGGACGCGACGGAAAAACGTTTCTTCTCCGAAGGCGTCGCCGGCTGGAACGCGTCCGCCGACCCGACGGAGCTCTCGACGCGCGCGCGTCGTTTCCTCGCCGCCGGCGCGTTCGCGAAGCTGCGCGGCTCGGCGGAGTCGGACCCGGACGCCGGCGTGCGCCGCGCGGCGGACGCGTTCCTGACCCGCGTCGCGCAGACGGAGGGCGCGGCGGTTCTCGCGCCCGGCGCGGGGCGCGTCTTCGCAAACGCCGACGCGCGCGACGCGTTTTCGGACGCGCCGTTTTTCGAGCGCGTCCCCGCGGACGCGGACGCCTTTTCGGCGGACGAAGCCGACGCCGACGCCGAGACGTCCGGGATCGACGAGGACGAGGACGAGGACGAGGACGAGGACGCGAGCGTGAGCGCGAGCGGCGCGGATGAGTTCGCGACGACGACTGGGTACGAGACGTCCGGCGAGACGGACGGCCGCCTCGAGACGTCCTCTCGGCGCGGCGGCGCGGCGCCGTCGCGCAGCGGCTCGGGCTCGGAGCCGAGCTCGGAGCCGAGCTCGGAGTCCGAGTGCGGCAGCGCCGCGACGAGCGCGTCGTCGTGGCGGTTCGGGCGCGTGGGCGAGGAGGATCGCTTCGCCCGCGGAGAAGAGGAGGGCGCGACGGAAGCGGGGGGGGCGTTTTTCGCGCGCGATTCCCGCGCGGTTCGCGGGCGCGACGGACCGACGGGTCGCGAGCAGGAGGGCAGTCGGTACCGCGCGGGCGGCGCGGGAGCGATGCGGTGGGACGCGTACGTCCGCGAAAACGCGCCGCCCACGGTTCGGTACGCGCGCTCCAAGCCGACGGCGGAGCGGAACGCGCGGCGGCCTCTGCCGCCGGTGGACGTCTCGGGGCGCGCCGCGGGCGACTTATCCCGGTGGTCGACGTTCGTCGCCCGCGAGCCCGCGCCGGCGGTGGTGGCGCGCGCGAGGCGAGGGTTCGTCGCGGGGGATGACGCGGGGGACGCGCGCGCGGCGTTATCTATATCCTCGGAGGATCCGCCGCGCGCGGCGGATCCGAGTCCGCGCAGAGACGGAATCGGGAACGAAGCCGAGGCGGTCGAGGAGGGCGAGGCGGCGCGCGAGCGCCGCGAGCGCCGCGCGCGCGGCGCGCGGCAAGTGCGCGCGCGCGTGCCCTTACGCGCCGCGCCCGTCGCGGGCGCCGTGCTCGCGCCGACGCGCGCGGGTTCGGGCGACCCGGCCGGCCCGGGCCCCGCGGCGCCGGTGGTGCGGGACCTGGACCGCCCGCTGGCGCCGGTGGACCCGAACCGCCCGACGTGGCGCGAGCGCGCCGCCGAGTACATCCTCGCCGGCGGCGGCGCGGGCGGCGCGGGCGGCGCGCGCCGCGGCCCGCACGAGCGCGCGCTCCTGCGCGACGGGCGCGTCGGCTTGGCGGGTCGGCGGCGGGAAAACCGCCGCGGGGGAGGGGGGGGCGTCGGCGCCGCGCCGCACGACCTGTTCCCCGACGAGGGGACGGTCCGCGATCGGGGGCGGATCGGCTCTGGTGCGTCGTCTGTCGTTTCCTTCGACGCGCACGGCGGGACAGGCGCGGCGCGGTACCGCGCGAGGAGTCGGTACGGCGGCGGCGGCGGAGGCTCCGACGTTTCGCGCGACAAACGCCGGGGGCTCCGCGACGCCGACCCCGGCGCCGGCCCGCTCCGGCAGGATTCGCGCCTGCACGATTTCGACGGGTTCGACTTCGACGCGCTGGACGCGGCGCGCGCGGCGGCGGCGTCGGAGTACGCCGAGTCGGACGACGGCGGCGACGGTTCGCGGTCGCGGGACGACGCGTGAACGAAGCGACGGAGCCGACGTCCGCTACGGAGCTAGAGCTACTCTACTGTTCACAGACGGCAGAAGGAAGAAGACGCATCCCCGCGAGACCCGTCGTCACCCCCACGCTGGCGTGGTGGCGTAGTTCACCACGAGCTTCCCCTCCACGCCGTACCATTCGTACAGTTTCGCCACGGTTTCGTCGTACCGCGGCGTGAACGCGCTGTTCAGGTACACGAACATCTGTTTCTTCCCCAGCTGCGTCCCGAGGAAGGACACCACCTTCTCGAACTTTTCGTGCGCGGAGATCTTGAACTTGTTCTGTTTCAGGATCGGCGCGTCCCCGGTGGCCTTCAGCAGCACCACCACCTTCACCGGGGGGTCAGGCGGTCGAGAAGAGCCGGGCGACAACATGTCCGCGCCCGCGGGGGACTCCGGGGGATCATCCGCGGACATAAGGCGTGATCCTGCCGCGGCCGCGCGGAGGAGTGCCTCTTTTCTTCACAACCATCGAGCTTTCGAGTTCGCCGGACGTCGGTCGGGCCTCGCCCTCGGGCGTTTCGCGTTTGGCCGCAAGCACAACAAATTTGAAATCCGATCGTCAGAGCCGAGGACCAGACCGCGGGGCGCGCTCCTGTCGTCTTCCCGTGCGCCCTTCACTTCGGTTTCGCCGCCGGTGGCCTGCCGCGATGGAGGACCAGATCGCGCAGGCGCTGGTCGCGTCCATGAGCGCGGACGAGACCACGCGCGTGAACGCGGAGACGCAGCTCACGCAAGGCGGCACCCAGCTCGGGTTCGGGCTGGCGCTCACCAGGGTGGCTCTGAACCAGCAGACACCGTACGGCACGCGGCAGCTCGCGGCGGTGGTGCTGAAGAAGTACATCAAGGAGCACTGGCAGGAGGGCGAGGGACGTTTCTTCCCCCCGCAGACCTCTGACGAGGAGAAGGCGGCCATTCGGGAGCTCCTGCCCGTGGGCCTGAGCGACCCGATCGGCAAGATTCGCACCGCCTGCGGCATGGCCATCGCCACCATATGCACGTGGGACTGGCCGCACGCGTGGCCTGCGTTGACCGGCTTGCTTATCGGCGCGCTCCGCGATCGCGCGAGCGAGGACGCGGTCACGGGCGCGCTGCGATGCCTCGCGATGATTGCCGGCGACTTGGAGGAGACGCAAGTCCCGGAGACGGTGCCCGTCTTGTTCCCCGAGCTCCTCGCCCTCGTGGACGCGCCCGCCGCGTCGCCGGGCGTCAAGCGCCGCGCGCTGGCGGTGATGCACAGCGTGCTGATGACACTGGGCATGATGAGCGGCGCCAGGCAGAGGGCAGTGCGCGACCTGATGGCGCCTCTGCTCCCTGGCTGGATCGACGCGTTCGCGCGCATCGTCGACCCGGCGCATCCCCCGGGGGCGAGCGACGCCGCCGGGTGCGGCTTGGTCCTCGAGACGCTTCGTTGCCTGACGCAGGTCACGCAGTACTTCTCGAAGACCGCCGGCGACTCTTTGCTCGTGCCGCTCGGGAGGGTCGCCGCGCTGTTCCACGCGATGGCGCCGGCGTACCGCGCGGGCTTCGTGGAGTCGGCGGACGAGGAGGACTCGGAGCGGGACTCGGACGGCGAGACGCTCTCGATGGAGACGGTGACGTCGCAGACGATCGAGCTGATCATGACCCTGGTGGAGCACCCGCGCCTGAGCGCGACGCTCGCGAACGCGCTGGAAGACGTCGCGTACCAGGCGATCGGGTACATGTGCATGACGAGGGCGCAGGAGGAGGCCTGGCGCGACGACCCGAACCAGTACGTCGCCGACGAGGACGACGACGTCTCCACCGTGCGCGCCATGTGCGGGATACTCCTGGACGAGCTGTGCGACCGCTTCGAGGCGGCGGCGCTCAAGGCGCTGTCGTCCGCGGCGCGGCGGAGGCTGGCGGAGTCGGAGGCGGCGCGGGCAGGAGGGAACCCGCACTGGTGGAAGACGCGCGAGGCTTCCATGCTGGCGGTGGGCGTCGTCGCCGACTTCGCCGTCGAGGCGGACGCCGCGGCGAAGGAAAAGGGCGCGGGGGCGGGCGGCGCCCCGAGCGCGTTCGACGTGAACGCGTTCCTGGCGTCCGTGCTGGAACGCGAGCTCGCGGAGGGCGAAAGGGCGAACGAACACGCCGGAAACGCGTTCCTCAGGGGGAGGGCGCTCTGGGTCGCCGCGAAGCTCGCGCCGGCCGCGCCGCCCTCCTCGGCGGCGGCGGTGCTGCGGGCGGCGGTGGGCTCGCTCGCGCCGAGCGCCGAGGCGCCTCTGCGCGTCGGCGCCTGCCGCGCGCTCGCGCAGTACGTGCCGGCGGCGCCGAAGGACGCGCTCAGACCGCTGCTCGGCCCGATGTACCAGGGGCTGGGCGGGCTTCTGGAGGCGCACGAGCGGAACGCTCAGGCGGAGGCTCAGGTCGCGCGCGCGCGAAAAGGCGCGGGAGCGAACGTCGCCGCGACGTCGTCCTTCCCCGGCGACGACTCCGACGACGACTCGTTACACCTCGTGCTCGAGGCGATGCTCGTGGTGGTGAAGGCGGACGACGAGGCCGCCGCGGCGTGGTCGCACGCGCTCGCGCCGGCGACGCTCAGGCTCTGGTCGGCGCGCGTCGCGGACCCCTTGCTCAGCGCCAGCGCGCGCGACGTGCTCGAGGCGCTGGCCAACGTGCCGGCGTGCCTTCCGCCGCTGCTCGAGCTGGCGGTGCCGACGCTCGCCGGCGTGGCGCGGAACCCAGAGACGCAGCCCCCGACGCTGGTGGAGAGCGCGCTGGACCTGCTCTGCGTCCTGCTGCGACCCGCGCCGTGCGGCGGCGAGGAGGCGCGCGCGTGCCACGCCGCGTGCTTCGGCGCGGTGGCGCGCCTGGCCGCCACCTCGGACGACGTCGGCGTGCTGCAGAGCGCCGCGGAGTGCCTCCGCGCGTTTCTGCGCTCGGGGGGCGAGGCGTCGCTGCGGTGGGGCGCAGACGGCGCCGGGGGCGGGGACGTGCTCCGCGCGTACCTGGACGCCGCGGCGCGGCTGCTGTCGCCGGACACGGAGGAGGGCGCCTCGGTGTTCGCCGCGCCTCTGCTGGGGCAGATGCTGCGCAGGCTCCCGAATCAGATGGCGCCCGTGCTCGGCGAGGTGGTCACGGCGGTGGTGCGCCGCGCACGCCACGCGGAGCAGCCCAACCTGGTCGCCGCGCTCGTGCCCGTCCTGGCGCGACTGGCGCACGCCGACGCGGACGCGCTCGTGGCGATGCTCGCGGCGAGCCCGGCGCCGCCGCTCGGGGGGGCACGCGGCGCCCGGGAAGGCGAGGACGGCATTCCCCCCGCCGCCACCGCCCTGGAGGCGGCGATGCGGTGCTGGGTCGGGTTCCAGGGCGACGTGCAGGGCGCCTTCGACATCAAAATCACCGTCACGGCGTTGGCGTCGCTCTTGGCGTCCGAACGGAGCGCGCCGGCGCTCGGCGCCGTGGACGTGCGCGGCGAGCCCGTGGTCGCCGATGTGGGCGATGTCCCGCGCACGCGCGCGCGCACGCGCGCCGCCGGCCCGGAGCGGTTCCACCCGACGCCGGCGCCCGCGGCGATGCTCGCGCTCCTGGCGGATGCCGTGCTGGAGACGCGCGAGGCCGCCGCGCTGGGCGACGACGACGACGAGTGGGAGGACGAGGACGAAGAGGATGACGACGGCGAGGGCGAGGGCGCCTCGGGGGGCGGTGCGGGCCGGGCGGGTGGCTTGTTTGGCGGCGACCTGTTGGAGCGCCTGATGGAAAAAGGCGTCGACGACGCCGAGGACGACGACGTCGACGAACTGGAGGACCCGCTGTATTCGATTGACGTCGAGAGCTTCGTCGCCGGCGCGCTGCGAAGCGCGCACGCCGCGGGACGACTCGCGCCGCTCGCGGCGAACCTCGACCGGAGGAGGCAACAGGCACTCATGGCGTTGCTCGCGTGACCGCGACCGTCGATCGGTGACGCGCGCGGCGCTCGACGAACGCGCGGAGAGCTGAGGAGCGCGACGGCGCCCTCCTCGTCGCGTCGCTCGCAAAGAGTTTACCTTCGTGAAAGTATTTTTTTATCATCAGAACGGACCTCTACGACGTCTAAATCGCTAAACACAACGCGACGGCGCGTTCGTTGACTGACCGGAACGGGTCGCGCACCACCGTCAAGCGCACGTTGTCCCTGTCCCCCGCGGAGAATACCCGGTACACGCGGTAATCCACCCCCGGCCTCGACGCGAAGCTCCACTCGTTCGGGGACATCTCAAAGACGTTTTTATCACGCGACCGCGTGGTCTTCACCTCGACGAAAATCGTCCGCCGGCCGCCGGATTCCGAGACGGGCGACTCCAGCCTGACGTCGTAGAACGACGTGCTCTCTTCCAGTTCGTTGAGCCACGTCACCGTCCAACCGGGCCGTGTCGCGACCAAATAGTTGTACACCAGCGCCTCGCCCCAGCGCCCGACAGCGCGCGCGTCTGCGACGTCGCACCGCCAAGGCGCGCACGCCGCCAACGCCGCGCCGGAGGCGGTTTCGCGAACCGAGAAGTTTTCGTCTCTTTCTCGCGTACATCTGCCCTCGAACGGCGGCGCCGCCGCCGGAGCCGCCGCCGGAGCCGCCACCGGAGCCGGCGACGGAGCCGGCGACGCGTCGGCGCCGCGTCGCGGTCGCTTCGACAGCGAAACGAAATCCGCCTCGTCCTCTTTTCTTTCGAAGGACGAGCCCCCCGCCTCCGCCACGTCCTTCGCATTTAACGCGTCGCCCTGGAGCTTTCGTGCGTCATCGGCTGACGGGTTCTCGCCGCGAACGGCTTCGCCGTCCCCCGCGTCCCCGAGCGCGTCTTCGGGCACCTCGAACATCGCCGCGCGTGCCTTTCCGCCGCCGAGGTGCAGGGCGACGAACTCCGCCGCGGCGCCGAGGAGCTCGCCCGGCGCATCCGGGAACTTCGCGTCGATGAGTTTGCGCAGCTTCCCTCGCGATGGGCGCCAAGGCCCCTCCAGCGCCCGCTCGCACGCGACGACACACGCGCGCGCGCGCGCGTCGCTCGGCTCGCGCAGACGCGGCGGAGGCGGCGGCCGCGCCGCGCGCTCGGCGGATCGGCGCGCCGCGTCGGCGGCGGCGGCGGCGGCGCGCGCTTCGTGCTCCGCGCGCTCGGCTTCCCTCCTCAGCGCGCATGCCACGTGTCCTACCACGACCGTCTGCGCGCTGCGCTCGATCGGCCCGGCGGCGACGCGCACGCCGAGCTCGGCTAACGATGAGGTCTCGTCGGGAGCCGAGTTTTCTTCTTTTTTTCCTTTTCGGTTGGCGTTTTCGAGGAGGTACGCCGCGAACGCCTCGCCCGTGCGAGAACGCCGCGTCGCGTCTTCGAGAAACGACCCCAAGAACGCGGCGACGGTGGCGCCGTCCATGAACGCCCGATCGCTCTTGTCGTGATCGTGGCCGAGCGCGAAGTAGTGCCGCACCGCGGGCACGGACACCAACGGACCCAACCCGAAAGACGCGAAGGACGAAGCGCGCTCGTCATCCGCGATTTCCTCGTCTTGGCGTTCGTCCTCCGCCTCGTCTTCGCTCGTCTCGAGCGCGATCTCTTCCGGATTCGAGACGCCGCGCGCCCGCGGCGGGCGCAGGTGGTACGCGTCGAGCAGAAGCACCAAGTCGCGCTCTAAGTCAGGCAGGCACGCCACGAATCGCATGCCAACGTAAGACACGACGTGCGCGTCGATGAGCTGCTCCGCGAACCGTATTCTCTCCAGAGCGCGCGGCAGGTGCGAAACGCCGAGTTGCGCGAGATGCGCCACCCCGCGAGACGCGCAGACGCGAGACGCCACCGCCTGGTAGCTCACGAAAGCGCCGTTGGAGGCTATCTCTCGAGCCGCGGATTCGCATAGACGCTCCATCTCGTGCGATGGCACGGGAGGTGCGGGTGCCGGCGCGGGAGGGGGCGGGAGCGCGCTCGAGTTGTGCGCCTGCACGAAATGCGCACCGCCGACGAACGGGGGCGGCGGCAGGTGCATGGTGGCCACCGCGGGGGTTCACGCTGGATGTTCCGCCGCGTCGAGCTTCAGCAAACGTGCATTGGCGATACCGTGGATGAATGAAAGCACGCAGACACAGCGAACACGGAAGGCTTGTGGAAGCGGCTGCGCGCCTCTCGCATTGGCAGCTTCGCGAAATTCTCGGAGAACGCGAAACGGGACCGATACCGAAAACACGAACTGCCGTGGTTTCGGGCAGCCAGAGTCCCCCGCGCAGCGGGCTGCACGACCGCCACGCGCGCAGACCACGCGGTGCGCGAGCATGGGGACAGGTCCTCGAGGCGGTAAGCGCGTGCGTGAGGCTGCTGAGGCGGCCGCCGCAGCTGCTGCGAACGGCGTTAACGCCACCGACGAGGAGCTCAACGCCGCGGGCACCGCCGCCGCCGCCCCTCCCGAATGGCGCGCGCCCGACCCCGCTGAGCGTCCTTCTTCTAAGCCTAGAGGTAACCCCATGCCTGCCCCCAAGACGGACGGCGCCGTGGACCCCGAGGATGTCGACCGCAAGTCCTCTGCGGTGCTGACCAAGAAGGGCTTCGCCGCGGGTGCGGTGGCGCGCGCGTGCGCTTCGGTTCGACCGACCGCCGACGATGAAAAGAAGAGCTTCAACGAACAGAAGAGGCGCCGGATCGCCGCCGTCACGACCTGGCTCGTCGAGCACGCGGATCTGTGGGAGCTCCCGAGAGAGAGCCTGGCGGCGGCGAAGCGGGCGAGGGGAGAGGCGGACGACACGGCGAACGGCGCGAAGGGCGCGGACGACGGCGCCGACGACGTCGAGAACCGGTTGAACGAAGACGCCGACGACGACGCGCTTTGCGGCGCCGACGCGAGCGAGCGCGCTCGCGCGCTGGTCAAACAGGGCATTCTTCCGGTCCTCGAGGCGCACGTTCGTCTCGCGAAGAAGGCGGGCACGTCATGTCGCGCGTCGGTTTCTGGCCCGACGGGCTCGAGCGCGCGGGACGCGAACGAAAACGCCGCAGGCGCCGGCGCGCAAGATCGCGAGCGCACCGGAAAATCGCTGCGGGCGCTTCGGCTCGAGAAAGCCGCGCGGAGAGCGGAGGATCTGTGCCCGAAACTCGCGCGCGGCGAAGCGTGCGCGTTCGCGAACGCCGCGCGTTCTTCCGCGCCGGAGGCAATGGGAGGAGACCGAGCCACGTGTGCGTACTCGCACGACATCGAGAAGTTCATGCGCGAGAAGCCGCCTGACTTGAAAGGCGCGTGTCCCTTCGGAGGCGGCGACGCGTGTCGATTCGGCCGGCGGTGTCGTTTCTACGGGTCGCACGAGAAGGACGGCGACGAGCCTTCGCTCGAACGAAACCGATGCGCGACGTCTTCGGGAAAGCGCTTCGGGTCGGACGAGTTGAACGCGTTGACCGACGAGACGCAGCGGCGCCTCGCCCGGTGCGCGTTTCCTTTGCCGCGATCCGACGCCGTGCTCCGCGCGATGGACGTCCCCGTGAAGTGCGTGTCCCGGACGCAAGCCGCGCGTCTCTACGGATGCGCGACGGAAACGAAAAAAAACGCCGCCGCGCCGCCGCGCCGCGAAGGTTTTCTCGGCGCGCGCGAGCCCCGGTTCGAAGCGAACCGCCCTTTTGTCTCGCCCCCGCCCCCCGATTTCAGGGGCAAGCTTGTCGTCGCGCCGCTCACGACGGTGGGCAACATGCCGTTCCGGCGCGCGTGCGTCCGTGCGGGCGCGGACGTCACCGTGAGCGAGATGGCGATGGCCGCCAACCTGCTGAAGGGCGACCGCCGCGAGTGGGCGCTGGTTCGGCGGCACGAGAGCGAGGCGTGCTTCGGCGTGCAGGTGTGCGGCGGATACCCCGACTTGATGGCGCGCTGCGGCGAGCTCCTGGACGAGACGACGTCGTGCGACTTCGTGGACATAAACATGGGCTGCCCCATCGACGGCGTCTGCGCGAAAGGCGCAGGCGCGTCGTTGTTCAAAGACGAGGAAGGACTCCTCCGGTGCGAGCGGACGGTGCGGTGCGCGTCGCGGGCCATGCGCGCGACGCCGCTGACGATCAAAATCAGGATGGGGTACGAGGACGACCCCTCGAAGTACGTGGCGCACGAGGTGTTGGCGAAGGCGCGCGGGTGGGGCGCCGCCGCGGCGACGCTTCACGGGCGCACGAGGCAGCAGAGGTACAGCCGCGACGCCGACTGGAAGTACATCGAGAGGTGCGCGGCGATCGCCGCGCGCGACGGCGGCGGATTACCGCTCATCGGCAACGGCGACATCTTCGGGTGGCGCGACTACGAGCGGCGCATGCGTTCGGGAAACGTGGCGACGTGCATGATCGGCCGCGGCGCGCTCGTGAAGCCGTGGGTGTTCACGGAGATCAAGGAGCGGCGCGTGTGGGACATCTCCGCGACGGAGCGCTTGGCGTACTTCGAGCGCTTCGCGCGCGACGGCCTCGAGCACTGGGGCGCCGACGAGAAGGGCGTCGAGACCACGCGGCGGTTCATGCTCGAGTGGATGAGCTACACGCACAGGTACGTGCCCGTCGGCCTGATCGAACGCGGCGTGGCGCAGAAGATGACGTTGCGGCCGATGCCGTACGAGGGCCGGAACGAGCTGGAGACGCTGCTGGCGTCCGAGGACGTGCACGACTGGATCGCTGTGAGCGAGATGTTCCTCGGGAAGCCGGGAAAAGGCTTCGCGTTCGTTCCAAAGCACGGAAGCAACTCGTACTCGCGCGAGAGCGCGGCGGCGCTGCGCAACCTGGGCGCGGGCGTCGCCGAGCAGGAGGAGGAGGAAGAGGCGCAGAACGGATAGTACTAGATCTAGAGAAGTATACGTGCGCTCGTGCGAAGTCGGTCGCGTGTCGCCCGCCGCGCGGCGCTCGAGAACTCCACAACTCCAGATGTCTCATCATCACGCTCGACGCGGGATCTCACCGCGCCGCTCTGCACTCCGAGCTGCGCCATGGGGATGCAGACGGCGGGGGTGACGAAACTCGCGGAGGCGTCGGGATGCGCGGAGGTGTCGCAAAAGGCGTTAGCGTGTGCGTGGTGCCCCACCCCGATCCCCGAACCGCGCGCGTAGTCGACCCGATCCCGCGTCGAGGCTTCGGCACCCTCGATCGCTCGTTCGTCCGCGTTTCGCTCTTTTCTCACCCGCCCCCGCACACACGCAGGCGCCGCCGCGCACGGCGAGAACAAGGCGAAGATGTGCGACGAGCTGTTCAAAGCGTACAAGGCGTGCCGGAAAGCCGAGAACGCGGAGATTGTCCGGCGACGACGAGAGAGCAGGAAAGGGATGTTCTGGGACTGACGAGCGAATGTCATGTTGTTTCGTTTTCGTTCTTTTAGCGAAGCGATCATCTCAGCGGGCACGCCGCCGAGGCGTTATCCACGGCGACGCACATCGCCTCCCAGAACGCCGGCACGTCCATGTCCACCACCACATCCACGTTGAGCGGCTTTTCCGGGGACTGACGCCACCAGTCCACCACGGTGGTCCCCGCCGTGAGCGCGCCCGCGCACTCAACGTCGACCCGCATCTTTTCGGTCCTGAAACGTTCGGGCGCGATGGCGAGAAACACCGCGCACGGGTCGTGCAGCGGCGGATCCTCGAAACCGAACACCTTCTCGTACGTCTCCCCGAAAAACATCAGGAGCTCGTCCGCGAGGGCGCGGAACCTAGTCGTCGCGCGACTGCCGCCCGAACCGCCGACCGAATCGTCCGCCTCCTCCGTCCCCCCCGCCGCGTTGGGGCCGATCCGGATTCGCCGGCGCACCGAAGGCGTCGCGAGCGCGCGATGCGTCGTCTCCAGCGGGACCATCGAAATTTTTTTGAACGCGTGATTCAACGCCCCCGACGCCGCCTCTGGGTCGCACTGGATGTTGAACTCCGCGGTGGGCCCGGTGTTCCCTCTCCCGAGCGCGCCGCCCATGAACGTCAGCTCGACGTGCGTCGCGAGCTCGGGGTACACCGCGCAAAACAGCGCCACGTTGGTGAGCGCGCCGGTTGCGACGAGCACCATCCGCGCCGACGGGATTTGGGAGACGCGCTCGAACGCGTTCGCCATCGCCACCACCGGCGGGAGCGGGTTACACGCCCTCGGCGCGGCCGGTATGTCCGGTCCGTCCAGGCCGGTGTCGCCGTGGATCTCCGGGCACGTCCTCTTATCGCGAATCAGGGGTTTGTCCGCGCCTTTGTGGACTTGCACGTCGTCTCTGCCGAGCAGGTGCAACACGCGAAGCGCGTTGTCGGTGGTCTTGTCCACGGTCTGGTTGCCGCACACGGTGGAGACCCCCGCGACGATCACCGCGGGGTTCGCGCTGTGGCACGCCAGGATGAGCGCGAACGCATCGTCATGCCCGGGGTCGCAGTCGACCCACAGATAGGTGGTCATGGCCTGAGGTGGGCGCCGCGCCCCGAAGAATGGCGAGGGGCTCAACTTCGGCACTCGGCACGGGGAAAAACGGCCAAGAATTTTCTCGGAGTGGAGCACGAGAACCAGGTTTTCGCCACCGACGTGGTCGCCGCCGCGCGCGCGCAGAGCGAGCCCGCACGGTCGCTCGTACATCGCCGCGTGACATTTTCCCGGCACGATGTTCGCGCTGCGCGGAGCCCTCTCTCGCGCGCGCGTCGTGCCTCTCGGCCGCGCCGCCTCTGCGCGGCACGCGCGTCGCAGCTTGGTCATCAGGGCCGCCGCCGCGTCGGACGACGCGACGGGTCCGAAGTCCGAAGGGGACACCTCGACCACCCCGAAGAAGAAGAAGAAGAAGAAGCCGCCTCCGTCTCCCTTCTTCCTGTCTCCCCCGAACCCCCCCCCGAGCGCGGAGACGTGGCAGAACATGGTGCTGCTGATGGACAAGCCCAAGGGCTGGACCTCGTTCGACGTCGTGGGCAAGACCCGGTCGATGACGCGCAAGTTCGGGGTGAAGAAAGTCGGCCACTGCGGCACGCTGGACCCCGACGCGACGGGCTTGCTGATCTTGTGCGTGGGCAAAGCCACGAAGATGGTCGAGAGCTTCACGGGCATGGATAAGGTGTACACCGGCGTGCTGCGGCTCGGCGAGGGCACGCCGAGCCAGGACGCCGCGACGGAGGTGGACGAGACGGCGCCGTGGGAACACGTGACGGATGCCGCGCTCGCCGCCGAGGCGGCGGCTATGCTCGGCGAGATCACGCAGATTCCGCCCATGTACAGCGCCATCAAGGTCAAGGGTGAGCGGCTGTACAAGGCGGCGAGGCGAGGGGAGACGGTGGAACGGAAGGAGCGGCGGTGCGTGATACGCAGCTTCGAGGTTTCGCGCGACGACGCGGAGGACGCGCGCAACGTCTCTTTCCGCGTGGAATGCAGCAAAGGGACGTACGTGCGCACGCTCGCGCACGACCTCGGGAGACGCCTGGGATCGATCGCGCATCTGACCGCGTTGCGCAGGGAGAGCATCGGCGAGCACGACGTGCGCGACGCGTGGACCACGGAGGCGCTGTTCGAGGCGTGCGGGCCGCAGCTGGAGGCATTCCTGGAGGCGAAGGAGGCGGGCGAGCGAGACGCCGCCGCGGCGGCGGCGGCGGCGGCGGGGCCGAACGGCGACGCCGCGGGGCGGAGCGCGTTCGAGGCGCTCCCCGGGTACGAGACGAGCGTGCGCGTGTTGCGCGCGAGCGCGGACGCGTCCGCGGCGGCGGTGGAAAAGGGCAGTGGCGTGACCGTGCACGCCACGGGGGTCGTGGAGCAGACGGGGGAGACGTTCTGGTCGACGAAGGACCCGGGGCAAACGGCGTTTTCGTACGTCGCCGGCGTCGGCGCCGTCATCGTCGGCTGGGACCGGGCGGTACTCGACCGAAAGGCGGGGGAGGTGTTGGAGGCGAGGATCCCGGCGAAGGAGGGCTACGGCGAGGGTGGGTTCCCCGCGTGGGGGATTCCCCCGGGGGGGACGTTGCTCTTCACCATCGAGGTGGTGTCCGTGGAAAACGCGCCCGCGCGGTGACTGACGCGACGTTCGCGTCGCAATTCTCCAAACCAAGGTCGGGTGTACGGTGCTTTTCCACGTGCGCATCGAGTGGAGTCGTAGTACTACCGTAAAAGGAGACTGGTTTTCATACGAAAACGAAAAAGCCAAATCGAGCATCACGAGCGCCTTCGCGCGCGCGGCCTGCAGAACGGAGGGCACGACCTCCTTGCTTCGGCGGAGACGGCCGCGAACGTCAGAGCCGGGAGCGAGACACTCGCGCGTGGGCGCACTCGCCGCGAACATGAGCGCACCGGTGCGTGCCGTATTCGCCCGTCGTCCCCCCCCCCTCGCGCGCAC
>MDSV01105810.1_pt1 | contig 15134 bp, 14 predicted proteins | sample 810851 | NCBI WGS metagenome assembly MDSV01 (sample SAMN05326640, study PRJNA326480) | marine metagenome | isolation source: seawater | place: Atlantic Ocean: North East | collected 2012
AGACGCCAAATAATAAAAATATGGCAGAACTTAGTAAGTAAAATATTGTCATAGTTATATACACACCCTCATTGGTGGTAAATAACGTAAAATGGCTGTAATAATTGGGCCGCTTGGTTAACTCAAGTGGCCCTTTTTTTATGTGGTTTTTATAATGTTTTATTAGGTTTAAAACTGCTTTACAATAATATTAGAAAGAGTCTAAAATACTAATAGTTTTACAAATATGGTATGATTTGATTATGGAGAGATTTAAATCACTAGTATTGTTTTTAGCAATATTATGTCTACCTGCTTTAGCGCAAGAAACTACGTATTCAAACCAAGTATTAGCGCCAGGTTGGACTAAATTGTCGTTTCAGGCACCTGAACCGGCATCTTATGTTTTATCCAGTTATCAGCCTGCAGCGGATGGCTCAGTAGTTGATTCCAGTGGAACTTCATTAGATTTACATGAAATATTTGATGATAAAATTGTGCTCCTTAATTTTATGTATAGTACTTGCACAGATGTCAACGGATGCCCTTTAGCAACAGCTGTATTTCATAAAGTTAAAAATCTACTAGATAAAGATCCAGAGATTGGAAAACAAGTTAGTTTAATTAGTTTGAGCTTTGATCCTGCAAACGATAGTCCAGATGTTATGAAGCTATATGGTGATGGTTCTGATAGCGGGGTGGTTGATTGGAAATTTTTAACAACTAATTCTCTAAAGGATCTAGATCCAATACTTGATGGATATAGCCAAAGAATAATTAAAGACTATGATGAAGATGGAAATTATATCGGCTCAATATCTCATATACTCAGAGTCTTTTTGATTGATAAAAGAAAAGAAGTAAGAAATATTTATAGCGTTTCTTTTTTACATTCAGATGTTTTAATAGGTGATATAAAAACTTTATTACATCCAAATTCAAATAATGGAACTGTAGTAGCTGCTGCATCTAACGACGCAGGATTTGGTCCTGGCACTGGGTCCTCATTATCAAGACCAGGGGATTACAAAGAAGGCTATGAACGTGATGATTATGTGACGGATGCACAAGTCCTTAAACGGACTGGTGTTGCTACTGATCTATACAGTATGATAAGTAAAACACAACTTGGCTTACCAAAGTTAGTTACAACTCCAGGTGCTAAACTAACAAGAGAAAAAATTGCTCTCGGACGAAAACTTTTTTATGATAGGAGACTATCACATACTGACACTATATCCTGTGCAATTTGTCATGTACCTGAAATGGGTTTTGCTCATAATGAATTAAGTATTGCAGTAGGAACTGAAGGTAGATCAAATATTAGGAATGCACCTACAATTCTTAATGTAGCTTTACTAAGCCGTTTTTTTCATGATGCAAGAGAACATTCTCTTGAAAATCAAGTATGGGGTCCACTATTATCCCATGACGAAATGGCAAATCCATCCCCAGGTTATTTAATTAAAAAGATTAAAAATATACCTGATTATGATAATCTATTTGAAGAAGCGTATGGAGAAGGCCCTTCCATAGATACTCTTAGCAAAGCCTTTGCCGCTTATCAATACACACTTCTTAGTGGTAATTCATCTTTTGATAAATGGTACTATGGCGGAGATAGCAAAGCGATATCTCGTGATGCTCAAAAAGGATTTGAAATATTTACCGGCAAAGGGGCTTGTATCACATGTCATACAGTTGGCGAAGATTATGCGCTCTTTACCGATGAAAAATTACACAATACAGGCATAGGATTTGATGCATCAATGTATGTTGAGCCACCAAAGAAGAAAGTGGTGCTAGCTCCTGGCTTAGTCATAGATATAGATACATCATCATATAAGAATAATGTCGCTTTTAAAGATGAGATCATCCCTAATGATCTTGGTCTATATACTGTTACTCAAGACCCTAATGACAGATGGAAATTTAGAACTCCTAGTTTAAGAAATGTAGCAATCACCGCTCCATATATGCATAATGGCTCTAAAGCTTCTCTCAAAGAAGTTGTCCAGTTTTATAATAATGGCGGAATAAAGCAAGTAGGTAAAATGAAAAATGATAACATGAGCCCATTAATGTTCCCGCTTGAATTATCTGATAAAGAAGTTGATCAAGTCGTAGAATTTTTAAAAACTTTAACTGGCTCTAATGTAAATGAATTAATATTAGATGCTAAAGCTGCACCTATTGGAGAAATCTCTTTACAAGATCCTAATTGGTTTCATGAAAATAAACCAAAATATTAGATACATATTATGATTAAATATATTTTCTCCCTAGCATTGATCTTATCAGTTGCATTTACTGACAACGTATATGCAAATAAATATCTTATGGATCCTATGCCTGCTCATAATAAAGCACCAGAGTTTAATTTAATGGGCATGGATGAGCAAAGGCACACTTTAAAAAGCTTAGAAGGTAAGTTTTTATTAGTGAATTTTTGGGCGACGTGGTGTAACCCATGTAAAGCTGAGATGCCAACGCTTGAAGCTATTCATAATAGAATGGACAATGACAAGTTCACCGTTATTGGTATACATGTCGGACCAGGACCAGAAAATATAAGAAATTATTTAGAAATTAGTCCGGTCACATTTCCTATTTATATTGACATGGATCTAGAATTTGACTGGGGTGTGCCGGGTTTGCCTACAACGTTCTTAATTAGCCCTAAGGGTGAAATGCTATATAGAGCAGTTGGTAAAAGGGACTTCTCATCCCCGCAAATGGAAGAATTTTTTAATCAGCAAGTAAATAATTATTTTAAATAAGTAATATTTATTTATGATTTAATCAGGAATACTTCAGATATATTACTCTTGTCTTTATGGCCTTGATATCTCGCAATAATATGATTTCTACTAAAAATATTTTTATTTAAGATTTTTGATATCTTAGTTATAAAGAAATCCATAAAATTGTATTCAGCATTATTTGCTAACCTATAATTTTTAGTTAACTTCTTTTCTTTTGTAATTATAGTACCCCTTTTTATGCCTTCAGCAAATGAGTTGCCAATATTGCCCATAATTATGACTGTACCAGAAATCATTTCTTCACAAGCATAATCTCCAATATTTCCATGTATAACTATATTACCACGGCGCATTCTTTGTATGGAATTATGACCAACATTGCCTTTAACATATATGAAGCCATCAAGTACACCTTCATTACATGAATTAGGTTTGCCACCTAAATTATTTCCCGCATTACCATAAATAAATATCTTACCGTTTTTCATGCCCGAGGCAGCATAGTCAAGGCAATTACCATGAAGAACAAGCACGCCTGAATGCATTCCACTCCCAAATGAAAAACCTACATTTCCAAAGACTGTGATCTCAGTATCCCTAAGTTCTTTTCCAATGTTATCCATAAGATTTACTGCTGACTTAATAACTATTTTTGATTTATCAGAACCAGTAATTTTAAATATAGTTGATACTTGTACTGGCTTATTTCCATAGTATATTTTTTTTGACAAAATTTGTTTAATAGACTTAGAGTCTTGAATGCTTGAAATAAATGACATATCTATTCTATATTTAAGTTTCTTCTTAAGCGTTATAGTGATTTGTGTCATTTCATTATCTTCCTTAAATGAAAATGATGCTGACCAAGTTTACCACCATAGTTGCCAGCTGAAATTGAGATAATATCTTTTTTTATTCCTAACTTAGATATGCTTTCAATACACTTTCTAATAGCTATATGAATATCATCAAAAGTTAAGCCATTAATTACTATCTCCATCACACAATTTACATTCTTTGGTAATGAACTCTCTGTTAAACTTTTAAGGGTCGGACAGAAAGCATCATTTGTAGATGCAATGAGTGTTTTATATTTTGAACCGACTTTTGATCCTGACCTCACAACACCGCCAGGAAATGGTGTGATAACATTAGGTAGATTTTTTATTGAATTAACTGCAGTTTCACATGCTTCTAGACATGATTTTCTATTAGAGCTTAGGACTAAAAAATTTCCTCCACCAATAGCAGGTACTCTTGCTGTAGATTCTTCGCATAAAAACTCCCCATCCATAACCGGTACTCTCCAAAACCTCTTATCAAAGATTTTTTTAGATATTTGATACCCATCTCCAAAATATCTTAAATTCTTACCTAAAGGGATTATATCATCTCCATCCATGCCTGAGAAAATTGCAGTTGTTGGGCAAGTTAAAATACATTGACCAACTCTGGTTTCAAGTTGTTTTTCTAATTGGGATCTAGACATTGAAAATAGAAGTATTGAGAATCCTGGCCTACCATCTGGTGTTTCAGATTTCTTAAGCTCCATTTCAACTCCGGCCTCTATGCCACAAGCTATTACCGAGGTTGCAAATCCAGTAAAAGAGTCACAAGCATTTTTAGCCCACTTAGTATTGTCAGCAGTAACAATAATACGACTAGCTTTCATATTAAAAGCTTCAGCAAATGTTTTATCAATTTTTATGCCCTTATATATCATTCTTTGCGCTTATGTTTACATTTATTCACATATACTGGACTACCAACTAATCTCTCCATTTCATCATCGCTTATTATGTAATTATCTAATTTCATTGTATGGTATTTCTCAAAAAATTTACCAAGACTTTTTTCTATTGATTTATCATACTCTGGTGCTACTGTCTGTGTTTTACCCCAGACATATTCTTTAATTTTTCCGTTTTCTACAACTATAGTACCATTTTTTAACACCATTGAAGGATGAGCAAACATTTCTTCCGGATCTTTTTTGTTCTTATCATAAATAGTTATATCAGCATCGGAGCCATCAGAGAAATTACCTTTTTTAGTTAGGCCTAAAATTTTAGCTGGAGCTGATCTTGTCATTATCGCAATTTCATTTAACGTATATTCACGATTTAAAGTATGAAGAATTGTATGTTCTAATATATCTTTTGGCAATCGATACAATATATCATTCCTGAAAGTCTTATCCATTAGTAATTTAATCAAATGTGGATATGATGTAAATGGAGCTCCGTTTGGATGATCTGTAGTTAAAAAAACTTTCCATGGATCTTCAGCCAGAAGAAATATTTCAAGACCTATTGCCCACTGAAGAGCATTAACAAAACTTTTATCTTTATATTTAAACGGAACAACACCGCATCCTGCCTCACATTCAATATCCATACACATCCATTTATTTGGATGTGCATGTTTATGATTTTTATGTTGTGTCATGCTATCCCCTGACATAGTAACTGTCTGTCCAAACATAATTTGCCCAACGTCACATGTTAGATTCGGTATTTTATTTAAGTAGTTTGATATCTCTACTGCAGCAGAAGAAAAACCCCTATCTCCGTTATTGCCATAGCTTTGAAATTGAATGTGAGTCAGATGTATTGGCAAACCATTAGCTGCTTTAATTGTCTCAATTGTTGATAAGAAATTACCAGGTATTCCTAGATTACTACAGTGGACATGTAGAGGATGAGGAATGCCTAAATCTTGTATTCCTCTTGTCAGTACAGAGACAATATCTCTAGGCGTGATATCATAATATTTAGATTTTTCATCAACATTTAATGCTCTTTGATTGAACTTAAAAGCATTAATGCCTCCCGGATTAACTACCTTTACTCCAATACATTGAGTCGCTTTTAAAACAAATGCAATATAATCATTAATACTTGATTGACTGGCTTTTTTTCTAACTAAATCTAAAAAATAATCATCGTTGCCCAGTAGTACATATCCGCCCTTATCTATGAACGGAATATCTGACATTTCAGCATGAGCTTGTCTAGCGTTAGCAGGTAAAAGAGCTGGCTCAAAACATGATGTATAGCCCATCTCTATATATTTAAGTCCTGTTTTTAAGGTTGATGGCGCAATAATTGTTGTTGAATCAAAATTAGGATCTTGTTCATTATGAAATTCTTCTAACATTAATCTAGCTATATTGACTTTACCGCCACCAATATGAGTATGCATATCAATAGCTCCAGGCATCACAATTTTATTAGAACAGTTTATAACTCTATCAACTTTAGATTTTATATTTTTCTTATCAATTATACTTCCATCTTGTATATAAATATCTTTTTTAATATTAAAGATTTTATTATGCGGATCATATACATTGCCTGATTTTAAAAGAGTAATCAAAATAATTTCCTAAGTTAGCTTATTAATAATATTTTCAGTTGTAGGTAATCTAATATCTCTTACATTCTTTAGAGCAACAGAGACAACATTATCTGTTCTAAACATGATTCCATCATAATCTATGCCCGGTATACCAACGGGTATGAATATGTCTGGCGTATTAGTAAACGTACTATTTGGATGACCTAAAACTATATTATAAAGATTTTTATTTATCTCTAATTTATTTGAGGCAATTGTAGATATATGAATTACAGTATCAACATTTTTATTAGTTACCAGTAAGTCGCCATTATAAGCCATCCTGTCATGATGAAAAGTAGTGTCCGTAAATTTAATTCTTGATGCAAAACCTGTCATCCATGCTAATGTTTGAGATGAGGTTATATCTCCGAGTGGTCCAGCAATAGGAGCGCATGCTCCTCTTTTATTTTCATTATAATTTACAATATATTTTGAGATTGAACTAATAATTTTTTCAGGATTCTTATTCTTTAAAAAGTCAGACCCCATCCATGTAGCAACGAGGTATTTTGAACCTGAAATTACTTTTATTATTTTATTAAGATTAGTTTTTGATAAAATTTTAGTATTTATAGATTTAGTATCACTAGACAATAGCTGCATCAAGTCAGGTATCATATCTAAGTTAAGTTTAATATTAGTTACTCCAGAACTCTTTTTAATTTTATGTATAATATTCTTGCTGAAATCACCAATAAGTATTATTTCTTTTTTTCTAATGTCAGAACATAAGCTATTTTTTGTCTGTAGTACTTTTTCTAATAATCTAGGTGATTTTTCAAATAATTTATTTCCAAAAACAATTATTACATCTGCTCTGTTTTTGATTTCAGTTAAAGAGGTGGCCATATATCCTGTTCTTTGCATGATATTTAGATTTTGAAATAGTGTTTTAGAGTTGATATGATCGATTATGCAATTATGTTCTGAAGCGAAACTAAGTATCGCTCTTAATCCAGACAACTCAACACCATGATTAAGTAACAATATTTCATTATGATTAGAAATAACTTTTTTACTAATCTTCAAAGCCTCTGACAAAGTAGAAATTTTACCTTTTATCAATGGGAACATTAAGCTTTTATTTTTAATATTATATGATTCAATCTTTTTTGCACATATGAGGTCTTTTTTATGAACTTTGAACTGATCTCGAGTTATCGAGACTTTTATATCATCGCAATGTAATGAACAGAATGGGCATACTAAATCTTTAATTTCATTATGGCTAGTCATATGAATATATTCTACATTATAACCATGTCACTTTGTACTTAAAAGGTATAAAATATGTACGTAAAATATATTTATGCCCATTTATGACAAATAATAGAAAAGAATTAATAATTACATCTCCATCCAGGTTACATCTTGGTTTCTATGGTTTTGATGACGCCTATGGTTATAAGTATGGGAGCATGGGTCTTGCGATTAATGCGCATAAGACAGTTATAGGTATCAAGAAGTCTAATAAATTTAAATCTAATTTATCTAAGAAATATACATTACCTATTTTAAAATATTTAAAATTAAAAAAGATTAAAGATGATTTTGAAATAATAACTGTCAAAAAATCCTTATCACATGTAGGCCTTGGTTCAGGCTCTCAATTGTCATTGTCTTTAGGTATGGCTATTAATAAATTTTTAAATCTTAATTTAAGTGTTAATAATATTGCCCGATTGTATAATAGAGGAGAGCGGTCTGGTACTGGTATATCGATATTCAAAAAAGGTGGCTTTGTGGTCGATGCTTGCAAAAAGAATAAATTATTACCAGAAGCAATGTTTGTATCAAAATTTCCGAATAATTGGAAAATTCTTCTCCTTAATGACTTAAATTTAAAAGGCACATCTGGTGATCGAGAAAATAAATTTTTTAGTAATACAAATAGTATTAACCATAAAAAATCAGAACTATCTCATATATTACTTCGAGGTATACTGCCATCTCTAATATATAAAGATTTTGGGAACTTTTCTAAAAATTTGACAGAGTTCCAGAGGATTACTGCAGGATTTTATACTGAAAAACAAAGAGGATTATTTCTAAGTCCAGAAATATCAAATATTATGAAGTATCTTAAAAATTATGATAACTTAGGCATTGGTCAGAGTTCTTGGGGTCCTATGTCATATATCGTCGTTGAGTCAAATTTACATGCCAAAGAGCTTTTAAGTATTATCCAAAATAAATTTAATGTGTATAATAAAGTACAATTAAATATTGTGAGTCCATGGAATTCGGGCTTTAAAATTAAATATAAATAAATCAGCAACGGAGACCTTAAGATGGAAAAACCTTTTTTATTACATATGTTCACTTCAGAAAAAAATACAAGCCCATTTGATGCAAATATGGCTTTTGACGCAGGCTGGGGCTCCATAATCCCATATACTGACGTCAACATGGATGATATTCAGGCTCTAGTTCAGGATACAATTTTTTCTAGGTCTCCCTCAGCTTTAAAAAAGACAGGTATATTTATAGGTGGTAGAGACTCACACCTTGCAATGGATATGATTGAAGAAGCTAAAAAACATATGGTCCCACCTTTCGAGGTCCCAGTATTTGCTGATCCTAGTGGAGCATTCACTACAGCTGCAGGCATGGTCGCTATTACCGAAAAAGCCTTAAAAGATAAATTTAGCGAAGATTTTACTGGTAAAAAAGTTGTTATATTGGGCGGAACAGGTCCTGTAGGAGTTGCGTCAGCTGTAATAAGTGCAAAGGCTGGTAATGAGGTATTGCTAGTTGGAAGAAGTCTGGAAAAAGCGGAAAAAATCGCTAATATATGTAACGAAAAATATGGTTCTAAGTCAGTTGTTGGGGCTGCAGATGCAGACAAGCCCGATTTCTTAACAGATGCTGACATAGTTTTTAATACTGGGGCTGCCGGCATTGAATTAATGAATGATACTTTAATTGCAGATGCAGGGAATTTAAAAATATGCGCAGATGTAAACGCAGTTCCACCAGCTGGTATTGCTGGAGTGGATGCCATGGATAATGTGGTAGCTATGAAGAACTCTAAATCGGGCTGTTTTGGTATAGGTGCTCTTGCTATTGGAAATATCAAATATAAGTCTCAACATGAATGTTTAAAGCTTATGTGTACTTGCGATAAACCTGTATATTTACATTTTGAACATGCTTTCGAATTTGCTCAAAAAAATGTCTAATGACTAAAGCAGTTATACTGATAAATTCCGATACATCGTATCTAGAGCAGAAATTATCAGTATTAAATTATACAACTTATGCTATTGATCAGTTTAGACATAAAAATATCCATAAACTTAAAAATGTAGAATTCATTGATAAGTTTTTAGATGATGTTCTATCAAAACATGACAATGCTTATTTAGTCTATGGTTCAGGACTTGAAGGCAATAATAATATCTATGAATTATTAACTGAAAAATTAGAAGTTAAAGGTAACAAGCTAAATATCTTATCTGATTTTGGTGATCTGAGAAAGCTGAAGAGTGTTTTTCATGCCGCTGGTCTCAAAACACCAGTTGATTTTATTGATAATAAATTAAGTAAGAATAAATTTATTTGGAAACCTTTTGAGAGTTCTGGAGGTTATGGAATTAGTTATGAACAAAAAAATAGTTTAAATTATTATAAGCAAAAATATTTACCGGGAGATACATTCTCAATTTCATTCGTATGCGATGATTACGACTTCAAATTTTTAGGCTTTAATAAGCTTTTGCTCCTTAAAGATAATCTTGAAAATCCATTCATACATGCCGGCGCAATAATGACACAATTAACTAATAATTCTAAAAATATTATTCAGTCATTTGTTAAGCTAGCTAAAAAATTATCATTAAAAGGATATAATAATATTGATTTTAAATTGATAGAAAATAATGTTTATATTCTAGATATCAATCCAAGAATTACTTCAACTTTTAAAATATATAATGATATTTATGATAATAATTTATTACAAATACATATGAATCATAATAATATTTCTGTGAATGATCTAGGATCTTCACCTGCTAATATATATGGTTTTGTGCACTTATTTGCTAAAGATAATTTTTTATTTGAGCAACATATATATGACGATAGTTTTACTTGCATACCGCAAAATGGCGAGTATATTAAAAAAGGTGATCCAATATTTTCAGTGTATTTACGTGCATTAACTAATATTGATCTAGTTTCAAAACTTGAAGAAAAAATATCAAATTTAAGAAACTACTATAACTTTTATGATATAGTTATTTAAATTATGAATGACAAAATTAGTATAAATAAGACAGTAAAACCTTTGGTTGAAAAACTATTAGATAATGCTGATCAACTTAACATAGGTATGCATACAACTGATGGCGGTGCAAAAATTATAGATGCAGGCATCAACTATCATGGCTGTTTAGAGTCTGGAAGACTTATAACTGAGATATGCATGGGAGGTCTTGGAAGAGTTGACCTTACTATGACGTCTAATACTAAAAATTGGCCATTAACTATTAATGTTCATAGCACAAACCCTGTTTTGAGTTGCCTAGCAAGTCAATATGCTGGCTGGAACTTGTCATTTGTTAAAGAAGAGGATAATTTTAATGCTCTGGGTTCAGGGCCTTGCAGAGCCTTAGCGCTCAAAGAAGATATTTTTACAGATTTAGACTATTCAGATAAATTTTATTCTACTGTAGTAGTTTTAGAAGTTGACAGGAATCCTCCGCAAGAAATAATTGAGAAGATTACTTCTGATTGTGGAATTAGTGAAAAAAATCTAACAGTTATACTTACGCCAACAAAATCCTTATCCGGAAGCGTTCAAGTCGTTGGAAGAGTTCTTGAGGTAGGATTGCATAAACTACATGAAATTGGTTTTCCTCTAGATAAAGTTATTGATGGTTTTGGCTCAGCGCCAGTGCCTCCGCCTGCGCCAGACTTTTTGGTTGGAATGGGACGAACCAATGATGCAATATTATATGGAGGAATAGTTCATTTATTTGTCGATGTGCCAGATGATGAGGCATTTGAGTTGGCAAAAAGATTACCTAGTTCCACATCCTCAGATTACGGTAAACCATTTGCAGATATTTTTAAAGAGTATAAGTATGATTTTTATAAAATTGATAAACTTCTATTCAGTCCAGCTAAAGTTATTGTTTCGACAATTAAAACTGGTAAAACTTTCACAGAAGGTTCTATTAATTTAGACTTAGTTGAAAAATCGTTTAATAAATGAGAAAAGTACTTATTCTGACTGATCTTCATGGCTGGCACTATACGCAGTTATTACAGTCATTCAATAAATATAATATATCATGTGAGTCAGCATGTTTAGAGGACCTTTCTATTAGGATTGAGGATGGCAAAAGTAGGATATATAAAAATGATAAAGAGCTAACTGGCTATACGCATATATTTGTCAGACATGTGCCCGGAGGCACTCTTGAGCAGATCATTATTAATCTTAATATTTTGAAAATATTTGAGTTAAATAATATCTATGTCATGAATAGTTCGGTAAATATTGAAACCACTGTCGATAAATCCTTAACTTCCATAAAACTTAAACATGCAGGTTTACTAACGCCTAAAACTTGGATTTTTAGAGATTTAAGACAGTCGATAAAATCTGCTGAATTAATTTTAAACAAACATGCTCTCATTTATAAACCTCTTTTTGGCTCTCAAGGAGATAATATCGTAAAAATTAAAAATATTAGAGATTTCGAAAAAATTATTAATGAATCTAATATCTATTATTTACAAGAATTTATAGAAACTGACCCATCTCATGATTATAGGGTAATTGTAATTAAAAAAGGTAAAGAATATTTGACTTATACAATGGCTAGATATGGAGATTCATATGTTAATAACTTTTCTAAAGGTGGTAAATGTCTCCCAGTTAAAATTGACAGAGATCTTGTTAAAACTGCCATAGATGCTGCTGAAGTTATTGGTATACCATTTTGTGGCGTCGATATAATAAAATCTAACAATAAAAATTATGTAATAGAGGTTAATAGCATTCCTGCTTGGAGAGGTATGCAGTCGATTTGTGATGAAAATATTTCTGATAATATTGTTTTGTCTTTCCTTGATGATAATGAGTCTAATTTATCTCTTCATAAGTAGCATATGACCGATAAAACCAAATACCCACTAAATCAAGGACAATTAACTTCTGAATATTTACAAGCCGCTTACTTATTTTCCTGCCATAAAGATATTGAATTAATCAAGCCAGGTAATGTCAACTTAGTTTCCCCTCATAAAGATACAAATGCTAAAGACTATATTGAAAGTTCTATATTAAGTAGCAAGATATTATTTGAAGAAAAGTATACTTTGGGGGAAAGGGTTTTGGAATCTATTAAAATCACCAGAACAAAAGTTAAAACTAATACAAATCTTGGCATTATTCTCTTATGTGCTCCAATCATACATGCAATTATAAACTATAAAGACTTAGACCTAAGGGATGGAATAAAGATGACATTATCTTCAGCAACATCCCAAGATACTATCAACATATGTTCAGCAATCAATATATCTTCACCAGGCGGTTTGGGGAAGAGCACTTTGTATGATACGAATTCTTTACCAGAAGTTAGTATTCAAGAGATTATGGGTTATTCCGCTAAATACGATAGAATTTCATATCAATATTCGAATAATTATATAGATATATTTGATTTTATTATACCTAGGCTCGTATTTCTTAATAAAAAGCATGGTTCACTAGACATATCGTTATCTTTGATGTTCATTGAAATTCTAGCTAAAATACCAGATTCCCATATATCACGTAAATTAGGCGAGAAAATATCAAAAAAGACTAGTAATCATGCCAATGATTTGTTAAAAATACTAGACAAGGAAAGTAGTCATGAATATTTGACAAATCAGTTAAATAAACTTGATTACGAATATAAGAAAAAAGGAATTAATCCGGGGACTACAGCAGATTTATTGCTTGCTAGCTTGATGATCTATAAGATCTTTATATCAAATTAGCAACTTTACTCCTGAATCAGGAGATGGATCTAAGTAATAACCATTTAATTAAAAAAGGAGATAACAATGGCAGTAATTGATAAAGTATTAGTTGGTGAAGGCTTAGTTGTAACTGAAGGCGGTGATAACGAAATAGCACACATCGATTTGATAATGGGCCCACGTGGTTCTGCAGTGGAAGATGCATTTTGTAATACATTATGTAATAACAAAGATGGCTTTACATCACTATTAGCAGTATGTGCGCCTAACTTACCAACTAAACCAGCAACAGTAATGTTTAATAAAGTTACTATTAAAGGTGCTAAGCAAGCAGTTCAAATGTTTGGACCAGCTCAAAGAGCAGTTGCTATGGCTGTTACAGATTCAGTGAAAGATGGAACTATTCCAGCAGCTGAAGCTAACGACATATTTATTTGTGTTGGCGTTTTCATCCATTGGGATGCTAACGATGATACTAGAATTTATGACTACAACTATGAAGCTACAATGATGGCTATCAAAGGTGCAGTTTCTGGTAAACCAACTGCAGACGAAGTAGTTGCAGCAGCAGCAGACTCTGCTCACCCATACTCACCTAAGTAGTACTTAGACAAGTAAGACAAACCAGCTCTAATATTTGGAGCTGGTTTTTTCTTTTTGAATTATATTCTTAGATAATTTATTCTGATGCAACATAGATGAAACTAACACACCGCTAGCCCCCATATTTTTTGCCTTATTTATATCAAACATATTTTTTATACCACCAGCAATATAATATTTTTTGCCATTATTTCGAATAAACTTTCTTGCTAATTTATAATTCATCTTTTTATCAGAACCAACTTGCATCATATCCATTAAAATAACTTTAGAAGGGTTTGCACGTTCATGCCTATATATAAATTTCTTTCCTAAATATTTATGCATAAAATCTAGTGAGCATACACATTTATTGAATTTATTAGATATCATTTCATAACCCTGAGATTTTTCACTACAAAATACAGATTTATAATTCTGATATTTCTTATTCAACTTAATAAAATTAAGTCCCGAATCAACCCAAAATGTAATTTTTGATAATGATGAAAATAGATCTATATAAAAACTATTATTCATTTTATTATTTATTATTGCATCAAGGTCAGCGATATATATAATCTTTGGAGAGTAGTTCTTTGCAATCTGATAAATTATATCTCTTGGGTCAGTAGTATTGTATAATTTATAATTAATAGACTGATATTTATCTCTTTTGCCTTTAATTGCTTTTACAACTTTATTATTTAGAATGTCTATTGCAGGGATAATGTCCATAGTATGAAAAAGATTTTAATATATGAATATATTACAGGAGGAGGGCTATTAAATGAAGATTTAACTTCTAATCTTATGTTTGAAGCCAGAATGATACTATCATCTTTAATTGATAGTTGTAATAGATCTAATAAATATGATTATAGATATTTTCTTGATTATAGACTGACAGGAATGCATTCGGACAAATCAATTGTGACTCATGAGACAAAGGATTTATATAATTTGAATCTGATTAAAAAATTTGACTATGTACTGCCAATAATTCCTGAAATCAATTTAGATTTATTAATGTATGTTAAATATTTAGAAAAAAATAAAATCAATAAAATTATATCAAACTCTAAAACTATTGAAATATGCTCAGATAAAATGAAATTTTATCGATATTTAAATAAATATAATTTGCCTATTATACCAACTTATTGTAGTTTAAATTCTAAATCAAATTCTAAAAAATATATTTTGAAAGATAAATATGGAGCTGGTTGCTCTTATGTCAGAATTGCTAACAAAAAAGATCTAAAACATCATTACTCTAAAGATAAAGTTATTCAGCCTTTCATAGATGGAGATAACTATAGCTTATCAGTTTTTTTTGGTACCGATGATTATCGATTGCTGACTATTAATCAACAACACTTTGATATTAATAATGATATGATTAAGTTGAGAGGTTTGACT
>MDSV01106434.1_pt1 | contig 15134 bp, 10 predicted proteins | sample 810851 | NCBI WGS metagenome assembly MDSV01 (sample SAMN05326640, study PRJNA326480) | marine metagenome | isolation source: seawater | place: Atlantic Ocean: North East | collected 2012
ATGCGGGTAACCGACGGCGACATCATCCACGCGGATCAACACGGCGCGGTGGTTATTCCAGCTGACCTAATTGGTCAGATAAAGGCAGCAGCAGATCAGCTCGCGCGGCGCGAGGCGGTGATCATTTCAGCCTCCCAGCGGTCGGATTTTGATATCGAAAAACTGCGCCAAGCTCAGGGCGAGGCTGCTGAGATTCATTAGCCAGCGATAGCGTTACCCGTTCGCGCTCAACTGTTCTTTCTGAACGCCGGCGGGGTGCTACCTAAATCGTCGCGGATGCCGGTTTGCAACGTCTGACCCGCATCGGCGACCACGTAACGGGCAATGTGCTGGCCGTGTTCGCTGAGCGTTTCGTAGATTTCTCTCGGCATACTGGTGCGCATGGGTTCGCGATACCACGGCGCATGAAATTCCGCATTGGGCATGGCCCTCACCTGATCCGACAGGTTAGGCGTGCCACCGTGCCACGCTCGAGTGTCGCGTATCAGCACGCTGCCAGCGGGCGCTGGGCAGACAGTACTGAGTTTCATCCATTCGGGTTCCTCCCTCAGCTTCGGGATTTTTTGCTGGCTGTGTTGGGTGCCCGGAATTTGCCGGGTGGGGCCATTTATGGCGGTGAAGTCGCAGGCCAGAAAGTTGCAGCAGACATAGGGGCAGGGCAGGTCACGGTAATTGAGTCGCCCTCTGGGATCGTGAAAGGAACCAAAGGTTTGCCCCGCAAATTCTATGCGGTCGTGCATATCCGAGTGCAGGGGTTGATAGGTGTGGGCACCGGGTAAGCAAAAGTCGCCGCCAGCGCCTCGCAAGATGTAGTCGTCACTGCCAAACAACGCGCTGATGATGGGTGTTAGGGTGGGTAGATCCACTAGCATGGCCCATGCGGGTTCGTGAAGCAGTTGGCCGGTGATGCTGGCAGAGCCAAAAGAGTAACGGTGGGTGCCGCGATTGCCTTGGCGGTTCTTGTCCTTGGCTAAAATGTCTCGAATCACCCGCTCTGATGCTTCGTTGAGGCGTTTTAGCTGTTCCGCATTCAGCACGTTCTCTACCACCACGAAGCCATCCCGGTAAAAGATACGCACGGCGTCGTCAATATCGTTTGGCTGCAGGCGCTCCAGTCCGCGAATACCATTGTTCGCGGCTAAGTAGTCTCGTGTTTCGTTCACCCCAGATGGGTTGCCATGCGCCCAGCCTAGCTCGTTCAAGGGTTTCCCCTGGCTTTCTGTGTCGGCGATTAGCGCCGGTTCGCCGGGAAATTTGGCGTCCTTGGGCGGTGCATTTTTTGCCACGGTCATTCCCTATTGTGAGTCATGTCGTGAGAGCATAAGGGCTTGGAGTAGTTTGAGGAATGGGCAACATGACCAGAGAAAAATCCGATGCGCGCTATCCACTGCATGGCCTGAAAGTTCTGGATTTTTCCAGAGTGCTGGCGGGCCCTTTTGCCGGTCGGATGTTGAGTGATCTAGGAGCCGACGTGGTGAAGGTCGAGCCGCCAGACGGTGATGTTACCCGTCTGTGGGGTCGCAGAATTGCTGGCCTACCCGGTTATTACCATCAACAGAATGCCGGCAAGCGCAATATTTCCATGGATCTGCGGGCTCCTGGCGCTGTGGATTTGGTGACGTCCTTGGTGGCAGAGGCGGATATTCTCATCGAAAACTATCGGCCGGATGTGATGCCTCGTCTGGGTTTGGGCTACGAGACGCTGCAGGCGGTTAATCCAGGTTTGATCATGCTGTCGATCTCCGGCTTCGGCCAAGGCGGACCGGAGTCTCATCGACCCGCCTACGCGCCCATCATTCACGCGGAAGCGGGTTTGATGCAGCGGCAGACGAATCGGGGGGGTATCGCGTTAACGGATCTACCACTCTCCGTGGCGGATACCAATGCCAGCTTGCACGGTTTGGTGGGTCTGCTTTCCGCGGTGATCATGCGTCAGCGTACGGGAAAGGGCCAGCACATCGATATCGCCATGATCGACGCAACATTTGCTACGGACGATCAGGTGCATTACGCCATGGAAGATGCGGAAGACACGGCGGCACTGCCAAATGATGTCTGGGCGACCGGTGCGGGACCGATCCTGTTGTCGGCGGATTTTCGTTTTTTGTGGATGCAGCTGACGAAACTGATGGGCGTCAATGACCCCACGAGCAAGGACACGCCGCTGGCGGAAAAGATCAGCACTCGCCGTGCCATTGTCGCAGAGTACATGCTCGCTCTTGAGACCTGGGATCAGGTGGAGGAGGCTCTGCACACGATGAATCTGGCCTGGGGCAAGGTGCGTGAGCCAGCCGACGTGGTAGATCAGCCGACCTTGGTGTCACGGGGCGCTATTGTGCAAATGGATGACCGAGCGGGTGGCACGCGGCCGCTTACCCAATCGCCTTATCGATTTTCCGCAGCGACAAGCGGTGTGCGAGGTCCAGCGCCGCATCGGGGCGAACACAATGTGCAGGTGCTTGGAGATTGGCTGGGTTATGACGAGGCAGCTGTGGACGCATTGATGGCCGATGGTGCCTTGCAAAAAGACGATGAACTGCTGCCTGATTGATACAGCGCAAGCTATGCATCTGCTTGATGAGATACGCATAAAAAACCCCGCCTCAGCGGGGTTTTTTGTCGCTCTAGGGCTGGGTTAGCCACCGAATTCGCGTTGAATGTCGATACCAAACGTTCTTTCGCCGAGCAGGGTACCCTGCAAGCGGAAGTTGTCGTTGTGGTTTGCCTGCCCCAATTCACGGAAGTTGGTTTCGTCTGTGAGGTTATCAACGAACAACCGTACGCGGCTTTTCATGTCCGCCGAGCGCCAGATCAAGCTCATATCCACACGGTGACGCTCAGGCATCTTGTCATAATCTCGCTCGATAGAGTCGTTGTTGTACTCGCCCGTGTAAGAGTATGCGCCATTCAACGATACCGTCGCAGCGCTTGGTAAGGTCCACTCATATACCGCCCATGCAGTGAACTTATGGTCCGGAATACCCTTCAGTGAATTACCATTGATGTTGAAGCTTTGGCCACCAAACAAAGGCCGCGGCGCCAGATGATTTTCATCTTCCAGCAACAGCACATCGTCTTTGTACTCAGTTTCGGTGTAGCTGTAGTTTGCATTTAATGTGAGGCTGTCGGTCGCTAGCCATGTTCCTTCCACCTCGAAACCAGAGTTGGATGTTTCCCCAGTGTTAACTGGGATATCTCGGGACGTGCCTTGAACTGGGTCGTAGACATCAACCTGATCTTGATAATCTTCATACTGATAGGTGTAGATCGCAGCAAACAACTGAACCGTGCCGTCAACGAGCGTGCCTTTATAGCCGAGCTCATAGGCGGTAACCGTTTCTTTGTCATACGACAAAATACCGACCGGAGTTCCGCCAGGCCCACCGGCTCGTGCATCGAGAATGCCTAACCCATAGCCGCCTGAGCGGTAACCGGTTGTGACATAGCCATAAACCAGGGTGTCTTCATTTGGAGTCCAATCAAGATTGACTCGCCAGTTGGTTTCACTCCAAGTCTGTTCGTCTTCGGCTAAGGAGACGAAAGCCAGAGGAATACCAGCCATCCGCAAAGGGTTTGCACAGTATGGAGAATCAAGAGCACATGTAGGTGCCAAGGGCTGGTTTGGGTTGCCCGTTGGCAGGCCCGCACCCATGTAAAAGTTCGTCCAGGCAAGATCGGTAAAGCCCGCGAAGGCTGCAGCTGGTAATCCCAGCGCTGGACCAATTATATTTGGATCTCGCAAGGCAAGCCCCGCCCCTCCAAAAAGTGGTCCGTCAAAGAGGTCCCACCAAACATCGTTCGCTTCATAGAGGCCGCCACGGTTTTCGCTAACCGCTTTTTCGTCTTCGGCCCAGCGTAAACCGACCGTCAATGCCCACTCATCGTTGAAGCGATATTCGCCTTGCGAGTAGATGGCCGTTTGTTCGGTCTTGTTGGTGTTGTCATGGTGATAGGCATAATCGTCGCCAAAGGTGTCACCCTGCCAAGTACCCAGTACCAACCGGTTCATTGGTGCGCTTTGCATGTTCAGAGGCGTAGAGACTACGCCTGCAAACCCTAGCAAACCGGCTAGGTTAGGGTCGTAGTTTGCTGCGTTTTGAATACGACCCTGCGACGCTCTGTCGTGGAGTCCATAGTCTTGGTTCCGCGAGCTTTTGAAGTAATACAAGCCTGTGGTGAGGAACAAATTATCATTAACGTCCCACAGAAACTGAAGCTCATGCGAATAGCTGTAAATGTCCTCGAGAACGTCTACGCCATAATCAAGAATCTGGCTGTCAGAGTCGTCGTAGTCGGAGTCGAAGGTATACGCGAAGTCACTGTAGCCATGAACGTACTTGACGGTCAGATCTTCTCGGGCGTCCCAAGTAACCGTCATGGATGCGCCCCGTTGATCGAAACCCTCACGGTTGTAGCCGCTCGTTAGCAGTTCATGGGCAACGTTATCGAGGTTGTCTGGGCTGTTCAGATAGGGCGTTTGACCATAGGCGGCATTGGGCCGCTGCGGTGCTAGGTCAACCCCTGGCCGGTTGGTCGCGCCATATGCGGTCGCTCCGGTGTAGGGATTGGTGAAGAGCTGTGCACCAGGAGTCGATGCATCAACTAAGCGAAGGCCTTGGGCATAGACATCTGTCATACGCGTTCCGCGGTAGCTGCCCCAGCCTTCGTTAATGACTGCGTTACCCCCGATGATACGGTCAGAGTTTCTGTCGTTAAAACGAGCATCAACGCTAACGGTATCCATGGGCTTCCATGCAAAAGAGATAGCGACGTTAGAATCGTTAGTGCTGTCTGCACCCGGGCCAGCAGTCACGCTCTTTAACAGAGGATCGGTTTGACGATCAGAGGCGACAACCCGAACGCCGAGGTTATCGGTAATTGGGCCAGAAACAACACCGTAAAATTCTTGGTTGCTGTTAGATCCAAACTGAGCTCGCACCAAGCCATAAGGTGTCTCGGTAGGTTTTTTCAGAATGTAGTTGATCGCGCCGCCGATCGAGTTTCGGCCGTACAGGGTTCCCTGTGGGCCACGAAGCACCTCAATACGTTCAACGTCGAACAAAGCGTTCTCGGTTAACGCGATCAGCGAGTCTTCGGAGTAAACGCCGTTGTAGTATGTGGCGACGCCTGGGTCGCCACCCAAGGCGCGAAAATTCCGGCCAACGCCTCGAATACGAATGTCGTAATCGTCTCGGGTAGTGGCCGGTATGTAGTTGACGAATTCATTAGCAGATTGAATGCCCATGTCTTCGAGCATTTCACTGCCGATGGCGGTAATGGAAATGGATGTGTCAGACACGGTGGCTTCGACCTTTTCCGCCGTTACGATCACTTCCTCGATGCGACGACCTTCGTCCGCAATGGCCGACAAAGAGATGCCGGCGAGCAGGCAGCTAAGGCCGGCTGAAGTCCAAATGGATTTCACGATAGTACTCCCCTTTTATTTTTATCCGTGGGGAAGTGTACACTTTAAATTAACAAGTCAAACCCCCAGCTGAACCGACTGTTTTGTCAACGACGGTCAGTTTGAGGTGAGTTATGGGCGCAGGTGGTAGGAGAGTATTCGACCATTTCCCAGCGTAGATTCCAGTGTCTGCCAGTTTCCTTGGGTGTCGTAGCCAAGCGTGATGTCAATCATCTCACCAGTAAGTGCGTAGGCGTTGCGCGAGAGGCTCTCATCGGGAGGAGTGAGCGGAGCAACGGATATCTCGACAAGGTCGCCGGTTTGGCCATTAAGCAACTGTTGCCGGGACAACAGGCTTGGCGACCAGTAGGCGAAGGTGATCAAACAGCTTTCTTCCACAACGCTTTCTGTATCAGTCACCAAGACAAAGCTGCTGGCGTTCGATGAGCCTTGCAGCCGCTGAATATCGCCATTGGTCTTCGTTTCGCTGGCGATACTCTGCAGACACATGTTGGGGTCGTATTGTTCGGTGACTTCATGTTCGTAAGAAAATACCGTGACGCCAAGAATCTTGTAGCGGAATTCCGCCTCGGCTCTGACGTCGAAACCATCTTCGTCACGGTTTGTCGTGAACTTGTGGTAACCCACGTCCTTGCCATCGATCTTGACGTCAAAGAACCACGTCTGCCTCGTGTCGGTGTTGGCGTACGCGGGCTCCATCATGCTCGCGGCCAGCGTCAACAGTAGGGCCCACCAACCCATTTGCCTGCCGGATCGTCCTGGCCACTCCGCTACGCGGTCAGCAATGCTGCGCCACAGGTCGAAGGGATTGGGAAAAAACGCGGGCACGGCCTGCTGGTATGCCTCGTATTCGGGGCGCCTGCTGGCGATATCGTTTTCGGTGCGGACGACGCCGGTAAATCGGAGCAGCAAAAACGTCAGTAACAGCATCGGCAGTGCTGCGAAGAAGGCGAAGTCGTCGGTCAGGGCAAACGCTGTGATCGCTAGCCCTAACCAGAAAAGCCATTCTCCAAAGTAGTTTGGGTGTCGGCAAATCGACCAAAGGCCCGCATCCAAGACGCGGGAGCACGTCGGTCCTTTCAAAAATGCGGCGAGCTGAATATCTGCTGCAACTTCCCAAATCAGCCCTACAGCGGCCAACCCCAGTCCTGCGTAGGCGAACAGGCTCCATTCCGACGTGTTTAGCGCCGGAATCAGCAGCAGGGTCATAAACCAAGCCATGAGCGATTGGGGAATGAAAATCAGGAAGAGGCTTTTGCGGTCAAAGTCGTCGCCAATCCGCAGACGAATAGCGTGATAGCGACGGTCTTCCGGCGCGCCGGCCTGTCGGATGGTCAGATGGGAGGCGAGACGTGTGGCCCACACCAGCAGCAAGCCCATGACGATGAGCGGCGTCGACGTATCTTTGGCCGGGAGCATGATCAACAGCACCGTAGCGGCAAGCAGGTGATGGAGAGGCCAAAAGATGTCAGCAATGCTGGCACAGCGGTGGCGCGTCGAGAGTCGCCATGCCAGAACACTCTGCAGCAAGACGCCAAGCGCCGCGTACCCGATGGCCAAGGTCACGGGCCAGAATCCTCAACCACAAATCGACGATTGATGGACTTCACCACTCGACCCAGCACGGGGATGTGCTGATAGAAGCCGAGCCCTGTATCCCAGAAATCTTGGTGCAAAACAACGTGCCCGGCTTCGTTGAAACGCAGGTGCGTGATGCCGATGGTGTCGCTCACCACAGATTGCCTCACGGGTGTGAATTCGGCCTGCATCGACCAAATAAGATACACGTCGGCTTCACTGACGATAGTTTGCAGGATCTCGACTTGCACAGCGGTGCCGGCGTCAACCAATCCTTGGAAGTGCTCTACGACGCGATCGCGGTCGCGCGTCATCATCAGCGCGTCGCTGAAATGAAGCTCGGAAGCGTAGAGCTGTCCTGCGCGAACACCGGTTTTCTTGGAGCCAAGCTCAGACAAGAACTCTGTGAATGTGCTGATGGTTTCTGTGGAGACGTCGGCACTGCCAGGAAAGTCGTTCAGCGCGACGCGATAGGCAGCAGGATAGGGTTGAAAATTTGCCGGCGAGGAGGCGCATCCAGCGACGAAGATGCTGACAAAAAATATAAGGGGCAGTGGTCTCATCGCAAGAGGTTAGTGGTGGCTTCGTGAAGGATCGGTGAAACAGGAATCCGAGAGATTCACGATGGCTTCACGCAGACTGGCAAAAAATGGCGCCTCAAGCTCCCAAGCTTAGATTGTTTCTCCTCTGCGCGAGGAGGTCGGCGGGCGAACGATCGATTCGTCGGAGACCCGACTGCCCTGTGAAGGGCGAAGCCTGCTCGCTTTGGGGTGTCTCAGTTAGCAGGCAGTTCACAGAGAAAATCGTATGAACGATGGATCCAACAGGTCGAAGCCCCGCATGGACGCCCGCCGCGTCGCCATTGTCGGTGGCGGCATATCGGGGGTCGCTGCGGCTCATCGATTGGCCGATACGGTCGACGTCACGCTGTTCGAGGCGGAAAGACGCTTGGGCGGTCACACGGACTCGCACTCGGTGTGGGTCGAAGACAAGGTCTATACCATTGATACGGGGTTCGTTGCGTTTCATCCGTCGGGCCACGCAAGTTTTTGTGAGTGGCTGACGCAAATCGGCGTTCCTACCCAGCGTACGGATATGACGTTCAGTGTGCGCGCAGACCACGACAACTTGGAATACAGCACCATCGGTTGGCGCACCTTCTTTTCGTCTGCCGGGCTGCTTCTATCCCCCAAGCATTGGCGCTTGCTTTGGGACTGGCAGCGATTCCACATGGAGGCTCCAAAGGCAGCAGAACGCCTGAGTTCGGTGAAAGCCGGCGACTATTTCCGCGAGAACAACTACAGCGACCGTTTCGTTAACGGTCACATGGCGCCCCTCTGTGCAGCCCTGTGGGCTCAGAGCCAAAGCAGTGCGCTGGACACCCCGTTGCAGCACCTTGCTTCCATCGTTCAGGATCAAAAGATTTTTCAGCATCCAGCCCAATCCCTGTGGCAGGTGGTAAGTGGTGGCGCCTCTCAGTATCTCGAGGCATTCGCTGAACAGTTTCCTGGTGATATCCGCTGCAGTGCGAAAGTGCACAGTGTTCACCGTCATCAGGACGGAGTGACCCTCGAAACAGCAACAGAATCCTTGGAGTTCGATGCGGTCATTATGGCCTGTCACAGTGATCAGGCATTGGAGGCATTGGTGCATCCCAGCGAGGCTGAGACCGATGTGCTCGGCGCGATAAAGTACGTGGATAATCAGGTGATTTTGCACGGCGATGCGAGTTACATGCCCAGAGACCCCCAAAACTGGTCGAGCTGGAATGCGCGGATTGACGAAGATACGGGCCGCTCTGAGACAACCTATTGGATGAATCGGGTGCAAGGCATCCGCGGCCCGCAGTTCTTTATTACGCTAAATCCTTTGCAGGCGCCCAAACGCATATGGACGGAAAGAAAATATCGGCACCCGGTGTTGGGGGCTGATGCCTATGAAGCCCAACAACGCCGCGGGGAGATCAACGGCAATGAGCGGACCTTCTATTGCGGCGCATATTGGGGCATGGGTGGCCATGAAGATGGATTTCGTAGTGGCATCGACGCAGCCGAGTGCGTGCTGGAAAGTCTGCCTGAGCTGACAAGCCGAACCGGCGCGATCAACGAATCGGACTTTTCGGTAGACGTGGGTAATGCCGATCAAAGGCAAGGTGGCTGATCGATTGCAATCCTCGATGTTGTCGGTGCCTGGCCGCTACAAAGTAGCGAATGCGTTGATGCTCAAGGGCGCGTGGCTGTGCTGTGTGCTCGGCGGTGTGGTTTTTGGTTTGCCGGCGCTGCTGATCATGTTTTCGGTCAGCCTGTGGCAGAAAGAGCTTCGCCACGATCTTCCTTATGTCCTTGTGCTTGGCGCCGCCGGACTCTGTCTCGATACGTTATGGCTGCATACGGGAGTGCTTGATTACGGCAGTGCAGCAGTGGGCTTACCGTCGGGATTAACTCTGGCCCCTGCTTGGATCGTAATGCTTTGGCTCGCGGTAGGCCTGAGCATTCGCCACAGCCTGATTTTTCTGGTTAACCGCCCGTTGTTTGGAGCCTTACTGGTCGGCTGCGGATCCCCCTTGTCGTATTTGACCGGAGAACGTTTCGGTGCGGTAGAGATTCCTTCCATGGACGGTCTGGTGGTGCTGGCCGCTGTATGGATTGGACTTTTCTTCGCCATATTCAGCTGGGCAAAAACTCGGTTAACGACTGATTGACGCTTATGGCATGATCGCGTCGCACGGGTGTTTCTTTAACAGGCTCAAGTTAGAGAGACGCGAAACTATCTTCGATCGACCATTGGCTTATGGGGGCCCTGCTTGAACATTCGACGAACCAGGCTGATGACCAAGCTCGGACGAGTAGTGGCGTTGCAAGTAGCGCTGATCAGTGCCGCCGTAGCCGCAGGTATCTACATCACCAATACGATCATCGAAGACTTTTTGATTACCGAGGCGCTGGAGAACGAAGCCGCCCACTTCTGGCAGCTGTACCAAGAAAATCCCAATCAACCGCTGCCAAATACCGCAAACATGCGGGGCTATCTAGTCGAATCACCAGCGAGTGATTTCCAAGAAGCCGTGCAGACAACATCGACGCTTGACCATCGGGCGCCGCCGGCACAAATGCTCGTGCATCCGACAGGGTTTATGGGGCGGGTGACTTTAGGTCAGGAGATGCCAACCCTGTTCGTCAGTGCCCAGCCAACCGGTGATGGACCAACCCTATATCTTACCTTTGCCAGCGAAGACGTTTCCCAGTTGGCTTTCTACTTCGGTATTCTGCCGTTGGCGATGGCCTTGCTTTTGGTTTATGGCTTTTCATTTTTAACCTATCGGTTGTCTCACAGAGCCATCTCGCCCATCGTTCAGTTGGCCGATTACCTTGAAGATTTTCGCTTTGGTGGCTACAACCAGCCTGCTGTTGATCTGGGTGATTTGCGCGCCCTAGCGAATGTCGAGGTGGACGTGATGATCGACGCGATCGATAGCTTCGCAGAGCGCTTGGATACCTTTATTGAACGTGAGCGCATCTTTACGCGAGATGCCAGTCACGAGCTGAGAACGCCAATCGCCGTTTTCAAGGGGTCTCTGGATTTGCTGCAGCGCAAAACCGATCGATCCGAGGACGACCTGAAAGCCTTCGCGCGGATGCGGCGCACGGTAGAGGATATGGAGGGCCTGATTGAAACCTTGTTGCTGCTGGCGCGTGGCGAGGACGTGGAGCGTATCGACGAGATTCGATGTTTGAACGACTTGATTCCGAATTTTATTGAGCAGCTTGCGCCCATGGCCGAAGAGCGGGGTTTGGCGCTCAGCCTCGATGACCAAGCTCAACTTTGGGTTAAGGCTCCCTCTCGTGTAATTCAAATTATTGTGAGCAATCTGCTTCGTAATGCCATCAACTATACCCAGCAGGGTTCTGTCGTCGTACGCATCAGCAAAAACACGATCAGCGTAATCGACACGGGTATCGGCATGAGTCCCGACGAACTGCAGCATGCGTTTGAGCCGTTCTATCGTGGCGAGCGCAGCCGAGCTACGAGCATGGGACATGGATTGGGTTTATCCATTGTCAGGCGGCTGGTTCACCAATTCGATTGGCCGATTCACGTGCAAAGCAATGTGGGCAAGGGTACGGAAGTTACGATCGAGTTCTTCGAAGCGTAATGGCTACTTGGCTCTGGCGTGCTTCCAAATGGCCAAGGTTCGATCCCTCGCTTCGCCTAGATCAATCATGGGCGCTGGATAGTTTCCCACACCACCGAACTTCCACGGCTCCAAGGTTTGCTTAGGGCTAGCCCCTGCCAATTCCGGAATCATTCGGCGTACAAAGGTACCTTGAGGGTCGAAGCGCTCTGCCTGACGCACGGGGTTAAACATGCGGAAATAGGGCACAGCATCGGTGCCCGTTGATGCGCTCCACTGCCAGCCACCGTTGTTGGCCGCAAAGTCCCCGTCGACCAATTGACTCATGAAATAAGCCTCACCCAGGCGCCAGTCAAGAAAGAGATGTTTTGCTAAAAATTGGGCAGTCACCATGCGTAACCGGTTGTGCATCCAGCCTGTGGCATTGAGTTGCCGCATGCCCGCGTCCACAAAGGGAAAGCCCGTCTCGCCCCGCTGCCAACGCTCAAGCTGCTCGCGGCTGTGATTCCACGGCAGCAGATCGGTGTCGGACTTAAAAGCGCGGCCCATGGCCAGTCTCGGATGCTCTACCAAAATGTGGTTGTAAAATTCGCGCCAGATCAACTCGCTGATCCAGGTATCGATATTCGAGTTGCCACCGCTCAACCGATGGCCATTGCAGGCATAGGCGGCCTGGATGCAATGACTGGCGGATAGGGTGCCGGCCGCTAAATGAGGCGAGAGTTTGCTGGTGCCTTCCAGATCGGGAAGGTCTCGTTGGTCGTCGTATGCGTGAATCGATGAATCGATGAATTGATCCAACAGTTTCAGACCCTCACGCTCGCCTGCCGCCCATTGTTCGTTGCCCAGTGACTTAGCGACATTACCTACTGTGTCAGGTGCCGCGGCTGCTGGTACCTTGGGTCCTTGAGGTTCGGGTATGGGAAAGGTCTGTATGCCGCGATCAATGCACAGGCCGATCCAACGTTTTTTGAAGGGTGTAAAAACTGAATAGAATGACGCATCGGGTTTGCACACGCTGCCCGGTGGAAGGCTTGTGAAACCGTGGTGTCGTTCGACGTGAATGCCAGCCTCGGACAATGTTTGTGCGACGGCGTCGTCGCGTCGCTGCTCATCAATGGCAATTTCGTTGTTCCAAAATACGCTGTTTGCATGAGTCGCCTTGGCCACTTCCAGTACTTGCCGAGGTGCATCGTCGAAGCGGCTGCTCAGAATGATTTTCGTCTCGATGCCTCGCTCGGCCAACTGTTCACTGACGGTGTCGAGACTTCGCAAAATAAAGGCGATTTTTCTGGGGGCAATTCCATGAACCTGCCACTGTTCCGGCGTCAGTAAGAACAGGGCCGTCACGTGGCCCGACTCCGCAGCGGAAAACAGCGCGGGATTGTCCAGAATACGCAAATCTGTACGAAGCCAAACAAGGTGTTGGGGCATGATGACGTTCCGATTGGGCCAGAGATGTCGAGTTCGTTTTCAGAACGCGATACAGGGTCCTCCCCTGTCGAGAGACAGGGGAGTGGACGATGGTGTTTAGCTCGGCAGGGCAGAAACAACGCTTACAAAGAGGCTAACGCAAACCATGTCGATTTTTTGTCAACTGCAATTGCTTGAAACCGCAGGTCGTAGGACGATCGCTTACTCTGCTGAGGCTTTGCGCAAACAGTATCCTTGGCCTTGTCGGGTTTGTAGCAAGGGCTCGTCAAAGGGGCGGTCAATGATGCGTCGCAGGTTATAAATGTGGCTGCGCAAGGTGTCACTGTCTGGCGGCTCGTCACCCCAAAGTTCACGCTCTAGCGCGGCCCGTGTCACAACCTTGGGTGACTCCCGGATGAGCACATGCAAGATATTGAACAAGGTGCGCGAGAGCGTAAGCGGCTGCTCGTCCCGAACCACTTCCATGGTGTCCAGATTTAACGTCAGTCCGCTGACGTGATATTCCTTTTCTAAATGCTGGCTGCGTCGAATGACGGCTTCTAGCCGGGCTTCGAGTTCTGGCATGTCGAAAGGTTTGATCAGATAGTCATCGGCGCCAGACTCAAATCCCTTCAGCTTATCGCTGAGTTGATCTCGGGCCGTCAGCATGATGATCGGCGTGGTGACATTAGCGTCGTCGCGCAGTCGTTGGCATACCGTCAAGCCGTCGACGCCGGGCAACATGACGTCGAGCACGATGGCCTCATAAATATTGGTCACACCAAGATGCATGGCCGTGAGGCCGTCACTGGCGTAGTCAACAATGTAACCACTGGCTTCCAAGTATGCGCCAACGGTCTCGGCCAGTTCTTGGTGGTCTTCGACGAGCAATATGGATTTGTTTGGCGTCTTCATAATTGTGGTCTCGACTAACGTTGAGCCTAGACAGTGGCATAAACCAAGAATAGACGCCATACCGACAGATGGTCCCTTCGTTGGACGATCGAGATGAATACAGCAACAAATCAGTACTCGGGCGGTTGCATCCACATTTGACTGCCTAAGTGCGGTGGCGGGAGCAGCATGCCGGGCGCCCTAAGCGATTTTCGTGGTGTACTTGCTGCCCGTGATGTCGCGTTTTGGCTTGCCATCGCCGCCGGGCAGGCGCCATCGCGTCGATAAGCCAGTGCTGCCGCAAGCATGGGTTCTTCAGCGACGCCCAGGGGCGAGTAGTCATCGGCTACAAGGCAACCGGGTAGGGTCACGCCTACCGTTGATTCGGTGCTGTTTTCTGGCGAAAACCCGTCGGGATAGTCACCAAACCCGGCCGCATTCACGCTGCGAAACTGGGTGGTGAAGTAGGTCGTGCCGCAATTGTCTTCCGGATAAAAACCGTAAGGCTTGCCGCAGGTCGTGGTGCCGATTTGAATCACCTCGACGTCCACCCCGCGCAGACCGTTGATGATGGCCTCGGAGGCGGAACAGGTGCTGGCTGTGGTCAGCACAAAAACGCGCTGGATTGGCAGGTCTAGGGTGGGCAGCGGTGTTCCGGTTGGCGAGGTGTTGATGGTGGTCGTTATGAATCGATTCGGAGAAAGGGCCTCGCCAGTCACGGGATTGGTGGATGGGTTTTTACTGTTGAACTGAAGCGCGCCAAAGGTGCGTCCACTGACGCCGGCACCGGCGATCATGTAGGACACTTGGTTCGCCAAGTACAGATAGCCGCCCCGGTTATACCGAAGGTCGAGTACCAGATCAGTGACATTGGCCTGGCGCATCGCAGCGAAAGAATCCACCAGTTGCTCCTCGGCAGGCAGAATGTGCTGGGTAAACAGGAGATAACCCACACTGCCAGAGTCGGTGCTGATGATTTCCGTCAGGGGAACCGGATCAATAGTGATGGACGTCGATGTCATGGTGGTAGCGCGCCGCTGGTCAGCGCCGGGATCAATGACCTCGAAGTTATGCTCCTCACCGATTTGCGCGGGCCACAGCCCTGAATTTAGGGTGTTTGTGTCACTGCCGTTCATTAGGTCGACGCCATCCACGGTGACAATTCTCGCCCCTCGGCTCAGGCCAGCCTCGGCAGCGGGAGAGCCGCTTTCTACCAGCGTAATGACCAGTTCCCTTGGTGGCGACGCGCTGACCAAGGCGTAGCTTGCGCCGTAGCCGGCTGACACGCCTTGTTCGCTTTCTGCTTCGTACTCTGCGGTATCTCGAGCGTAGTGGAATCGATCCTTTGGATTGCCTGACGGCGTGTTTTCTGTGGTTTTAAGCAACGCAAAATAATCGGCAACCCCGGCTTTTGACGTGGCGTACAGCGCCGGGTCAACGTCGATGATTTCGTCGTACCACAGGTAGGTTTCGTTAGACCAGGATCGAAGCCAGTAGCCTTCGTCTTCAAAGCTGCCGAGCATGTCTGGGAAGGCATCTTCGGCGGTGTCTTGGCGAGGGTCGCCGCAGAAATGTTTAAAGAGGTTGGAGGATTGAAAAACCCCGGCGTCAAAATCCGTACCATTGTCTGAGTCTGAGTCTGAGTCTGAGTCTGAGTCTGAGTCTGAGTCTGAGTCTGAGTCTGAGTCTGAG
>MDSV01123755.1_pt1 | contig 15134 bp, 27 predicted proteins | sample 810851 | NCBI WGS metagenome assembly MDSV01 (sample SAMN05326640, study PRJNA326480) | marine metagenome | isolation source: seawater | place: Atlantic Ocean: North East | collected 2012
AATTGATCTTGGAATATTCTTGCAGAATAAGCTACTGCATCCTCTGCGGAAATAGAACCGTTGGTTTCTACCTCCATTGTTAGTTTATCGTAATCAAGGGCTTTTCCTTCTCTAGCTGTACTTATTGAATAAGAAACTTTTTTTACAGGACTGTACAATGAATCTATTGAAATTAGACCTAAAGGAGGTTCTTCCGGTTTATTCATTTCTGCAGATACATAGCCTTTTCCTGTTCCAACTGTCATTTCCATATGGAAATTTGTTTTTTCATCTAGGTTACATATCACTAAGTCTGGGTTTAAAATTTCTATATCTGCAACCTGGGAAATATTTGAAGCTTTAATCTCGCCGGGACCTTTGGCTTCTAAAATTAACTTTTTTGCACCTTCTGAACTACTTTTAAGGGCTAAAGATTTAATATTTAAAATTATATCTGTTACATCTTCTCTAACTCCCTTAATAGAAGTAAATTCATGAAGAACTCCATCGATTTGTATGGCTGTTACCGCTGTACCTCTTATAGATGATAATAAAATTCTTCTTAAAGAATTTCCAAGGGTTAAACCGTATCCTTTTTCTAATGGCTCAGCAATTATTTTTGCATGCGATTTATCTTCACTTAACTGAACATCTAATTTTGTTGGCTTTATAAGTGATTTCCAGTTTTTAATATTTACTTCAGTTTGCTCCATTTATACTCTCCTTTTTTTTGGTGGTCTGGTGCCATTATGAGGCATTGGTGTTGTATCTTTTATTGAAATAATTTTAAAACCTCTTGCCTGCAGAGCCCTTAGTGCAGTTTCTCTACCTGAGCCTGGACCTTTAACTTCTACAGACAAAATTTTCATACCTACTTCTAACGCTTTTGAAGCTGCAGCGTCTGCAGCAACTTGTGCGGCATAAGGAGTAGATTTTCTTGATCCTTTAAAACCTTTTTGACCTGATGAAGCCCAAGAAATAACATTACCACTTGTGTCTGCAATTGATACAATGGTGTTATTAAATGTAGATTGAACATAGGCAATACCATTTAAAATATTTTTTTTTCCTTTTTTCTTTTTAGAATATGAACTTACTTTTTGTTTCGATGTTTTGCTTTTTAGTTCATCTTTATTATCTTTAATTTCTTTATTTTCAGAGATTTCTTTTTTCATTTTATTTTTTAAGAGGTGTTAATTTTTTTCCTGCTATAGCAATAGCTTTACCTTTTCTAGTTCTGGCGTTACATCTGGTTCTTTGGCCACGTACAGGTAGTTTTTTTCTATGTCGAGAGCCTCTATAAGTAGCTAAATCAATTAATCTTTTTATACTTAATGAATTTTCTCTTCTTAAATCTCCTTCTACAGTAAACTTTTGATCTATAAATTCTCTTATTTTTAAAATTTGATCATCAGTTAATTGATTAACTCTTTTTGACTTTGAAATTTCTAATGCCTCACAAATTTCATTTGAATACTTAGTGCCAATTCCATAAATATAAGTTAATCCAATATGAACTAATTTGTTTTGCGGAATGTTTACACCTGCTATACGAGCCATAATATTGTGATAAAATTTAGCCTTTTATATAAGAAGTTTTTTTAAAGTCAATGAATTATACATTAAGAATATGCTCAATTTTACTTGAAATTATTGATATTTCATCGCCACCATCAATTTCATAAAAATTTGTATTTTTAGAATAGAAATCTAAGACTGGTCTGGTTGTTTCCATGTAGGTATCATATCTTTTAAGAATAGTATTTAAGTCATCGTCTGATCTTTTTTCTAAAAATTTTCTTTTCTCAATTCTTTTTATTATTGTGTCTTTATTAACATTGAGAAAAAAAATAAAATCTATTTTTTGATTAGAGCTTTCTAATAGTAAATTTAAATTTTTAGCCTGACTTAAGGACCTGGGATAACCATCAAATATTAATTTGTTTTTTTTTTGAGGATCAAATATAATTTTTTTTATAAGCTTGTTAACTATATCATCGGTTGCAAAATCTCCTTTAGAAATAATTTCTTCAATTTCTTTACCAATTTCAGATTTATTTTTAATTTCATTTCTGAGAAGATCGCCTGTTGAAATCTGAAAGAGTTTAAATTTTTTTACTATAATATGAGACTGAGTACCTTTGCCTGCTCCCGGCGGTCCAAAAATTACTACATTCACTTAATTATTTTCCAAATTTTGTTTTTTTAATTAATTGCTCATATTGTGAGCTCATTAATCGTGTTTGTACTTGTGTAACTGTATCTATTGCCACAACAACAACAATTAATACTGACGCTCCTCCTAAATAAAAAGGTATTGGATAATTAGCTATTAAAAATTCAGGCATTAAACAAACAAGTGTTAAATATAAAGCACCAATAGTAGTAAGTCTTGTTAAAATTGTATCAATATACATTGCTGTACTTTCTCCTGGTCTAATACCTGGTATAAAGCCGCCATATTTTCTTAAATTTTCAGCTGTTTCATTAGGATTAAATGTTATTGATGTATAAAAAAAAGTAAAAAATATGATTCCTGATGCATATAAAAGCATATACAAAGGTTGTCCTTGCGAAAAGAATGAAGCTATATTTAAGAAAGTTTCGTTTTCTGACACATTAAAATTTGAAAAGGTTACAGGCAATAAAAGTAATGCGGAAGCAAATATTGCAGGTATTACTCCTGCTGAGTTAATTTTTAACGGTAAATGTGAAGAGTCACCGCCATACATTTTGTTTCCCATTTGTCTTTTAGGATAATTTATTAAAATTTTTCTTAGCGCCCTTTCCATAAAAACTATAAATATTATAGTTAAAACAAGTAAAATGAATATACCTATTATCATAGCTGTTGAAATGGCACCTGTTCTTCCTAGTTCAAAAGTTGTTACTAAAGCTCTAGGTATCTCAGCAACAATTCCTGAAAAGATAATTAATGAAATTCCATTTCCTATACCTCTTTGTGTGATTTGTTCTCCTAACCACATTAGAAAAATAGTTCCAGCTACTATAGATGTAACTGTAGATACTTTAAAAAAAATTCCAGGATTTATTACTAAATCTGCAGAAGACTCAAGACCTACTGCCAAACCATAACCTTGAACTGTAGCAAGTAATACTGTTCCATATCTTGTTATCTGTGTAATCTTTTGTCTTCCGATTTCACCTTGAGCTTTAAGGTTTTTAAAATAATCAGATACACCCGTTAAAAGTTGAACAATAATTGATGATGAAATATATGGCATAATACCTAATGCAAATATGGCCATTCTGCTAACCGCACCTCCTGCAAAAACGTTAAACATTCCAAGCAAACCTTTTTGATTGCTTTCCATCATTATTTTTAGTTGATCAGGGTCTATACCGGGTAAAGGAACGAAAGTTCCCAATCTATAAATTGCAAGTATAAAAATTGTAAAAAGGATACGATTTCTTAAATCATTAGTTTGTGAAGACTCACTCATTTTTTGGTATTTTTAATATTTATTTTTCCACCTAGCTTTTCAATTTTTTCTTTTGCTGATTTTGAGATGTAATCAACTTCAATTTCAATTTTATTCTTTATTTCACCATTTCCTAAGACTTTAAATTTTGTAATAGATTTATTTAAAATTTTTACTTTCTTTAAGGAGTCAATATTTATTAATGTCCCTGTTTTTATTATATTTCTTTCAATAAAATTTTGAATATTTTCTAAATTAAGTATTGAAATTTTTTCTTTTTGTAATGAATTAAATCCTCTTTTTGGCAACCTTCTGTATAAAGGCATTTGACCACCTTCAAAACTCTTAATTGCAACTCCTGATCTTGATTTTTGTCCCTTAATACCTCTTCCTGAGGTTTTTCCTTTTCCAGAACCTATTCCTCTACCAACTCTAATTTTCTTTATCTTTATTGAAGCTGTATTATTTAGATTTGTCATTATCCTCTTTTTTCTATTATCTCAGAAATCTTTTTATTTCTGATATTTGAAATATTTTTTGGTGAATTTTGTTTTGACAAAGCTTTCATGCATGCTCTAATAACATTATGTGGATTTGCTGTTCCTAATGATTTAGCAACTATATCTTTTATTCCCAATACTTCACATACTGCTCTTACTGGACCACCGGCAATTATACCGGTTCCTTTTGGAGCTGCACGCAATTTGATTTTACCTGCACCATCTTTACCATATATGTCATGGTGTATAGTTCTTCCTTCTCTAAGAGGTATTTGGATTAAATTTCTTCTGGCTAATTCATTTGCTTTTTTTATAGCATCAGGTACCTGTTTAGCTTTTGCATGAGCTATTCCAATTTTACCATTTTGATTTCCTACAACGACTAAAGCTGAAAATCCAAATCGTCTACCTCCTTTGACTACCTTTGTAATTCTATTAATATGTACTAATTTTTCTAAATAATCTGTATTTTTATCCATAATTTAAAAATCCATTCCTTTTTTTCTTAACGCTTCTGCAAATAACTTTATTCTTCCATGATATTTATAAACTCCTCTATCAAAATAAACTTTTGTTATATTTTTTTCCTGTGCTTTTTTGGCTAACAAATCAGCAACTGCAGTTGATAATTCAGTTTTTGTCTTATTTTGAGATTTGATTTCTTTCTCAACAGATGATGCAGATACCAAAGTTTCATTTTTGGCATCATCAATAATTTGTGCGCTTATATTTTTTGTTGATCTAGAAACGCTTAATCTTAATCTGTCTTTTTGAGCATTTCTCTTGAGCTTATTTCTTATTCTATATTTTTTTCTATCTAATGTTGATAATTTCATTATTTTTTCTTTCCTTCTTTTCTTAGAATATATTGACCTTGTTCTTTAATACCTTTTCCTTTGTACGGTTCTGGTGGTCTAATACTTTTTATTTTAGAAGCTATCATACCAACTAATTGTTTATCCAATCCTGAAATTTTTAAGATTGTTTGTTTCTCAACAGATATCTTAATTCCTTCTGGTATTTCAAAATTTACATCATGACTAAATCCTAGTTGAAGATTTAGCTGTTTTCCTTTTAATGACGCTCTAAACCCTACTCCAACAAGTTCTAATATTTTTTCGTAGCCTTTACTTGCGCCAATTATCGCGTTATTCAAAAGACTTCTATTCATTCCCCACAATCTTTTTGAAATTTGATCAATTTTTTTTGGTTTAATTGAGACTTCTTTTCCTTCTTTTATGTTTAAATCAAACATTTCTAAATCTATATTCAATGATTTTTTTCCTAGTGGTCCTTCTATATTAATATTAGTTCCACTCAAAAGAACTTTAACTTTTTCTGGTATTTGAATACTTATTTTTCCAATTTTTGACATTAAAACACCTTACAAATAATTTCGCCACCAATTTTTTGTTTTCTGGCATCTATATCACTCATCACACCTTTTGGTGTTGAAACAATTGCTATACCTAAGCCATTATTTATTTTTGGAAGGCTTTCTGCGCTAGAAAAAATTCTTCTTCCTGGCTTTGAAATTCTTTCTATTGTACTTATTACAGGATTACCTGAATTGTATTTTAAATTAATTTCTAAAATTGGTTTTATTTCTTTTGTTACATTATAATCAATTATATAACCCTCTGCTTTTAATACTTCTGCAATTTTAACTTTAAATTTTGATGCAGGTAATTGAACTTTTTTGTGATTTCTCGTTTGAGAATTCTTAATTCTAGTTATCATATCACCTATTGGATCACTTAAACTCATATATTCCTTTCTACCAGCTTGATTTAACCATTCCTGGAATTTTACCTTCTAATCCCAATTTTCTTAACGCAATTCTTGATATTTTTAATTTTCTATAAACTCCGTGTGGTCTACCTGTTATTTGACATCTATTCATAACTCTGTTTTTAGCTGAATTTCTAGGCATTTTTGAAAGTTTTTGCTGAGCTTTAAATCTTTCTTCTAATGTTAATTTTTTATTCATTATAATTTTTTTTAAATTTTGTCTTTTTTTATAGAATTTATTCGATAACTTAATTCTTCTATTGTTTTTATTAATTGCGCTAAGTTTAGCCATTAATCACTCCTTTTTTCATTAAATGGAAAGTTGATTTGTTTTAATAATTCATAACTATGTGTTTTGCTTTTAGATTTAATCGCTATTGTTATGTCCAAGCCCCTGATTTTATCAACTTTATCAAAATTAACTTCTGGAAAAACTATATGTTCTTTAATTCCAAAAGTATAATTTCCAAATTTATCAAATCCTTTTGGACTTAATCCTCTAAAATCTTTAATTCTTGGTAAAGCTATATTTATTAATCTATCAATAAACTCATACATTTTATTTCTTCTTAGAGTAACTTTAAGTCCAGAATTGGTATTTTTTCTAGTTTTAAAATTGGCAATAGATTTTTTAAATTTTGTTGTTACTGGTTTTTGACCTGTGATATTAGCCATATCTTCTTCGCAGGATTTAAGAATTTTTGCATCGTTACCATCAAGTCCAAGACCCATGTTTAAAACTATTTTGTATATCTGTGGACCCATATATAAATTTTTATATCCAAATTTTTGTTTCAAGCTAGGTTGAATTTCTTTTATAATAATTTCTTTAATTCTAGGTTGCATTATTTTTTAACCTCAATTTTTTTTTCTTTTTTTTTTTCAAATGCTGCTAGATTAGATAAATGAATAAAATTTTCTTTTGATATTATTCCACCTTTTTTTTCTTTGGTAGTTTTGACATGTTTTTTCACCATATTAATACCTTTAACTTTTGCTCTTTTGTTTTTTCTATCAATTTCAATAATCTCACCATCTTTTTTTTTGTCTTTTCCAGAAAGAATTTTTACTTTTGTTCCCTTTTTAATCATTTAGAGCACCTCCGGAGCTAATGATATAATCTTCATTTGACCGCGAGTTCTTAGTTCTCTTGTTACTGGACCAAAAATTCTTGTTCCAATAGGTTCACCTTTATCATCTGTCAATACAGCTGCATTGTTATCAAATTTAACTTTAGAACCATCGTTTCTATGAATTCCCTTTTTTACTCTAACTACTACAGCTTTATGAACAGAACCTTTTTTAACTTTTCCTTTAGGTATTGCCTCTTTTACAGCAACTACAATTACATCACCAATACTTGCATAACGTCTTTTAGATCCACCAAGAACTTTAATGCACTCAATTTTTTTTGCTCCTGTATTATCCGCTACATATAACTCTGTTTGTACTTGTATCATTTTGTTACTCCAATAACTTCAAATTTTTTTGATTTCGAAAATGGCTTACTTTCTCTAAATGAAACTTTGTCTCCATTTTTAAATTTGTTCTCTTCATCATGAACATTATATTTTTTTCTTGCTTTAATTACTTTTTTTAAAACGCGGTGTTGAAATTTTCTTTCTACCAATACAGTAATTGATTTGTTTGGCTTATCACTAACTACAACTCCACTTAAAATTTTTTTAGGCATTTTTTCCTTCTATTAATGTTTTTAATCTAGCAATAGTTTTTTTAGTTTCATTAATTTTAGCTGGACTTTTAATTTGATTATTTATTTTTTGAAACCTAAAGTTAAAAAGATCCTTTTTTAATTTTTCAATATCTTTTATTGCTTGATCTTTTGTTAATTTCTTTATTTCTTTTTTTTTCATTATTATATTCTTTTTATAAATTTACATTTAATGGGTAATTTTGCAGATGCTTTATATAAGGCTTCTCTTGCAGTTTTTTCTGTAACTCCATCAACTTCAAATAATATTCTTCCAGGTTTGACTCTACATGCCCAAAATTCTGGGGAACCCTTGCCTTTTCCCATTCTTACTTCTGTAGGTTTTTTTGATACTGGTATATTTGGAAACATTCTAGTCCAGACTCTTCCCTGTCTTTTCATGTGTCTTGTGAGAGCCACTCTTGCCGCCTCTATTTGTCTTGAAATTACTCTTTCGGGCTGAATTGCTTTTAGTCCAAATGCGCCATAATTCATGAGATTACACCTTGAAGCATTTCCATGAATTCTTCCTTTGTGAGCTTTTCTAAATTTTGTTCTTGTAGGTTGCAACATAACTATTTTTTATTTCTTTCTTGACTAAATTCTTTTGTAAAAATTTCTCCTTTGTAAATCCATACTTTAATACCAATAATTCCATAAGTCGTTAATGCTTCTGCTTCTGCATAATCAATATCTGCTCTAAGTGTGTGGGAAGGAATACTTCCATCTCTTAACCACTCTGTTCTTGCAATTTCATTACCTCCTAGTCTTCCGCTACAAGAGACCTTTATTCCTTTTGCTCCTAATCTTAATGCTGATTGCATAGCTCTTTTCATGGCTCTTCTATAAGAAACTCTTTTTACTAACTGTTGAGAAATATTTTCTGCAACTAAATAAGAATTTGTTTCGGGCTTCTTTACTTCTTTAATATTTAGTATTACCTCGTTATTTGTTAAATTTGACAATTTTCCTTTAATTTTTTCAATATCACTTCCTTTTTTACCAATAACAAAGCCCGGTCTAGAAGTATAGATTGTGACAAAACATTTTTTAGCAGATCTTTCAATCATAACTTTTGAAACACCAGAATTTACAACATTTTTTTTAATATATTCTCTAATTTTGAAATCTTCGATGAGATAGTTTCCATAGTCTTTCTTTTTTGCGTACCAAACAGAATCCCATCCTCTATTTATTCCTAATCTTAGACCTACTGGATTAACCTTTTGACCCATGACTCTCCGTTTGTTTTATTTTTTCTGTTAAAATTATTGTTACATTTGAATATGGTTTAATTATTTGAGACGCTCTTCCTTTAGCTCTTGCTCTGAATCTTTTCATTATTACTTGTTTTCCACAGTAAGCTTCCTTAACAATTAAATTATCGATATCATATTGGTAATTATTTTCAGCGTTGGATACGGCTGATGAAATTGTTTTTTTTACATCTTTAGAAATCCTTTTATCTGAAAATGATAAATCTCTAATTGCAATATCAACTTTTTTTCCAACAATTGATTTAAGAATTGGTTTTAATTTTCTTACACTAGATCTAACATTTTTATTTACAGATTTAACTAGCTTTGTATCAATTTCTTTCTTTATTTTTTTCATAATCTATTTCTTAACTTCTTTATTTCCACCTTCTACTTTTGCTTTTTTATCTGCAGGTGTGTGTCCAAAAAATTGTCTTGTTGGCGCAAACTCCCCGAACTTATGACCAACCATATCTTCGGAAACTGTAATTGGAATAAATTTTTTACCATTGTAAATTAAAAAACTAAAACCGACAAAATCTGGTATTATTGTAGACTTTCTTGACCAAGTTTTAATTGGTTTTTTATTTGGATCATTTTTTATTCTCTCAATCTTTTTTATCAAACTTTCTTCTACAAATGGTCCTTTCCATACTGATCTAGCCATAATTTATGCTCTTTTCTTTTTTCTTCTTCTAATTATAAATTTATCTGTTCTTTTATTATCTCGAGTTTTTAATCCTTTTGCCGATTGTCCTGTAGGAGAAACTGGATGCCTTCCTCCTGCTGATTTTCCTTCACCTCCACCATGCGGATGATCTACTGGGTTTTTGACTACTCCTCTAGTATGAGGCCTTCGTCCTAACCATCTAGATCTGCCTGCTTTACCAATTTTGATGTTTTTTTGATCTGGGTTTGATAAAACCCCTATCGTAGCTAGAGATCTCGAATCTATTTTTCTTACTTCGCCAGAAGCCATTTTAATAATAGAGTAATTTCCATCTATCCCCGAAATTGTTACAGATGATCCTGCTGCTCTTGCAATTTTTCCGCCTGCTCCAGGTTGAATTTCAACATTATGAATATCTATACCTACAGGAATATCTTTTAATGGCAAACAATTGCCTACTTTGATCTCTGAATTTGATCCATTTTGAATATCATCTCCAACTTTTACTTTTTGTGGTGCCAGATAGTAAAATCTTTGATTATCTTCAAATTTTACAAGCATAATGTGACACGATCTATTAGGATCATACTCAATTCTTTCAACTTTGGCCGAAATATCAAATTTCTTTCTGTAAAAATCTATTTGTCTATATTTATGTTTGTGTCCACCACCATGATTTCTTGAAGTAATTCTGCCATAATTATTTCTACCTTTAGATGAATAGTTTGCTGACGTTAAAGATTTATAAGGCTTTCCTTTCCATAAATTGTCTCTATTTATAAGAACAGTTCCTCTCGTAGATTTTGTATATGGTTTAAAATTTTTTAATGCCATTTTAAATTCCTGTTGTTAGATCAATATTTTGACCTTTTTTAAGTGTTATTATTGCTTTTTTAAATCCTTTAACTTTAACTTTTTTTCCCCTTGTAGTTTTTGTTCTTGTTTTTTTATTTATGATATTAATTTTTGTTACATTTACTTTAAATATTTTTTCAATATTTTTTTTTAAATTTTTTTTATTAGCTTTTTTAGGTACTTTAAAAATAATTTTATTTTGCTCCGATAAATTTGTAGATTTCTCAGTTACAACTGGTGACAAAATTTTATCATATAAATGAACTTTATCCATTATGAAAACCTTTTTTCCAACTCTTTTATTGATGTGACTGTAAAAATAACTTTCTTATATTTTGCTAAATCAAATGCACTAAAATGATTTGTGTCAGTTATTTTTACATTTGGTAAATTTCTTGCTGATTTATAAATATTTTCTTTTGATTTTTGGTCAACTATAATTAATGAATTTTTTGCATCAAATTTTTTTAAAAATTTAAACATATCTTTTGTCTTTGATATTTTTTTATCAAAATCACTAAAAACAATTAGGTTTTTCATGTTATTTTTTTCTGTAATTAAAGAAGCAATACTAAGTTTTTTTTCACTTTTATTTAATTTTCTTATTTTATAATTGTCCTCACCTTTAGGTCCGTGAGCAACTCCACCGCCGACAAATATTGGCGCCTTTCTACTTGCATGTCTTGCATTTCCTGTTCCTTTTTGAGAATAAATTTTTGCTGTTGATCCAATTATTTCGTTTTTTTGTTTTGTTTTAGCTTTTCTACCTTTATAATTTGCATTTGTTTTATACAAAACATTGCTTACTAACTGCTTGTTAATTTTTGCTGCAAAAATTTTATCTAAGACTTCTATTGAATCTTTTTTTCCATCAATATTATGTTTTTCAATTTTCATTTATTTTTTCTTTTTTTCTGGAATTTTTTTTTGTTTTTCAATCAGATCAATCTTTTCATTCATGGTTAATTTTTTAATATTTTTTGTGGCTTTTTTTATTAAAACTTCAGAATTTTTTGACCCTGGTATAGAACCTTTTAAATATAAAAGATTATTTTCAGGATCTGTTTTTATAATCTCTATATTTTGAATTGTTCTCATCTTATCACCCATATGTCCTGCCATCTTTTTTCCTTTAAAAACTTTGCCTGGATCTTGATTTTGTCCTGTAGAACCATGGGCTCTGTGAGATATTGAAACACCATGTGATGCTCTAAGACCTGCAAAATTATGCCTTTTCATTGACCCCGCAAACCCTTTACCTATTGTTTTTGATTTTACATCAACAAATTTTGTATCTTTGAAAATTTCGAGGCCTAGCTCATTGCCTTCTTTAAATTTTTCAAGATCATTAACCTTAAATTCTTTTAATGTTTTCCTTGGTTCTGTATTTTTTTTGGCAAAATAACCTTTCATGCTTTTTGTAATTTTAGAATTTTTAATTTTTCCAAATCCTACTTGGACTGCGTTATATCCTCTATTTTCTTTGTTAATTATCTGTATTACTCTACCAGTTTCCATTTTTAAAACTGTTACAGGAACTGATTGACCGGTTTTATAGAATTCTCTAGACATCCCTAATTTTTTTCCTATTAAAGCTATATCAGTCATTAAATTTTAATCTCCACATCTACACCTGATGCTAAATCTAATTTCATCAAAGCTTCAACTGTTGCTGGAGTAGGTTCAATTATATCTATCAATCTTTTATGAGTTCTTGTCTCAAATTGCTCTCTACTTTTTTTATCTATGTGCGGTGATCTTAAAACTGTATATTTTTCTATCTTGGTTGGCAAAGGTATTGGTCCTTTAATATTTGCTCCAGTTCTTTTTACTGTATTAACTATTTCTTCAGTAGATTGATCTAAGACTTTATTGTCATACGCTCTAAGTTTTATTCTAATATTTTGTTTATCCATAATTACCCTGTTTTCTTAGTAACCTCATCTTGTACATTTTGTGGAACTTTATCATAATGATCGAAGAACATTGAGTATTGAGCTCTTCCTTGTGACATTGACCTCAAATTATTAATGTATCCAAACATATTTGCTAAAGGTACCATTGCAGTTATTACTGTTGCATTACCTCTTTGTTCTTGAGTATTAATTTGGCCTCTTCTGCTATTCAAATCTCCAATTACATCACCCATGTAATCTTCTGGAGTTACGACTTCTACTCTCATAATGGGTTCAAGTAATTTTAGCGTTCCTCTTGTACAAACTTCTTTAAAACATTGTCTTGAAGCAAGTTCAAAGGCAAGTACGCTAGAGTCAACATCGTGATGCAATCCATCAAGAATAGTTACTTTATAATCTATTATTGGAAAACCAGCTAAAATTCCACTATCTGCTATTGTTTCAACACCTTTTTCAACTCCTGGAATAAATTCTTTTGGTATAGCTCCTCCTTTAATTTTACTTTCAATTTCTCTACCTTTTCCGGGTTCTAAAGGTTCAATTAATAATTTTACTCTTGCAAACTGTCCAGCTCCTCCACTTTGTTTTTTATGAGTGTAATCAAATTCTGCAGATGACAATATAGTTTCTCTATAAGCCACTTGAGGTGCGCCTACATTTGCTTCAACTTTAAATTCTCTTTTCATTCTATCTACGATTATATCTAAATGAAGTTCGCCCATACCTTTTATTATAGTTTGGCCAGATTCTTCATCTGAAGTAACTCTGAAAGATGGATCTTCTTTAGCCAACCTTCCTAGGGCTTCTCCCATTTTTTCTTGATCTGCTTTTGTTTTTGGTTCGACGGCTATTTCAATTACAGGATCTGGGAACTCCATAGGCTCTAGTAATACTGGTTGATCATTATTAGCCAAGGTATGGCCTGTAATTGTATTTTTTAAGCCAGCTAACGCAACTATGTCTCCAGCATTTGCCTCTTTTATATCTTCTCTAGAATTAGCATGCATAAGGAGCATTCTACCGACTCTTTCTTCTTTATCTTTTGAGGTATTATGGATTCCAGTGCCTGATTTAACGGTTCCTGAATAAATTCTAATAAAAGTTAAAGTTCCAACAAAAGGATCGTTTGCGACTTTAAATGCAAGAGCAGAAAAAGGGGCAGCATCATCAAACTTCATTTCTATTTCATCATCTGATCCAGGTTTTGTTCCTTTAATAGAACCTATATCTTTTGGACTTGGTAAAAAATCAACAACAGCATCTAAAAGTGGTTGAACTCCTTTGTTTTTGAATGCTGAACCTGTTAAAACGGGAACAAATTCAAAGCTAAGACATCCTTTTCTTACACATTTAATTATATCTTCCTGTTTTATTTCATCTCCAGATAAATAAGCTTCCATTAATTTTTCATCTTGCTCAACAGCAGTTTCAACTAATTGCTCTCTATATTTATTAGAAATTTCTTTTAAATTTTCTGGGATCTCTTTCTCCTCCCATTCAGCTCCTAGATCTTCATTTTTCCAGACTATTGCCTTCATTTTTACAAGATCTACAACTCCTTGAAGAGAAGATTCTATCCCTATAGGAACTTGCATAACTAAAGGTTTTGCTCCAAGTCTATCTTTTATCATGTCTACGCATCTAAAAAAATCAGCTCCTGTTCTGTCTAATTTGTTTACAAAACATATTCTTGGAACTTTATATTTATCAGCTTGTCTCCAAACTGTTTCTGATTGAGGTTCTACGCCAGCTACTCCATCAAACACTGCAACAGCACCATCTAAAACTTTTAAGGATCTTTCAACTTCAATAGTAAAATCTACATGGCCGGGAGTGTCAATAATATTAATTCTATGATCTCTCCAAAAACAAGTTGTGGCAGCAGAAGTTATTGTAATTCCTCTCTCTTGTTCTTGCTCCATCCAATCCATAGTTGCTGCTCCATCATGGACTTCACCAATTTTATGGCTTTTACCTGTATAATATAAAACTCTTTCTGTTGTAGTTGTTTTTCCAGCATCTATATGAGCCATTATTCCAATATTTCTATACTTATCTAATGAATGAGTTCTAGCCATAATTTATTACCATCTGAAATGAGCGAATGCTTTATTAGATTCTGCCATTTTGTGCGTATCTTCCTTTTTTTTTATTGCCGATCCTCTATTTTGATAAGCATCATAAATTTCATTAAAAAGTTTATCTGACATCTTTTTATCTTTTCTTTTTCTTGATGCATCTATAATCCATCTAAGAGCTAGTGCTTGTGACCTTTTTGATTTAACTTCAACTGGTACCTGATAAGTTGCACCTCCCACTCTTCTAGATCTAACTTCAACTGTTGGTCGGACATTATTTATTGCATCATTAAATACATTTATAGGTTCATCTTTAGATTTTGATTTTATTTTTTCAATTGCATCATAAACAATCTTTTCTGCTGTTGTTTTTTTTCCGTCAAGCATAATTGAATTAATTAGTTTTGGAATAATTACAGATTTAAACTTTGGATCAACTATTGGAATTTTTTTTGGAGCTCTTCTTTTTCTGGACATTTTATTTACCTTTTTTTGTTCCGTACAAAGATCGTCTTTGTTTTCTATTGGCCACTCCTTGTGTGTCAAGGTTTCCTCTTAGAATATGATAACGTACTCCTGGTAAATCTTTAACACGACCTCCTCTAATTAATACTACAGAATGCTCTTGTAAATTATGACCTTCACCTGGAATATATGCTGTAACTTCAAAACCATTTGACAGTCTAACTCTTGCAACTTTCCTCAATGCTGAGTTAGGTTTTTTTGGTGTTGTTGTATAAACTTTTACGCATACACCTCGTTTTAATGGTTGTTTTTGCAAAGCTGGAACTTTGTTACGCATCAAAGGTTTAATTCGTTTTTTTCTAATCAACTGGTTAATAGTCGGCATAATATTTTTATTAATTTTTAATTTTTTGATGAAATAACTGACATGTTATTTGTGGCAGCGTTTAGTGAACAAGTCACTACATTCC
>MDSV01162600.1_pt1 | contig 15134 bp, 13 predicted proteins | sample 810851 | NCBI WGS metagenome assembly MDSV01 (sample SAMN05326640, study PRJNA326480) | marine metagenome | isolation source: seawater | place: Atlantic Ocean: North East | collected 2012
ATCTACTCCAACAATTATCTTATCTATATTAGCATTATTATAAACATATTTTATGCATTCAGATATAGGGTTAAGATTATTTTGTTCTATCCAAGTGAACCAGTTGTTAAAAGTTGAATTAAATTGTTTAAAATATTGAATATTTAAATGATTTTTATTTAAAAGAAGACCTTGTAAAAAAATAGATCTAGCATGAAGAGTGATATTTTTTTTATTAATAATATCTATTATTTCTTTATCAATAAACCTCCTATCTAAGACTGAAACAGGAGCTTGTATCAAATCTATATTAAAATTATTAATAATATTAATTGCATCTGATACTGAATAAACTGAGACTCCTATTTCACTTATTAAATCTCTATCTTTTAAATTTTGAAGTCGTTCAAATACTTTTTTACCTACATCAGAAAAAAGTTGTTCAGAATTATGAAAAAGTATTGCATAAATTTTTTTTTGATTAATATTTCTAAGAGTCTTTTCTAATATTAAATCTATTTGAGTATAATCTAGATTAAGATTTAATATGATTTTAGATATAATTTTTAATCCTGATATATCTATTTTACCTAAAATATTTTCAGTATCTTTATATGAGTTTGCTGTGTCAATTGTATTAATTCCATTATTTATGGCTAGATTAATAATATTATTGATTTCATCTAAATCTAATTTATCTTTTTGAAACATACTGTATTTCATTCTAAATTGCGCTGTACCAAGAATAATTTTTTTCATGATGTATTAGTTATTTTTAAAAAATTCTTTTAATGCCCTAATTATTTTGCTTTGTTGTTTTTTAGTTAATCCTACATGTAAAGGAAGGCTTATAGAAGATATATAATAGTTTTCAGAATATCTTAATGATAAATTTTTGTAAAAATTTTTATAATACGGATGTTTATATACAGGTATGTAATGAAGATTAGATTGAATATTATTTGATTTTAAAAAATAAAAAAGTTTATTTCTAATTCTAGAGTCAACTTGAATAATAAATAAATGCCAGCTACTTTCATTGTCTTTACTAACACTTTGAAATTTTAAAGGTAAATCAATAAGTTTTTTATGATAAGTTTTAACTAACATCTTTCTAATTTTCAAAAATTTATTTATTTTTTTTAATTGGCTAATACCAAGTGTTGCTTGTATGTCATTCATTCTGTAGTTCCAGCCTAATTTTTCCTGTTTATATAACCAAAAATTCTTTATATTATTTTTTTTTACTATACCGTGAGATCTCATAGAAATAATTTTTTTATATAGTTTATAATTATTTGTTAAAACTGCCCCTCCTTCTGCTGTAGTAATAATTTTTACAGGATGAAAACTAAAAACAGTAATATCACTATATTTACATGAACCTATTTTGTGCTTTTTATAAGAACCGCCTATCGCATGAGATGCATCTTCAACTATTTTAAAATCAAATTTTTTTGATAAATATTTAATATCACTCATTTTACAAGAGTTTCCACCCAAATGAACTGGGACTACTATCTTTGGCATAAGATAATTATTTTTCTTTCTTTTAGTTAAACAGTTTTCTAGTTTATTAATATCAATATTAAAAGTGTCATCAATATCTATAAAATTAATTTTTGCCCCACAATGAAGAGCTGCATTAGTTGTTGCAACAAAAGTAATTGGAGAAGTCAATATTAAATCATTTTTTTTTAATCCAAGAGCTAAATAAGATAATTGTAAAGCAGAAGTTGCAGAGTTTAATGAAATTGCATATTTTGAGTTGGTATATTTTGTTAGCTTATTTTCAAATTCTTTAATCTTAGGTCCTTGTGTAAGAAAATTGCTTTTTAATACTTTAGTGATATCTTTTATATCTTCTTTATCTATAAGCTGTCTTGCATAAGGTATATCTGAAGTCATTAATTGTTAAATTCAAAATTACTTTTGTATTTTCTTATAATTTGTTTAATTTGAGTTTTGCTTAAGAAATTATCATTATCTCTTGAATTATAAGAAAAACCTTCTTTGACTTTTTTTCCTTTTTTAATATATTTTTTATATTTTGACTTATATTCAATATAATTTGAAGGAAGCATTACATAATATTTTCCAATATCAAACGTATTAAATGAATCTGATTCTGATATTAGTTCTTCATGCAATTTTTCTCCAGGCCTAATCCCAACAATTTCAATTTTATTATTTTTTATAGAATGGGCTAAATCTGTTATTCTAATGGATGGCATTTTGGGAATAATCATCTCACCCCCTATAGAATTTTTTATAGCGTAAAAAACTGTTTCTAAGCATTGTTCCATTAAAATATTAAATCTTGTCATCCTTGTATCAGTTATAGGTATCAATCCTTTTTTAGATTTTTCAAAAAAAAATGGAAGCACAGAACCTCTTGATCCCATAACATTTCCATATCTTACAACAGAAAGTTTTATATCTTTATCTCCAAAGAAATGATTACTTGAAATAAATAGTTTATCGCTACAAAGTTTAGTGGCCCCATATAAATTTGCAGGTGAAGAAGCTTTATCTGTAGATAAGGCAATAATTCTTTTTACTTTATTATTATAAGCAGCATTAATTACATTTAGGGCTCCATTAATATTAGTTTCTATAAATTCTGAGGGATTGTATTCTGCTGCTGGAACTTGTTTAAGTGCAGCAGCATGTATAATTATATCAACATTTTTAAAAGCTTGATTTAACCTATGATAATCTCTAACATCACCTAAAAAAAAACGTATCTGTTTATATTTTTTAGTTGGAAATTTTTTTTCCATCATAAATTGTTTGTATTCATCCCTACTAAAAACAATAAGTTTATTAATTTTTGGGTATCTTTTTAAAGTAGCTTCAATAAATGCTGATCCAAAACTTCCTGTCCCACCAGTAATTAATATATTTTTTTTGTCTAGCATTGCAAAATATTATTATCATTATTATTTGATGAGGGGAATAATATTATTTAATAATAAAATCTCCATCATTTAATTGATATATCTTATCACATATACTTACAACAGACTCTTTATGGGATATAATAATCATTGTTTTTTTATTTTTAAGCTGGAAAATAGTATCCAAAATACTTTTCTCAGTTTTTTCATCTAAAGAACTTGTTGACTCATCAAAAATAATAAATTCTGGATCATTATAAAGAGCTCTAGCAATTCCAATTCTTTGTTTTTGTCCCCCTGATAACTTAACTCCATTTTCTCCAATATTAGTATCTATTCCATCAGTTAAATTGTCTACTAATTCTTTTAATTCTGCCATTTCTATTGAACGATTAATTTTTGATAAATTAATATCTTTATTATCTAATCCAAAAGCAATATTTGATTTAATACTGTCATCCATTAAAAAAACATTTTGGGGTACGTAGCCAATAATTGATTTCCATGAACTCAAATTATCAAATATATTTTGACCATCGACTAATATATTTCCTTGATTGGGCTTTAGTATGCCCAATAATAGATCAATAAAAGTAGTTTTTCCAACCCCACTTCTACCAATTAATCCTACACAAGAATTAAATTTTAAATCTAAGTTTAAATTTTTAAAGATATATTCATTATTTTTATTGTACTGAAAATTTAAATTCTTAATTAAAATATTTTTTTTAAAATTTATCTTTCTATCAAAATTATTATCCAATTCATTTATTGTTAAATTTACATAATCATCATATAAATTATCAATTGATTTTTTATTAAATTTAAAAGTTTGATATGCATGTATAATTTTATTTGTACTTGGTATCAATCTTAAAAAAGAAGCAAAAAAAATACCTAACTTAGCAAGATCTTGTTGTAAGTTAAAATTAAAATAATAAAAAAATAAGATTATTAATAATATGATAGTAACTATAACAAATTCTAAAAATATTCTTGGGAGTTGAGAAAAAACTTTTCTATATTGTCTAGTTTTTGCAACAATTATATTATGAAAATTAAATTTGTTAACAAAGTAATTTTCTTTTTGAAAAATTTTTATTTCTTTAATTGAGCTAAATGCTTCATTAAGATATTTAATTCTAAATGAATCATTATAATGTCTTTGGTCTCCCCATTTGATAAGATATTTTTTAGATATTTTATTAAAAATTATTGATAAAAATAAAATTGTAAAAAAGGTAATTAAAGTGATATAAAAATCTAAAAAAAATAATAGACACATAATACCAATAAAAATAAATGATTCAGCAAAAATTATAATTGCTGCCTCTGTAAATCCCATAAAATTTCCTACTTCAGAAAGTATATTTCTAATAAATATTGATGAGTTTTTACTAGAGTGGAAAAGCCAAGATTGTCTAATATATAAATTAAAAAATAGACTTGATTGTTCAACTAAAACTGTTGAGGCAAATCTAGCTTGATAATTATAACTGAAAATTAAAAAAAATGACTTTAATATTAATATACTTAATATAAAAATACATACTATAGGTAAGAGGCTTAAACCTGTTACACGCTCAAAAAACTGAATAACATCAGATATTATATAGATACTTTTAATGAATTCCTCATTAAAAATAAGCTCTAACAATGGGAATATTAAAGCTATACTTAATGTTTCAAGTATCATACTAAAAATGAACAAAAGAAGTATAATTGGTAAAAGTCTTTTTTGTTTCTTTGTTAGAATTTTATTAATTTTATTTATTAACATCTATTTTTTAATTGAATATAGAATAAATCCAAATGGTATAAAATATATAATTGATAACCAATTATTAAAAAAATTTCCAGAAGGAAAAAGTGGAAAAAAATTCACGAATATTGTTAAAAATAAGCATATTTTATAATCAGGGATATAAAACTTTTTGTAAGAAAAATATTTGGAAATAAAAACTTTAAAAAATATGATACTTACATACAAAAAAACACCTATATATAACAACGCTCCAAATAAACCTGTTTCTGCTAATAATTGTAAAAAATTGTTGTGAGGATGTGTTGAACAACCTTCTATTATAAAATATTCTTTTTTTTGACATTCTTCTCTGAAGATTTTTGGGCCAATACCAAAAATTAAATTGTCATTTGCTATTTTAATTGTTGTTAAATAAATTTTTTCATGAGTGTTTGATAAATAATTAAAATGTAAATTTTTATCTTCTATATTATCTGTAAGATCTCTTTTTGTTTGGTCAATCATTCTATTTTTAACATCAGGAAAACTAAAAGTAATTAATGTGATTATAATTATTGAAATAATAAATGAAAAAAAACGAATTTTTCTATATTTTTCAAATAAAACAATCATTATTATAGTTGAAAGTAGAAGATTTAAAAAAGCAACTCTTTCACCAGTCAAAAATATTATAATGTCAGATAAAATTAAAAAAATTATAGCAATTGTAATATCTATCTTTTTTTTACTAAAATTAATTAAACACAATGCTATCAATAAAGGAAAAAACCTAGATAGATAACTTCCTAGGATATATTCAGAACCAAAAAAACTTGTTAATCTAAGTGAGTCCCTAGCCCAACCTAATATGTTTTTCCCTGTAAAAAATTGATAATAAGCATCTGAAAATAATATAATAAAACAAAAAATCAAAGATATAGTAAAATTATATGAAAATTTTGAATTATTTTCTAGACTGAACCATATAGCTAAAGCCAATAAACCAAACCGAAAATAAAATAGAGAGCTTTGAAGAGATAAATAAATATTATCAGAAAATAAAGAAAGAATAATTAAATAAATACAAAAAGAAAAAAATATAATTGAATAAATATTTCTAAAATATTTAAAATTTTTTTCATATATACATATAATGATAAAGATTAAACCAACTAAAGAAGTTGATAAATCTCCTAAAAACGGACCTGTAATTAAAAAAAAAGGTATTAAGTATAATAAGATATATTTTAATTCTTTAACAAAAAAAAAAAATTTCATCAATTTTACTTTTCTATTTTCATCGACCTTTGAACACTACCTACAACCAAAGAAATAATAATCGAAAATGCTATAGCTACAATCAAAGATGATAAAAATTTAACAACAATATTTATCATTTTTAATTTTGGTGATAAAATTACATTTTCTTTAATAATTCTTTTATTAATAATATTAATATACTTTAAATTACTAATTAAATTATCAATTGCATTTAGTTCTAACTCAATATTTTTAACAACTATGTCAATTTGATCAAAATTGGTCATACTTTCAATAAAAGATATATTAGTATTTATTTTCTCTTTTATATCGTCTCTAGCTATATTCATTTTATTACTAATTATTGAAAAAAAAGCTTTTTCAGACTTATTTAAAACTAAAAATAGATCCTTAGAACTTTCAACATTATTGGAAATCATATTTACTTTATATGCCCCTTGAGTAATTAAAGAAGTATCATTGCTTTTTTTTATGTCAGCATTAATTCTATTTGAAAGAATATCAAAACCAAGAACAGATATAAAATTTTCTATTAAATAATCAGGGGATATCTTTTTAATAGAATTGATTCGAGCAGAGGAACATTCAGTATATATATCAGAAGACATAAAATCTACTTGTCCTTGAACAAGTTTTTTTTCAATTATTAATTTTTGTTCAGTAGCTATACTTTGCTGAATTAAACTTTTTAAATATAGACATTTATTATTATATTTTTCTAATTTATAAAAAATCCTTCCAATGTGTTCATTATCACTATAAGTAATAGGGCTTATCTCAATTTCTGTCACAAATTTAGTTGGCTTATTAATTTCCCCATAAATATTATAGCTAGTATAAAATAAAAAAATAAAAATTATAAAAAAAGAAAGAAATTTAAATTTTATAATATCTTTTATAATTAATTTAAAATTAATACTTAAATCATTTGTCATAATTCTTAAACCACTCTATATATTTGTCTAAACCAGAAGTTATAGATGTACGCAACTTGTAATTTGTAGCCTTTAATAGCTTATTATTACTAGCATGTGTAGAAAAAACATCTCCAATTTGTTTTTCTAAATATTTAATTTTGGCTTTTTTATTTAATTTTTTTTCAATTAAATGTATTAAAGTCATCAAAGGAATTTTTCTTCCACTAGCAACATTGAAATACATAAAATTCTTATTTTCTTTATTATTAGAAAAAATTAATTTGTTTATATTTTGTACAACATCATCAATATAAGTAAAATCTCTTGAATGTTTTCCAAAATTAAATACATTAATTGTATTATTATCAATAATATTTTTTGTAAATTTATAAATTGCCATATCTGGCCTACCATACGGGCCATACACAGTAAAAAATCTTAAAGCAATTGTTTTCATTTTATATATTTCAGAGTATGCATAAGCCATTATTTCATTAGTTTTTTTTGTAGCAGCATAAAATGACAAGGGTTTGTTAGTATCAAAGCTCTCTTTAATAGGAAATTTTGATGCATCTCCATAAATTGAGCTTGTTGAGGCATAAAAAAATTTTTTAACTTTATATTTTCTTGATAAATTAAGAATATTAAAAAATCCATCTATGTTGCTAGAATAATATATTTCAGGGTTTGTGATAGATGTTCTAACTCCTGCTTGAGCTGCTAAATTAATTACTATATCAAATTTATATTTACTAAATAAATTATTTAAACTTAATTCATTACAAATATCAATCTTTTTAAATGTAAATTTACTTTTTTTTAAAAGCTTAAGTCTATCCTTTTTTAATTTAATATCATAATAATTATTTAGATTATCAATACCTATCAAAGTCTTAATTTTTTTATTATTTATTAAATTATTGCATAAATGATAACCTATAAATCCTGCACATCCCGTAACCAATATTTTCATATAATAAAGAACTCGAATTAAACCATTATATGGTAAATTGCATTATAATTTTTATTATAGCTTTATAATTATTTAGATATTAATAGAGTACAAAATGAATACAAATAAGTATGATATAATAATTATAGGCAGAGGTTTTAAAGCTATGATTACTGCTTATGCGGCAGTTAAGCAAAATCAAAAGGTCCTTATCATTTCCAAAAAAGGAAATTTTTTTGGTACTATGGGAGAATTTGAATGGAATGGTGAAAAATTTGATTTAGGATATCAGTTTTTTGATGGTCTTAATAAAAAAACAAAAAAAATATTACTTGAATTTATAGGCAAGAATAATTTAGTAGATTTAGGCTATGGTGCTGGGTCATATACAAATGGAAAAGTAGAAAAAAATCATGCACTTCCATATTGGCCTTTTAAAGGTAAACTTTTTGTTTCTTTTGCTACATTAGGATTAATTTTAGGTTTATTTAAATTTTTTTTCATTTCAAAAAAAAATAAACACAAAAATTTAGAACATCTTTATAAGGAACTACCAATAAATATAAGAAAAATTTTGTGCAAGGCTTCTATAAGAAATTTTAATCTTGAAGCTAGTAAATTATCTGTCTTAGCTAGTGATTTTACTCCTTTTGCTGAATTTAGACAAACTCTATATTCTGAAAAAATTTCTTTTTTTTTGAAAAAAAACTCAAAATTCTTTTCTAGGATGCTAGCAGTAAAAAGAAAAACTTTAAATTTAGATTGCATATCTCTGTATCCTTATAAAAAAAATATTAATCATGCAGCAAAACTAATGTATAAAAAACTTAATGACTTAGGTGTAAATTTTATAGAAGGAGATGATATAATTTTCTCAAATGAAAATGATAAAATAAAAGTTGTAAATAATAAAAATATATATGAGAGTAATTTTATTTATTATTTAGATAGTCTTGATAACTTGGTTTCGCTATTAAATATTAAAAATTTAGAGTCAGCAATTCATCATGTTTCACAAATAATTTTTATTTTTAGTCATAATAAAATTTATAGTGATCTACAATATGTTCACGGTAACGATTTAAGTTTAGATGTAAATAGAGCTTCAAATATATCAACTTATAGTAAATTTCTACCTGATGGTAGTGCGGTATTAATTGCTGAAGTTCCATGCAAAGTAAATTCAGATATTTGGAATAATACAGATAAATATGTTAAAAAAATATGGAATGATTTACAAAAAATGCAAATGGCAAACCCTAGTGAAAATTTCAAGGATTTTAAATATTTTAAATTAAAAAAGACTTTTCCAATACCTTTGGCTCATTTTGAGACTAATTTAAAATCAGTAAATAAATATCTAATTTCAAACTTTAAAAATAAATTTAGAATTCCAGGAATTAAAGTTATAGGTAGGCATGATTTTATTGAATGTATTTGTGAAGATGATTTTTTAAGTTTAAAGTAAAGTTATGTTAATTTATAATAAAAAAAATTTAGTAATTTTTTGTAATCATGTATGGTTAGAATCTATAGTTTTAGAATCTTTATCTGAAAATAAATTTAAAAAAGTGGTTATGGTTACTGATAAAAAAATTTTAATTTCTAAAATTTCTAAAAATATAAATGTTTTAGTCACCAAAAAACTTTCAACTAACTGGATTAAGAAAAATATAGACTATAAAAATTCTTTATTAATTTCATTCGGATCTCCTTGGATTTTTTCTCAAAAAATTATAGAACTATTTGAAAATCAATTATTAAATGTGCATCAATCTCCCCTACCTAAATATAAAGGAAGTATTGCGAGTTACGCATTACTTTTTCGCTTAAAAGCTCTTCAAAGTTGGATACATATAGTAAAAAAAGAGATAGATTCTGGTTCCTTAATTTATAATAATGATATTTTTTTAGATAGTACTTTAGATACTCCAGAAAAAATTAATAATCACATACAATTTCAAAATAGAAAAATGATTAGAAAATTTTTAAATGATTATATTAATAACGTAAAATTTATTATAACTAATCAAAATAATATATTTAATTCATATTTACCAAGATTAAATACAGAAATAAATGGATGGATAGATTGGTCTTTAAATGTTCACGAATTAGATAGATTTATTAGAAGTTTTGACAAGCCATACAATGGAGCAAGAACTTTTTTAAATGGCAAGGAAGTTACAATTAAAGATATTGATTTTTCTCTTGAAGATGCATCCTTACATTCTTTTTCAAATGGCATGGTGCTTAGAAAATTTAAAGAAAGGTTAGTTGTATCTGTTAATTCTGGCTCTTTATATATTAAGGAAGTTAAATTAAATAATCAAAATATTGCAATGAAAATTAAAAATGGAGACAAGTTTAATACTCCCTTTAAGTACATAGACATTTCAAAAAATAGAGTTTTGTATTCAAAAAAGGATAATAAAATATTTAATAGAAAATATAAAATAAAAAATAATATATGAATTTAAAGATTTATAAAATAAAAGATTCTGAAGATGAAAAATGGGATAATTTAGTTTTTAATTCTGTTGATTCTACAGTTTTTGCCTCTTCTTTTTATTTAAAATCTAGTAATGAAAATTTTGATCGTTATTTTATTTACAAAGGGAATCAGCTCAAGGCTGGTATTTATTTTCCAATAAATAATAAAGAAATAATTAAATCTGATTTAATTATTTATTCAGGAATTTTATTTTATAATGATTTAAATCAAAAATTAGTTAATAAACTTAATGAAAAATTTATAATAACTGAAAAAATAATTGAATTTTTAACCTTAGAGTATAAAAAAATTGATATAACTATCTTTAATATTTTTGATCTTAGACCATTTCTTTGGAAAAATTATCAAATTAAAGAGTCAAAAAAATTTCGAATTAATATTGAATATACTTCTATATTGAATATCGAAGAATTATTTTTAAAAAAAGATGATTATAGCAATAACTTATTTATTAATATGGATAATATTAGACAAAAAGATATTAGAAAGGCAATTGCTAATAAAAATAATTATATTTTCAATAAACATGGTAAGATCAAACCCTTTATTAAATCTTTTAAAGATATGATGTTAAAAAATAAAGTTAAGTTAAACTTAGACTATACAAAGAATATGGAAAATTTATTAAGAAATTTAATTCAATGTTCTAAAGCTAATATTTTTGAATTAATAGATAAAAAAGAAAAAAAAATCTTATATTATTGTGTTTTTGTTTATTTTAAGAATGAAGCTTATTATCTATTTGGAGCAGGTGATAGAAATATCATGACACGCTTTTCTACCACTTACTGCATATGGGAATCTTTTAAATTTATGAGCAGTTTAGGGATATCAAAAATAAATCTAGAAGGTGTAAACAGTCCAAATAGAGGTAAATATAAAATGAGTCTTGGTGGAAATTTAAAACAATATTATAATTTAAAATTCCTATAAATTATTTTAAAATTTTATTTTTCTTTAATAATTCAACTTCATTAATAATTTTTCTTACTGGTATATTAATAATATTTGCAATATCAAAAATAGTGTTTTTCCCATCAGAATAAGCAATTGTATTCATTCTAATAAACATTTGTTGCTTTGTTGTTAAAGGTTCAACTTTTCCATTTTTAATATTTATATTTGGATATAACATTCTTTTTCCAAGTTGAGGCTCTCCTATAAAATCATTTTTAGGTATTAAGCCTATTTCAAATGCATCAATTATATCTTTCATTACATCAAAAGATTGATTTAAGCCTTTTTTGGTAACTAGCTTTAAATTATCTGCACTTGTGTGATATTCAGGAAACTCTCCATATTTTGTTTTTGAAAAGCCGCACACTGGCAAATCAACATTTGGAGAACAATATTGGCGTTCATCTGAACCTCTATTTAAATAAGAATATAATTTAACATTTTTTTTGTTAATTAATGCAGCTTTTAATGCCTTATCAGCTAAAGTGTTATTTGTTCTAGAATGAATTATACTATAATTTCTTTCATCTCCAACACATGACAAAACATAACCACATATTACTTTTTTTTTCAAAAGATTAATTTTTTTTGATAAATATGCAATTGCTCCAATGGTTTCAGGCAAATAAACAAATCTATATGAATAATTTGGCTTAGCATATTTTGTTTCTATATAATTAGCTAAAGCCATAGATAGAACTGGTCCTGATAGTTCATTATTAGCCATTGAAGGGTGGCAAATATAAGTAGAAAAAAAAATTTCTTTTTTATTTTTTCCTTTAATAAGTAATTCGCCTAAATTCATTTTTCCTTTTTTAAAAATAGTATCTATAAAAACTTTATATTTACCTTTGGGTAATCTTTTTTTTTCATTTTCAGACATACATATTCCCCAATTTTTAGAATAGTAACTAGTAACATATGGGGTATCTTTAGGTCTTTTTGGATTAGAAAATATATTTTTTTTTAGAAATTTTAAATCAATTATTGTTTTTTTTGGTTGAGAGTAATTTAGAATATTAAGATTGTTTTTACTGAACATTGCAAATTTTTTTTTGGATTTGATATGCTCGATATATGAATCTTTTACCTCCCAAACTAAAGGAACATTCCAATCTAAAACTTTAGATCCACTAGTAAAAGATATTATTTTGATCTTTTTATTTATATTGGATAAATATTTTAATGTTTGTAAACTGCCTTGACCAGTTAATGATCTTGATAAAGGAAAAAGATCTTGCATCCAACGATACATATCAATTTTTAAAATTTTCATTTTTTAATGAGTAGGTATAACAAACTCTGGTCCATCTTGTATACTTTTTGGCCATCTACTTGTCACAGTTTTTAATTTAGTATAAAAATTTACACCCTCAGTTCCATGCATTGCATGATCACCAAAAAGGGATTGTTTCCAACCACCAAAACTATGAAAAGCCATTGGAACAGGAATAGGAACATTTACCCCAACCATTCCTATATTAGAATTTGAAGTAAAATGTCGTGCTATTTCTCCATCTGAAGTATAAATACTTGTTCCATTTCCAAAATTATGATCATTTACTAACTTTAAAGCATCTTCATAATTATTTGCTCTAACAACTGACAAAACAGGACCAAATATTTCTTCTTTATAAATCTTCATTTCTTTTTTTACATTGTCAAACAAAGAAGGGCCAAGAAAATAGCCTTTTTCATAACCTTGAATATTAATATTCCTGCCATCAAGTATTAAATCTGCTCCTTCTTTTATGCCTAAATCTATGTAGTGTTCTATTTTTTCTTTATGTTCTTTTGATATTACTGGTCCCATCTCTGCTTCATTATCAGTCCATGGTGAAACTTTAAGGGTCTGGGCTTTTTTATTTACTTGGTCAACTAATTTATCTGCAATTTCTCCAACTGCTACAGCAACTGATACTGCCATACATCTTTCTCCAGCAGAACCATATGCTGCACCAATAATACCATCAACTGCTTGATTAAGATTAGCGTCTGGCATTACTACTAAATGATTCTTTGCTCCTCCTAAAGATTGAACTCTTTTTCCATTTTTAGCTGATTGTTCGTATATATATTTTGCTACTGGAGTGGAACCAACAAAACTTATAGCGCTTATTTCTTGATTTTGAATTATTTTATCTACAATAGTCTTATCTCCCTGAATAACATTGAATACTCCATCTGGTAAGCCTGCTTCAGAAAAAAGTTCTGCTAATTTAATTGAACATGAAGGATCTTTTTCAGAAGGCTTTAATATAAATACATTACCACAAGCAATAGATATAGGATACATCCACATTGGAACCATAGCAGGAAAATTAAAAGGTGTAATGCCCGCACAAATACCTAAAGGTTGCCTGATAGACCAAGAATCAATATTAGAGCCTACGTTATGTGAGAATTCACCTTTAAGTAAATGTGGGATTCCACATGCAAATTCCACAACCTCTAGTCCTCTTGTGACAGATCCTTTCGCATCGTCTAACGTTTTCCCATGTTCTATAGATACTAGTTTAGCTATATCTTCTAAATTTTTTTCAATTATATTTTTATAATTAGATAATATTCTGGATCTTCTTAGGGGAGTAATATTTGCCCACTCAAATTTAGCTTTATTTGAACTTTTAATAACTTTATTAAAGTCTTGAGTATCTGATAATACTACTTTTGAAATCTCCTCTCCTGTTGAAGGATCAAAAACACTTAAATCTTTTTTTGAAAAACTTTCTTTATTCCCATGTATATAGTTATTGATTTTTTTCATCTAAATTTATATTCCTCCTTTTCTTATAAATTAAAATTAAATTTCTTAAATATATAAAAATACCACAAGATTGACCAACAATTATTACAGGATCATTTCTTGATATTGCATAAGCTAAAAGTCCTATTCCTCCAAAAATACTTAAATACCAAAAAGAAATTGGTATTAAGCTTTCTCCTTTTTTTTCAGAATATATCCACTGAAATATAAACCTAGAAGCAAAAAGACCTTGTCCTACGAAACCTATAATAAGGAACAAAACTTCAGTGTTACTTAAATTGTTAATATAATTAATCACTTTTATTTTTAAACTCTTTTATTATTTTATAAACTTTTATTATATCCCTAATTCCTCCAAATAACCTCTTAAAAGTACCATACTTAGAGATACCATAAACCCTTCTTCTATGACTGACATCAACAAAAAAAGTTTTTTTTCCATAGCCATAAAATAAAGCTGGCAAAAAACGATGAATACCATTGAAATGAGGAAATTGCATAAATGTTTTTTTATCAAATACTTTTAAGGAGCATCCTGTATCATCACAATTATCTTTTAAAATAATTTTTCTTATATTATTTGCAATTTTTGATGAGATTATTTTTATTATATTGTCTTCTCTCTTTGATCTTATTCCTCCAATTAAAGATAAATTCTTATCAAAATATATATTCAATAATTTTGGAATATCTCGAGGATTATTTTGACCATCTCCATCGAGAGTAATTATAACGTTGTAATTGGAACCTTTAATACCTTCCACTATAGAAAAACTTTGACCTAAATTAAACTTATTAGATATGACTATTATTTTTTCTTTATATTTTTTATATATTTTTTTAATTTCTAAATAACTATTATCAGTGCTACTATCATCAACTAAAATAATTTCAAATTTATCTTTGTAATCTGATAAAGAAAAAAAAATTTCATCAACTAATTTATTAATTATAGGGCCTTCATTATAAATAGGAATAACTATAGAAAATTTATCCATCAAAACAAAATAGAAACGAAATCAAATAATGTAAATAAAAAAATCCTGGCAACGACCTACTCTTCCATATCTTAAGACAAAGTACCATCGGCGCTAACAGCTTTCACGTTCGAGTTCGGGATGG
>MDSV01053855.1_pt1 | contig 15133 bp, 16 predicted proteins | sample 810851 | NCBI WGS metagenome assembly MDSV01 (sample SAMN05326640, study PRJNA326480) | marine metagenome | isolation source: seawater | place: Atlantic Ocean: North East | collected 2012
ATGACTTAAAATCTGATTTTTTAGGAAAACTTAAAACCACCTTACAAATGACTGGGATTGGGTTTACTCTAATCGTTCCAATTTCTATAGATCACATTTCTAATATAAGTATTTCATTTATCGTTTTAAGCGCAATAATTTCTTGGTATTCATTCATTAAATATTTAAATAAATGGGTTAAATAAAATTAAAATCACAAACTTTAGAAATTGGCGACATAAAATAATTTATAATATTTTGAATGGAAGACGATCTAGAAAATATTTCACCTAAGGAATTCTCTTTGTTGGATGTCTATAATGGTTTTAAAAAGTATAGTTATTTTTTTTATATTCTTGTCCCCAGTGGATTTATTATAGCTTTTATTACATCTTTCTTATTAACGCCACTGTATTCATCAGACATACTGATCGCAAATAATACTGAAGCAGATGACAATTCATCATCAGCAATTGGAGGTCTAGCATCTCTTGCTGGAATACAACTTCCACAAACAAATAGTAAGGCTATATCTAGCCTTGCTATATTAAATTCAAGAACATTTCTAAAATCATTTATCAAAGAATATGAACTTAAAGAAAAGCTTTTTCCAGAACAATGGAATGAAACTTCAAACACATGGTCTGGGAAGGAGCCTTCAGATATTGGAGCAGTAGGAGAATTAAAAAAAATACTAGATATTAAAAAAAAGGAAGGCGGATTGGTAGAAATCATAGTGACAACCTATGATTCAGATCTTTCTGTATTTATAGCCAATAATATTGTCTTTTATTTTAATAATTATATGAGAAAGGTTGCTATTGAAGAATCTGAACAACTTATAAAGTTTTTGGAGAAAGAGGTTGTTAGTTCGTCTCTCACTGAAGTAAAGGCAAGAATTTTTTCTTTAATCAAAGAAAATATTGCAGATAAATCTCTAGCAAATGTAAGACAGGAGTTTGTTTACAAAATTATCGATGAAGCTTACAAATCAAACTATCCTAGCTTTCCAAACAAACTTCAAATTAATATCATAGGAGCTATCCTAGGTTTATTCTTTGCTGCATTGTTTAGTTCGGTCTTACATTTTTTTAGAAATCTCAATTAATTTTTAGTCTGCCTAAATCATATGAAAAAAGTAAAAAACTCTGCAGGAGAAGACCCCATAATTGGCATAATGGGGTTGGGCTATGTTGGCCTTCCATTAGCAGTTGAATTTTCAAATATCTATCAAACTATTGGATATGACCTTGATAAAAAAAGGATTAATCAATTAAAAAAGGGCAATGACAAGACAAGTGAAATCAAAGAGAAGCATTTACTAAATAAAAAGCTATTTTTTACTTCAAGTATTAATGACCTTTATAAATGTAATACATTTATTATTACCGTACCTACGCCAATCACCAATGATAAAAAACCAGACTTAACTTTCCTAAAAAGGGCAAGCGAGATGACTGGCAAACATTTAAAAAAAAATGATGTTGTGATTTTTGAATCAACTGTTTATCCAGGAGTCACAGAAGATTTTTGTATACCTGTTATAGAAAAAACCTCAGGCTTAAAATTAAATATCGATTTTTATGCTGGTTACAGCCCTGAAAGAATTAATCCAGGAGATAAAAAACATAGGCTTAGTGACATAAAAAAAGTTACTTCTGGATCAACTAAAGAAAGTGCGGATTTTATAGATAAGTTATACAAATCTATTATAAAAGCTGGAACTTTTAAGGCTAAAGATATTAGAACTGCAGAGGCAGCAAAAGTCATTGAGAATACACAAAGAGATATAAATATAGCCTTAATGAATGAGTTTTCGATGGTTTTTAATAAGATTGGTCTTGATACGCACTCTATATTAGAAGCTGCAAGAACAAAGTGGAATTTTCTGCCTTTTGAACCTGGGCTTGTAGGGGGTCATTGCATAGGTATAGATCCATATTATCTTGCATATAAATCTATTGAAAGTGGCCATATCCCAGAAATGATTCTTTCAGGCAGAAAGATTAATGACTCTATGTCCAAGTTTGTTTCAAAAGAGATTTTTAATCTAATGAAATACAAAAACCTTAAAATCAAGACATCAAGGATTTTAATTTTAGGTTTTTCTTTTAAAGAAAACTGTCCTGACCATAGAAATACAAAAGTTTATGACCTTTATAATCACCTAGCAAAAAAGGTTTCTAAGGTTGACGTTTATGACCCCTTAATAGACATTCAAGAAGCAAAAAAAAATTATGATGCTAATTTTGTTATTAAAGTTCCAAAAAAATCGTACGATGCAATAATTATTGCAGTACCTCATTCTCTCTTTATAGATTTGGGGAAAAATAATTTTGAAGAATATTTAAAAACAAATCATATAATTTATGACTTGAAAAATCTTTTCAAAAAAAAAAGAAAATATTTATAGGTTATAGTTGAAAACTTTTGATAACTACATAAATCATTTAAAAAAAAATCAATATTCTTGGTTAATTACTGGTGCCGGAGGATTTATAGGATCTAATTTGGTTAATTTTTTACTTAGTTTGAATCAAAAAGTAGTCGGCCTAGACAACTTTTCTTTGGGCATCAAAGACGAATTACTTGAGATTACCAAGAATTACAATAATGATTTATTTAACCTGATCGAAGGAGATATCAACGATAAGGATATTTGTTTTTCTGCTTTGGAAAAAATTGATTTCGTTTTACATCATGCTGCCCTTGGATCCGTCCCGCGATCAATTTCTGATCCATTTAGCTCAAATGAAGCAAACATATCCGGTTTTTTAAATATGTTAATTTCAGCTAGAGACTCTAATATTAAAAATTTTATTTATGCTAGTTCAAGCTCAGTATATGGAGACCACGAAGCTTTGCCAAAAGTAGAAGATGTTATAGGGAAACCCAAAAATCCATATTCAATAACTAAATATGTAAATGAGCTTTATGCAAACACTTTTTCAGAGCATTACAGTTTTAAATCTATTGGTCTAAGGTATTTTAATGTTTTTGGACCTAGACAAAGGGAAAATGGCGATTATGCTGCAGTAATTCCAAAATGGATCAAAAATATTCTAAACAATCAGGATATTGAAATATATGGAGATGGCGAAACTTCAAGAGATTTTTGTTATGTAGATAATGCTGTTCAGGGAAATATAATTGCGGCCTTATCTGAAAATGAAATTGCCAAGGGTCAGGTATATAATATTTCTGTTGGCAATCAAACCTCTTTAAATAAATTACTTTCTATGATTCACAAAAATATTGAAAACTCGATTGGTGAAATTATTAAGATAAAGCCAATTTACAAAGATTTCAGACTTGGCGACATTAGGCATTCAAGAGCAGATATATCTAAAGCAAAAAAATTATTGAATTACTTTCCTTCGCATAACGTTGAACAAGGAATAAAAGAAACTATCAGCTGGTACATAGATAAAAAATAAAAATGAAAGTTTTAGTTACAGGTGCAGATGGATTCATAGGATCTCATCTTACTGAGCTTCTATTAAAAAAGGGCTATGACGTAATTGCGCTTGCTCAATATAACTCTTTCAATAATCTAGGTTGGTTAGAAGAAATTTCTGGAAATAATAATAAAAGATTAAAAATAGTTTCTGGCGATATTAGGGATCCATTTTTTTGTAATAACCTAACCAAAGATACCGAAATAGTTTTTCACCTAGCAGCATTGGTTGCCATTCCTTTTTCTTATTTAGCTCCTGAGTCCTATTTTGAAACTAATGTAAGAGGTACTTTGAATATAAGTAACTCATGCTTAAGAAATGGTGTAGAAAGACTAATCATTACATCCACAAGCGAAGTTTATGGAACGGCGGAATATGTTCCAATCGATGAAAGCCATCCGTTAAAAGCTCAATCTCCATATAGTGCAAGTAAAATAGCTGCTGACGCATGTGCAATGAGTTTTTTTAATTCATTTGATTTACCAGTTACAATAGCAAGACCTTTTAATACTTATGGACCAAGACAATCTGCTAGAGCAATAATTCCAACCATCATTTCTCAAATACTTGATAACCAAAAAAATATAAAAGTAGGAGATATCTCCCCTACTAGAGATTTTACTTTCGTGCAGGATACATGTCAGGCATTCTTAGAATTAGCTAAGTCTAAAAAAACAATCGGAGAAACGGTTAATATTGGAACTAATGTTGAGGTAGGCATCAACGACTTAATTTCTTTAATAAAAGATGTCACTGATAGTGATATTCAAATAAAAACTGAGAAAAAGAGAAGAAGGCCCAAAAATTCTGAAGTATTTAGATTAGTTTGCGATAGTACGAAGTTAAAAAAGTTAACCGGCTTTGATTCTTATACTAATTTAAAAGAAGGCCTTATTGAAACGGTTGAATGGTTTTCAGTTCCTGAAAATCTCTCAAAATATAAGCCTGATATTTATAATGTTTGATGAATTTACTAATTTTGTAAGAGATTTATATGATTCTGAGGGATTCATCCCTCTTCATGAGCCTACATTAGCGGAAAAAGAAAAAAAATATCTTATTGATGTAGTTAACTCTTCATTTGTATCAAGTATTGGAAAATCAGTAACTGAGTTTGAAAAAAAAAATTTCAGCTTATATAGGAATAAAACATGCAGTAGCGGTCGTGAATGGAACTTCCGCACTACATCTTGCTCTAAAAATTTCAAATGTTGAAGAAAATTCTGAGGTGATTACTCAGTCTTTATCTTTTGTAGCTACATGCAATGCAATACGATATTGCAACGCATATCCAGCATTTTTGGATATAGATAGGGAAAACTTAACAGTTAAACCAGAAACTGTAAAAATTTTTCTAGATAAATTTGCTGAAATTAGAAAAGACGGTCATTGCTGGAATAAAAAATCAAACAGAAGAATTTCAGCTTTACTTCTCGTAAATACCTATGGATTTCCAACAGACACATTGAAAATAAAAAAAATATGCTCAAAATTTAAAATACCAGTAATAGAAGATTGTGCTGAGTCTCTTGGGAGTTTTTTTCGAGATAACCATTGCGGCATAAACTCTGATATTTCAACTTTAAGTTTTAATGGAAACAAAATAATAACTACTGGTGGCGGAGGTATGATTTTGACCAATAACAGTAAAATTGCAAAGCAGGCTAAACACCTATCAACCACGGCAAGAATTCCTCATAGATGGGAGTTTGCTCATGATCAAGTTGGATACAACTATAGAATGCCCAATTTAAATGCAGCTTTAGGTCTTGCACAATTTCAATCTCTTCAAAAATTTCTCAAGAGTAAAAGACTCATAGCTAAAAAATATCAGAAGTGGGGAGAAGAATTTGGTTTTAATTTCGTTAAAGAAAATAAGCTGTCCAAATCAAATTATTGGTTAAATTGCTTGATCTTGAAAAGTAAAAAGGAAAAGGAAAGTTTTGTTAAATTTACACAGAAAAACGGAATAATGACAAGACCTACATGGACTCCAATGCATAAATTAAAAATATATAACAGGTCTTTTAAAGATAATCTAAAAAATACAGAATGGATCTCAGATAGACTTGTTAACGTTCCAAGCTCTCCTATAACTTAATTAAAATGGTTAATTCAGAAGCAAGAAATATCTGCTTTCTCACTGGTACCAGAGCTGAGTATGGTTTGTTGTCAGGATTGATTAAAAAAGTAGAAAAAAATAAAAGTTCTTCTTCTCAGCTTATCGTAACTGGAACGCATCTTTCTAAAGAATATGGGAACACTATTGATGCCATATTCAAAGATAAGATCAAAATAACTAGAAAAATAGATATTTCTTTAATCAATAATTCTAGATTGGGAGTTTCAAAATCTTTTTCTATAGCCGTAGAAAAAATATCTAGAAGTCTAAATAGTTTAAATCCTGATTTATTAGTTTTACTAGGCGATAGATATGAGACTTTTGCTGCTGCTGTATCTGCTACGATTCTTAATATTCCTATCGCTCATATCCATGGAGGCGAGACAACTCAAGGTGCTTTTGATGAGTCATTTAGGCATTCAATTACAAAAATGTCACATTTTCACTTTTGTACTACCGATGCTTATAAAAAAAGAATAATTCAATTAGGAGAGAACCCTAAAAATGTTTTTTGTGTCGGATCTCTTGGAATTGATAGTATCTTATCGAATAAATACATAAATACTAAACAACTAGAAAGGGAATTTTCTTTGCCATTCTCAAAAAAAAATATTTTCATTACTTTTCATCCAGTAACTTTAGAGAGAGATACCTCTAAGCAACATTTTAAAAATTTATTAAGATCTTTAAACAAAATTGAAGATGTAAGTTTATTTTTTTCAAAAGCAAATGCTGATCCTGGAGGAAAAAAAATAAATGATGAAATTGAAAGATTTGTGAAAAAAAATCAAAGTAAATCTACGGTTAGATCATCCTATGGTCAACAGTTATATTTTTCATTACTTAACTATGTAGATTTGGTAATTGGAAACTCTTCTAGCGGATTAATTGAAGTTCCACACTTTAAAATACCAACTATCAATATTGGAGATAGACAATTGGGAAGAATAATTGGAAAAAGCGTAATTAATTGCCTGCCTACTGAGGACTCTATTGATAGCGCTCTTGAAAAAGCATTTTCAAAGTCATTTTTGAGTAATATAAAAAAATTTAAAAATCCTTATGGCGAGGGTGGTGCCACAGAAAAAATAGCTAAAAAAATTTTTTCGCTTAATTTAGATAACATCTTAAAAAAAACCTTCTATGATCTTTAAGGAAGGGATGATTAAAAAAAAATGAAAAAAACTTACATCATCGCAGAGGCTGGAGTAAATCATAATGGAAATAAGAAACTAGCTCTAGAATTAATTGATATTGCGAGTGAGTCTGGAGCAGATGCAATAAAGTTTCAAACTTTTAAAGCTGAAAATCTATCTACCCCATATGCCAAACAAGCATCATATCAATCTCTAAACTCAGGCGTAAAAGAGTCTCAGTATCAAATGTTAAAAAAACTTGAGTTAGAAAGTGACTTTTATTTCGATCTGGAGTCTAAATGCAAAGAAAAAAATATAGATTTCTTATCAACTGCTTTTGATTATGACAGTTTAAATTTTTTAGTATCAAACTTTAATTTAAAATATCTAAAAGTCCCTTCTGGAGAAATTACTAATGGACCATTTCTTCTTTCTCATGCTCTAACAGGAAAAAATATTATTCTTTCAACTGGAATGTCTAACCTTAAAGAAATTGAAAAAGCTTTATCTATTCTAGCTTTTGGCTATCTTAAAAAAAACAAACCAAAAAAAATTTTAAAGGAGGATTTTACTAACGCATTTAACTCCGTAGAAGGAAAAAATATACTTAAAAAAAAGGTTACTATTCTCCACTGCACATCTGACTATCCTGCAAAAATCAATGAAATAAATTTAGGAGCAATGGAAACCATCAGAGATAAATTTAATACAGATATAGGTTATTCAGATCATTCAGAGGGTTTTATAGTATCTTTATCAGCAGCTATTCTAGGAGCTAGTGTTATAGAAAAACATTTTACTAAAAATAAAAAATTAAAAGGACCTGATCATAAAGCTTCTCTAAATCCTAAAGAATTGAAACATATGATTACTTTAATAAGAGAATTTGAAACTCTCAAAGGAAGTAATATTAAAAAACCTTCTAAATCTGAGATGAAAAATTTAAACATTGTTAGAAAAAGTATTGTCGCAAAAGAAATAATAAAAAAAGGAGAAAAATTCACAGAAAAAAATCTTGCATTTAAAAGACCTGGGGGAGGAATGAGCCCAATGAACTTATGGAAAATTCTTGGAACAAAATCTAAAAAGGATTACAAAAAAGAAGATATCATCTAATGTTAAATATAGGCTTTTTCGGTGATGGTCCTTGGGCAGACAAGACGCTAAAAAAGATTTCAAAAGATAATAAATTTTCACTATCTTTCATTGTTTCACGTTTTGAAAAGCCTGATCTAAAACTAAAAAAGTGGTCCAAAAAACTGGGTGTAGACTTTATTTCTTTTAAGAATATTAATTCACCTCAAGCTGTAGCTAAAATAAAAAAATACGATGCTGATTTATTTGTTTCCATGTCATTTGATCAAATTTTAAAAAAAGAAATTATAAGCCTGCCACAAATGGGTTTTTTAAATTGTCATGCTGGAGCTTTACCTTTTTACAGAGGAAGAAATATATTAAATTGGGCTTTGATCAATGACGAGAAGGAATTTGGGGTTACTGTACATTTTATTGATGAAGGTATTGATACAGGAGATATTATCCTCCAAAAAAAAGACCAATATCTGATAGAGATGATTATTCAACGCTGCTAATAAAAGCAGAAAGCCTTTGTGCAGAATGCTTGTATGAAGCCATTGCTAAAGTTGAGTCCGGAGATTTTAAAAGAATTAAGCAAAAGTCTATTCATCCACATGGTTCATACTTTTTTAAAAGAAAAGAGGGCGACGAAAGAATAAATTGGAATAGTTCATCTCGAGATATATTCAATTTTGTAAGGGCTTTAACTGATCCGGGACCATGTGCTCAAACATTTCATAATAAAAAAAAAACTCAAACTAAGAAAAATCAAGATTCCCAAAATTAGTAATGTTTACCTAGGGAAACCCGGAGAAGTGGTTTTGAAAAGAAGTAAATATGTATTCGTTAAAACTGAAGACTCAGTAATAAAATTATCTCTTGAAGATTCGCTTTCAACTAAAAATCAATTATCATTGCAATCACTTAATCTTGGGGATCTCTTAAAATAAGAATAAGGAGCAAATTTTGTCATTAAAAAGCTGGGAAACATGTCTGCTAGACATCAATAAAACTTTATCTGATGCAATATCCAAATTAGAAGTAATTGATCAAAAAATTATTTTAGTTACTAAAAACGATAATTTGTTGGTAGGCACAATAACTGACGGTGACATAAGAAGGGCAATTTTGGCCGGAATAGGAATGAGTGAGAATATCGAAAAAGTAGCCAATAAAAACCCTGTTTATGTTCTTGAAAATACACCGCCTGCGGAAATTAATAAAATAATGAAAGAAAAAGAAGTTATTCAGATACCTATTTGTAAGAAAAATAAAAAGGTTATTGGATTAAAAACTTTTTTTGAAGAATCTTCACTTAATTCATTAAAAAATCCCGTATTTTTAATGGCTGGAGGATTTGGCAAAAGACTGACTCCTCTGACTGATAATATTCCAAAACCACTTTTGAAAGTAGGCTCTAAACCTATTTTACAAATTATTTTAGAAAATTTTATAGACTCAGGATTCGAAGATTTCTTCATTTCAACTCATTTCATGTCCCAAAAGATTAAAGATTATTTTGGTAATGGTAAAAAGTGGAATGTTTCTATTAAGTATATTGATGAAAAGAGTCCATTAGGCACAGCTGGTGCCTTAAGCCTTTTACCAAAAAAAGAAATTAATATGCCTTTAATCATGATGAATGGAGATCTTTTAACGAATGTAAATTTTAAAAAGTTACTTGATAATCATAATAAAAGTAACTCAGTTTTGACAGTTTGTATTTCAGAGCATCAGATACAAATACCTTATGGCGTAATAAATAAAAATAAATCTAGATTAGTGCGAATTGAAGAGAAACCATTCCAAAAATTTTTTATAAACGCTGGAATTTATGTTCTTAACCCAGATATCGTAAAAAAAATTGGTAAAGAAAAAAAGATGGATATGCCATCTTTAATACAAAATTTAATAGACAGAAAAGAAAAGGTGAATATTTTTCCTATTCATGAATATTGGCTAGACATTGGACGTATCTCAGAATTTCAAAAAGCAAATGAAGATTATGAAGAAATTTAATGATAACTGTGATTATCTTGTCGTGGGAACAGGCTCTATTTCTGAAAGGCATATATCAAATCTAAGATTATTATTTCCAAAGTCTAAAATAGGAAATATATCCGCATCAGGAAAATCTTTGAAAAGAAGAAATAAAAATGTGGATTTCTTCTATACCTCAGTAAAAGAAGCATCATTAAAAACATCAAAATTTGCAATCATCGCATCTCCTGCTTCTCTTCATTTGGATAATGCAAAATATTTTCTTAAAAAAAATATTCCAACTTTGATTGAGAAGCCAATTACATCTGATTTCAAAAAACTCAATGTTTTTCTAAAGAAATTCAAGGGCAAACAAAACATCATAGATGTTGGATACAACTTTAGATTTAATAAGGCTTTAAGATTTTTTAAAAAAACAATTTCAGAAAAAAAGAAAATAGGAAAAATTTTATCTATAAATGTAAATGTAGGTCAGCATCTCTCATTATGGAGAAAAAATACAAATTATAAACATACAGTTTCAGCAAGAGACGCTTTAGGAGGAGGCGTTCTTAGAGAATTAAGCCACGAATTGGATTACATCACATGGATTTTTGGTAAATTTGATAAAGTTTTTTGCAAGACTTTCAATCAAAGTATTTTAAAAGTAGATGTTGAAGAAAGCATAGATGCAATTTTTTTTAGTAAATCAGGATTAAATCTAAATTTACATATGGATTTTCTGAATTCCAAAAAAACTAGATACTGTAGAGTTATTGGAGAAAAAGGAACATTAATATTAGATCTTATTGAGCATTCTATTTCTTTTACAAAATTAGGAGGAAAAGCAAAAATTTTATATAAAGAAAAAAATATTGATCTAAATGATATGTATATAAAACTTCTTAAAAACTTTAAAGAAGTTTCCTTAAAAAATTCTAAACCGGAAGTTAGTTTAGATGACTCGATTTATGTCACTAATTTAATAGAAATCATGAAAACTTCATCAAAGAAAAATACTTTATGCCAAATATAAAAACTTATGCTTTCATTTTTGCCAGAGGGGGATCAAAAGGCTTAAAGAATAAAAATCTATTCAAAATAGGAGGAAAACCCCTTATAGCTCATTCTATTGAGGCAGCTCAGATTAATAAAAAAATTCATAAAGTTTTTGTTTCATCTGACTCAAAAGAAATCAAAAATATATCAAGAACGTATGGAGCAGAGGTAATTGATAGGCCAAAAAATTTAGCTTTGGATAAAACTCCCGAATGGCTTGCATGGCAACATTCAGTTAAATATCTAAAGAAAAAAAATGAAGATTTCGATGTTTTTTTAAGCTTGCCTTCTACCTCCCCATTGAGATCTCAGTTAGATATAAATAATTTATTAAAGGCTTTTACTAAGAATGTGGATGTAATTATTTCGGTTACTCCGTCTTTTAGAAACCCAGCTTTTAATATGGTTAGAGTTAATAAAAAGGGCTTAACCAACTTGATAGAAAAAAATAAAGAAGTTTTTAGAAGGCAAGATGCACCAAAATACTATGATATTACTACAGTCGGTTATGTAACAAGACCTGATTTTATTTTAACCAAAAAAAATCTATTCTCTGGCAAGGTAAAATCTATTATTGTTCCAAAGGAGAGGGCAATTGATATTGATGATTTAACCGATGCCTATATTGCGGAGTTCCTTTATGAAAAAAATAAGAAATTTAGAAAATAAGTCTGTAATCATTTTAGGCTCTACAGGATTAATCGGAAAAAATATTGTTGATTCATTTTTAGAATCGGGGGCTCAAGTTATTGGTGTAGATCTAAATAATGGTCTTTTAAAAAAACAAGAAAATAAATACGAGGATAAATCTTTTGAAACGATTTGTGCTGATATTACGAATACAAGACAAATAAGATCTTTAATAAAATCCTCAGCAAAAAAATTAAAAGGTATAGATGCTGCTGTTAATGTCTCATATCCGAAAAATAAAGCATATGGCACAGATCTTTGGAATATTTCATTAAACAACTTTTCAGATAACATTTCGCGTCATTTAGGAGGATATTTTTTCTTTATGAGGGAGTGTGCAAAATATTCTATTAAAGAAAAAAGAGATTTTTCGCTTGTTAATTTCTCATCTATTTATGGCTTAATGCCTCCAAATTTTGATTTGTATAAAGGAACAAAAATGACTCTTCCTGCAGAATATGTAGCCATTAAATCAGCAATTCAAAGTTTAAGTCAGTATTTATCAAACTATACTAAAGGTAGTAAATTTAGAGTAAATTGTATTTGTCCAGGAGGAGTTTTAGACGGACAAGATAAATTATTTTTAAAAAGATACAATTCTTTTGCTCACTCAAAGGGCATGCTGAGCCCTGAGGATATTAATGGTCTCACAGCTTTTTTGTGTTCGGATGACTCCAAATATATTCGTGGTCAAAATATAGTTATCGATGATGGATTTTCTCTTTAATTAGTACTTTCATACAAAATGATTGAATATCCTCACAATTTTTCTCATGCAGTAATGTTTCATCATTTTCATGACAAGAAACATCCTAATGGACAAGGCGCTATTAGTAGCGAAGAATTCGAACAAATTTTAAATTGGTTGGATAATCATTATCTGATAAATGATGCTCACGTATATATTGAAAAAGCACTAAATAATGACTTGCACAAAAGCGACATCTGCTTGTCTTTTGATGACGCTTTATTATGTCAATATGATATTGCTCTTCCAATTCTTCAAAAGAAAGCTATAAAAGCTTTCTTTTTTGTTTATTCATCTCCGTTTGGAGGTGATCCAGACTACCTAGAAATCTTTAGATATTTTAGAACTGTAGCCTTTGAGGATGTGGATGACTTTTACGATTGTTTTTTTATGGAATTTAAAAAATCAAAATATGCTTCAAGTATAAATTTTAAGAACATCATGCCTGCTGACTATTTAGATGAATTTTCATTTTATTCTTTCAATGACAAATTATTTAGATATTTAAGAGATGAAATTTTAAAACCAAATAATTATAAAAAATTAATGTTAGATATCATGGATATAAAAGAATTTAATTTAAAAGAAGTTCTAAATATTTTATGGCTCTCAAATGAACATCTTAAAGAGATAGAAAATAATGGTCATATAATTGGTTTGCATTCCAACTCTCATCCAATGAAAATTAATGACTTGGATATATTAGAACAGAAAGAAGAGTATGAAAAAAATGTCAGCCACTTAAGAAGTATTTTAGATCAAGATATTATTTCAATGTCGCACCCTTGTGGAAATTATGACTCAAATACTCTCAAGATTCTTCGAGACCTAGGAATAAAAATTGGATTTAGGTCAAATACATCTATGCAGTCAATCAAATCAAATTTAGAAATTCCTAGAGAGGATCATGCAAATATTCTCAAAATAATACAAAAATGAAGATAACAGTATTTACAAGTAACCAGCCTCGTCACATATCTCTTATAAATAAGCTATCTGTTATATGCGATGAGGTCTATGCAATACAAGAGTGCAATACAGTTGTTCCAGGCCAAGTTGAAGATTTTTTTAAGAAGAGTCAGGTAATGCAAGATTACTTTTCTCAAGTAATGGCTGCAGAAGAAAAATTTTTTAAATCTAAAGATTTTTTACACACTAACGTAAGATCACTTTCAATAAAAAATGGAGATCTTAACTTTTTAACAAAAAAAGAACTTCTTCCAGCATTGGACTCGAATGTGTATGTAATTTTCGGTTCTAGCTTTATAAAAGGTTGGCTTATAAAATTTCTCATAGAAAATAAAGCATTGAATATACATATGGGATTATCTCCATATTACAGGGGATCTTCATGTAATTTTTGGGCTCTATATGACAACAACCCTGAGTATGTGGGTGCGACTGTTCATTTGCTTTCAGAAGGACTTGATAGCGGGCCTATCTTATATCACTGCCTTCCTAATTTAAAAAAAGAAACCCCATTTGAATTTACAATGAAATCTGTTCTTGCTGCTCAAGAGTCTTTAGTTTCAAAAATTAAGCAGAATGAAATAAATTCCATAGATGCGGTAAAGCAAAAGAAAAATGAAGAAGTTAGATATACAATCAATAAAGATTTTACCGATCAAGTAGCTTTAGATTTTCTTAATAAAAAGCTCAACAATCAAATACTCAAAGAAACAATTTCACAAAGAGAATATCCTGAATTAATTAATCCTTTTTTTCTTTAAAAAATTTGAAACACATAAGAATAATTCCCAAGTTAGACATCAAAGGACCAAATCTCGTAAAAGGTATTCATTTAGAGGGGCTTAGAGTGCTCGGCAATCCTGAAGAATATGCAAAATTGTTATCTGAAATGGGTGCAGATGAAATTATTTACCAAGATACAGTAGCAAGTCTTTATGGAAGGAATAGTCTTAATGATTTAGTTTCAAAAACAGCTAGAAGTTGTTTTATACCTTTAACCGTTGGAGGGGGTATCAGGTCAATCGAAGATATCAAAGATCTTTTGAAGGCCGGAGCAGATAAAGTTTCAATTAATACCGCATTTATAAATAACCCTAGTTTTGCCAAAGAGTCTTCAAGATTGTTTGGATCTTCTACGATAGTTGCATCAATAGAAGCAATTAATTACGAAGGAGAATTTTTAGCTTTTACCGATAATGGTAGGGAATATACTGGAAAAAAAGTCTTAGATTGGGTTCTTGAACTTCAAGATTGTGGAGTAGGAGAAATTTTATTAACTTCAGTTGATAATGAGGGAACAGGTGAGGGTTATAATTTAGATTTATATAGCTTAGTAAAAGAAAAGCTCGAAATTCCATTGATTTTTCATGGCGGAGCTAAAGAACCCAAACATTTCTTAGATTTATTAAATATTTCAGATGTAGATGCATTTGGAGCCTCATCTATTTTTCACTATGGATTATTAAATCTAAACAGAATAAAAAATAAGTCTAATGATCATGGCAATACAGAGTACTTAAGTAAAAATATATCCTTTAAAGATTTTGGGGAATTTACAGTGACTTCTGTAAAAGAAGCTTTGTCAAATGCCGGATACAATTTAAGAATTGAAAATAAAAAATGAAAAACGATATTGATATTGCAATTATTGACTATGGGTTGAGTAATCTTTACAGCGTTGATTTAGCTTGTAAAAAAGCAGGAATAAATTCAAAAATTACCTCTTCCTTAGAAGATATAGAAAAATCTAAAGGAATTATCTTACCTGGAGTAGGCGCTTTTGATCATGCAATGCATAACTTAAAAGAAAAAAAGTTAGATCATGCTATTTACAATTTTATAGAAACTGGAAAACCTTTTTTAGGCATATGTCTTGGAATGCAACTAATTATGGAAGAAAGTTCAGAATTCAAAA
>MDSV01071411.1_pt1 | contig 15130 bp, 14 predicted proteins | sample 810851 | NCBI WGS metagenome assembly MDSV01 (sample SAMN05326640, study PRJNA326480) | marine metagenome | isolation source: seawater | place: Atlantic Ocean: North East | collected 2012
TAATATTTTGATACCAATAATAGTTTTTATACTTTCAGGATGAAATTGAACACCATGTATATTATATTTTTTATGTTTTATACCCATTATGAGTCCATCTTTAGTTTGAGCAGTAATTTCTAGTTCATTTGACAATGTTTTTCTCTCAATAATCAAGCTGTGATACCTTGTTGCAATGAATTTAGATGGTAAGTTTCTTAAAATACCAATTCTTTTTGATTTTATTATGCTCGTTTTTCCATGCATTAATTTTTTTGCTTGGATAATTTTTGAACCAAAAGCTTGACCAATAATCTGATGTCCTAGGCAAACACCAAGTATAGGGGTTTTTTTGTATAGAGCTTTAACAATTTTTAAACAGTTGCCCGCATTATTTGGGTTACCAGGACCAGGAGAAATAACTATCTTATTATATTTTTTATTTAAAATTTTCCTTGAAGTAATTTTATCATTTCTAACTACATCTACTTTAGCTTTTAATGATGAAATGTAATGATAAAGGTTAAATGTAAAACTATCATAGTTATCTATTAATAAAATTTTCATTATTTTAATGCATTAAGTAAAGCTTTAGCTTTATTGACAGTTTCTTCATATTCTTTTATTGGCTTGCTATCAGCAACTATTCCTGCTCCAGCTTGAACATAAAACTTATTATTTTTGGACACAGCAGTTCTTAAAGCAATACAGGTGTCAAATTCACCATTAGCTGAGAAATATCCTATTCCTCCAGCATAAACTTTTCGTTTAGTAGTTTCAAGTTCATCAATAATTTCCATAGCTCTTATTTTAGGTGCACCAGAAACAGTTCCTGCAGGAAACCCTGCTAATAAAGATTTAAATTTTGAATATTTTTTATTATAAATTCCAATAACATTTGAAACAATATGCATCACATGAGAGTATTTTTCGATAGTAAAGCTTTCAGTTACTTTTACAGAATTTATTTTAGAAACTTTTCCAGCGTCATTTCTACCTAAGTCTAAAAGCATTAAATGCTCAGATAGTTCTTTTTTATCTTTAAGTAAATCTTTCTTAAAAAAATTATCTTCTTTAATAGTTTTTCCACGTGGTCTTGTTCCGGCTATTGGTCTTACAGTTATTTTGTTATCTCTTAATCTTACTAAAATTTCTGGGCTTGCTCCTATTATTTGAAAATCAGAAAAATTAAAAAAATACATAAAGGGTGAAGGATTTGTAACTCTCAATTTTTTATAAATTTCTAATGGTTTTTTTGACAGTTTTGCCTCAAATCTTTGACTCAGCACTACTTGAAAAATATCTCCAATTTTTATGTATTTCTTTGCTTTATTTACGATCTTTATAAAATTATTTTTTGTTATATTAGACTTAATTTTTATTTTATTATTAATTTGATTCATTCTCTTGTTTATCTCTTTTTTATTTGATTGTGATAAAAGGTTATTTATTTCACTTTCAATTTCCAAATATTTTTTTTTATAATTATGAATTTTTTCATCTTTAAAAATGTTTACTATAAAAAAAATTTTTTTTTTAAAATTATCATGAATAATTAGTGTTCTTGGCCTAATTAATCTAACGTCAGGAACTTTAAGGTCGTCTTTACATTTATCAGGAATTTGTTCAATATATCTAATTGAGTCATATGAAAAATATCCAGATATTAATGAACAAATTGGAGGTAATTCAGGCGGTGTTTGAAATTTAAAATCTTCAATTATTTTTTCAATAATATCTTGTGGTTTGCCTTTGATCTTTTTTTTATTATTTTTATTTATCAGGTATGAATTGTTATTATTAAATTCCCAAATTTTATCAGGATTTTTACCAAAAATTGTATATCTTCCTTTAATGAAACCTTTTTCAACAGATTCAAAAATAAAACTATTTTTTTCAATTAAAAAATTATCAATTAAACTTAAAACTTCCTTATCATTATTAATCTTTTGAGATTTATATATAATTTGATTTTCGCTTCTTTTGTGTCGAAACTTAAAATCTTTGAAGTTTCTATTAAGCATTATTTAAAAAAATTTTTAACTCTTTCAAGTGTTTTTTGATTAATCTTAACTTTGTATTTATTATTTAATATATAATCATATGAATTATACATATTATCTCTTAATTTAATATTAGCTTCTAAATTAAATTTTTCAAAATTATCATCTTGTATTGAAATATCATTAGTTTTTGAATTAATTATTTTTGCAACATAAACATTTTTGTTATTATCAGAAATTAGAGTAAATGAATTCTTAGCCAATGAATATAATACCTTTATTGAGTCTTTACTAAATTTTTTATCATCTCTAACTGAATTCAATTTAATTTTTTGAATATTATTATTTGAAATTTTATTAAACTCAATTTGATTAAATAGTTTATTATTTATATTTTCAAATATTTTTTTGTTATATTCATATTTATTTTTCTCATATAATATTTTTGAAATTTTATCCTTAAATATAGAATTTTTTAAGTTAGGTAAAATTTTGTTGATATTAAATATTTCATACAGAATATAAGAGTCAGCTTGTTCTATTAATTGAATTTTATTTTCATTTCTTTTTTCATATATATATTTTTCAATTTTTTCACTTTCATTTCTTAATATAAAATTATTTTTTTTAATGGGGATAATTTCTAGATCATCAATTAATGACTCAAGTTTATCTCCATTTGAAATTTTATTTTCAATTTCGTCAATTTTTTGAAAAAAAAGCTCATTAAATTCTTCAACACCAATTAAGTTTTTTGGTGTAATTTTGATAAATGAAAAATCAATATAATCCTCTTTTAAAGCATCTTTATTTTCTTCAACAAATTTTTTTAATTCTTGTTCATCAAAATCTTTCTCTTTTTTATAATTATTTTCCAAATTAACATATTCTATTTCAATTGACCTGGATTGCTCTTTATAAATATTGTTAGTTAAAAAAAATGGTGATTTAATCCCACCACTTATATAAGAAAATAATTTTTTTTGTAGTTCGGTTTCCATTAGTTTAGTTTCAAACTCTAGCGCATTCATATTTTGTAGTAACAAAAATTTTTCATATTTACTTCTTGAGAATTTTTTATTTTCATCTAAAAAATTTTTATTATTTTTTATTTTTTTGACCAATGATTTGTCAGAAATAGATAAATTCAATTCTTGTATTTCCATTTCAATTAATCTTCTTGAAATTAATTCACCCAATAGGTCTTCTAGTATATTATTTTCTAGATTTTGTTTTATTACCGTAGATTCAATTCCTGAAGAATTTAAATGATCCATGAAATCCTGAGTTGAAATGCTATCATTATTTATTTTAACTATATTATTTGTATTTCCACTATTAAATACTCCTCCCATTCCCCAGAAAACAAAAGGAATAATTATTATTACTAGCAAAACTTTTGCAAATATTGTTTTTGAAAAATTTCTAATATTACTTAACATTGATAAATTTTAATTTATTGATCTGTAAAAGACAAACCTATAGATTAAAAATTTCTTTATGACAAATAAATATATGTATTTTGTGGCTAATTGGAAAATGTATGGTGATTTAAAGTCGCTTAAATCACTAGATAAAGTTATAAGATTTTCAAAAAGTAATCAAAATTATAAACATAAGATCATATATTGTCCTCCTAATACTCTTTTGTATCCATTTATTAATAAAGTTAAAAAATCGACTATCTCTATTGGAGCTCAAAATTGTCATACCCATGAAAGTTATGGTCCATTTACTGGTTCAGTTAGTTCTAAGATGATTAAAAGTATTGGAGCTAAATTTGTAATCATAGGTCATTCAGAAAATAGATCTTATGGTGATACTGATGCAGTAATCAATAAAAAAATTAAATCTTCAATTAACAACGGTTTAAAAGTTATATTTTGTTTTGGAGAAACTTTAAACCAAAGAAAGAAAAAATTAACCAATAATGTTTTATTTAATCAAATAAAAAAAGGTATTTTTTCTATTAAAAAAAAACAAAATATAATTTTTGCATATGAACCAATTTGGTCAATTGGTACTGGAGCTGTTCTTAAAAAAAGTGATTTAGAGATGAATGTTAGATTTATTAAAAATAAACTGAAAACAAAACTGAAAATCAAAAACCCAAAAGTTATATATGGAGGTTCAGTTAACCCTAAAAACATAAAAAATTTAAAAGAAATAAATAATATTGATGGTTTTTTAATTGGTGGGGCCTCTTTAGACCCAAAAAAATTTATTGATATAGTGAAAAAAACCTTTATTTAGTCCCCATGGAAAATTTATTATTAGTAGTTAATGTTATATTAGCAGTTGTTTTGGTTCTTCTAATCTTGATTCAAAAATCAGAGGGTGGAGCTCTTGGTATCGGTGTTTCACAAGATAACTTTATGTTATCAAGATCTGCAGGTGATTTTATGACAAAAGCTACATCTATTGTAGCAACATTATTTATAATTTGTAGTTTGTGCTTAACTATAATTTCTAGGGGAGAATTAAAACCTAATATTTCAGTTATTGATAAAACTGAAGAAAATTCAAACGATACACCTGAAATTCCAGAAAATAATAATTAATACTTTCAATTTCAATAATAAGTGATTATAAAGTAATTCCATGGCGCGATATATATTTGTCACTGGCGGCGTGGTATCTTCCTTGGGTAAAGGATTGTCATCAGCATCATTAGCATATCTTCTTCAATCAAGAGGTTTTAAAGTTAGAATTAGAAAGCTGGATCCATATTTAAATGTTGACCCTGGAACAATGAGTCCTTTTCAACATGGAGAAGTTTTTGTTACCAATGATGGAGCTGAAACAGATTTAGATTTAGGGCATTACGAAAGATTCTCAGGTATATCAGCAAAAAAATCAGACAACATTACTACGGGAAAAATTTATAATGATGTTTTAAAAAAAGAGCGTAAAGGTAAATATTTAGGAAAAACAGTTCAAGTAATTCCACACATTACTGATCGTATAAAAGAATTTATTAGAAATGATGTTGAAAAAGAAGATTTTGTTATTTGCGAAATAGGAGGAACTGTTGGTGATATAGAAAGTTTACCTTTTGTAGAAGCAATAAGACAATTTTCAAATGATGTAGGTAAAAAAAATACTTTATTTATACATTTAACATTAGTCCCTTTTATGAAGGCCTCAGATGAAATTAAAACTAAACCAACTCAACATTCTGTAAAAGAACTTAGAAGCATTGGTATTCAACCAGATATAATTATTTGTAGATCCGAAAGATCTATACCTTTAGAACAAAGAAAAAAAATCTCTTTATTTTGTAATGTTGATATTAAAAATGTAATTCAAACTGTAGATGTAAAAACTATATATGAGGCTCCAATAAGTTTTAATAATGAAAAACTTGATGAACAAGTTCTTAAATATTTTAAAATAAAATCAAAGAAAAAAGTAAATTTAGATCCCTGGAAAAAAATTACCAAAATCATTTTACATACTAAGAACTTTGTGAACATTGGAATAATTGGTAAATATGTTAATCTTAAAGATGCATATAAATCACTAGATGAAGCACTAACACATGGTGGAATTTACAATAACTTAAAAGTAAACTTAATTAGAATTGAGTCAGATAAATTAAAGCCTTCTGAAGTTAAGAATAAATTAAAAAATGTATCTGGAATTCTTATTCCTGGAGGATTTGGTAAAAGAGGTACAGAAGGAAAAATAGCAGCAATTACATATGCAAGAAAATATAAAATTCCTTTTTTGGGAATATGTTTTGGAATGCAAATGGCAATAATTGAATTTGCTAGAAATGAGTTAAATATTAAAAAAGCGACTTCTAGTGAAATTGATTCTAGTGGAACAGCTATTGTTGGATTAATAAACGAATGGAATAAAGGTGGAAGATTAATTAAAGGTACAGATAAAGATCTTGGTGGAACAATGAGACTGGGTTTATATGATGCTAAATTAATTAAAAACTCAATGATTAGTAAAATTTATAAATCTAAATCAATAAAAGAAAGACACAGACATAGATATGAGGTAAATATTAACTATAAAGATAAGTTTGAATCTAAAGGTATGATTTTTTCTGGACTCTCACCTGATAATAAATTGCCTGAAATTATTGAGCTTAAAAATCATCCATGGTTCATTGGTGTTCAATTTCACCCAGAATTTAAATCTAGACCTTTATCACCACATCCTTTATTCTCATCTTTTATCAAGGCTGCAAAAAATCATAAATGAAAAATATTACTATAAATTGTGGAAATATTAAAATTTCAAATAGCAATAAGATTTTTATTATTGCTGGCCCATGTCAACTTGAAACAGAACAACATGCCATGGATATGGCTGGAAAGATTAAAGAAATTACATCTAAATTTAATATGGGTTTTATTTATAAAACCTCTTTTGATAAGGCCAATAGAACTAGCTTAAAAGGGAAAAGAGGTGCAGGACTTGAACAATCTCTACCAGTTTTTGACAAGATCAAAAAAGAATTGGAAGTACCAATATTAACTGACATTCATAACGCTGAACAATGTTCTATTGTAGCTAATCATGTTGACGTATTACAAATTCCCGCTTTTTTATGTAGACAAACAGATCTATTAATAGCAGCTGCCAAAACAAATAAAATTATAAATGTGAAAAAAGGCCAATTCCTTGCTCCTTGGGATATGGTTAATGTAACAAAAAAAATTTCTGACTCAGGCAATAATAATATTTTAGTCACAGAAAGAGGTGCAAGTTTTGGATACAATACATTGGTTTCAGATATGAGAGCTTTGCCCATTATGTCTAAAAACGGTTATCCTGTAATTTTTGATGCAACACATTCTGTTCAACAACCTGGTGGTTTAGGTGAAACCAGTGGTGGTCAAAGAGAATTTGTAGAGTACTTAGCAAGAGCTGCAGTTGCCGTAGGTGTTGCTGGAGTATTTATTGAAACACATCAAGATCCCGACAATGCCCCATCAGACGGTCCAAATATGGTACCTTTAGACAAATTAGAAAAATTATTATCACAACTTTTTGAAATTGATAATTTAATTAAAAAATAAATGAATAAAATTTTAAAAATAAGAGCTCGTCAAGTTTTTGACAGTAGAGGAAATCCAACAATAGAATCTGAAGTGTATTCTAAAAATTTAAGTGCTTTAGCAATTTGTCCCTCAGGAGCTTCAACAGGAACATATGAAGCTTTTGAAAAAAGAGATAAGTACAATAAAAAATATTTAGGAAAAAGTGTTTTAAATGCTGTAAATTTAGTGAATACAAAAATTTCTAAAAAATTAAAAGGATATGATATACATAATCAAGAACGAATTGATACTACCTTAATTAATTTAGATGGAACAAGACAAAAAACTAAATTAGGTGCTAATGCCATTTTATCTGTATCAATTGCAGTAAAAAAACTTTCTGCTAAAATTAAAAAGATACCACTTTATAAAACCTTCTTAATAAAGAATAATTTTAAATTACCATATCCTTTAATGAATGTTATTAATGGAGGTGCTCATGCTAATAATGGTTTAAGAATCCAAGAATTTATGATCAGACCTAATAAAGCAAAAAATTTTTCTGAAGCAATGAGAATTTGTTATATGGTAATTCATAACTTAAGAAACTTAATTAAAAAAAAAGGATTATCAACATCTGTTGGTGATGAAGGTGGTTTTGCACCAATGATTCATAGTAATGATCAGGCTTTAGATTTAATAGTTAGAGCAATAAAAAAATCAGGTTTTAAAAATGGTAGAGATGTATCAATTTGCTTAGATATAGCAGCTAATGAACTTCGTAAAAAAGAAAAATATTCTATTCATTCAAAAAAATTTATTTCAGTTAATGAGTCTATTAAAAAATATCAAAAGATTATTAATAAATATAAAATTCAATCTATTGAAGATCCATTTGCCGAAAATGATTGGTTGTCATGGAGTAAAATGATGAAATCAATTAAAAATATTCAAATTGTTGGTGATGACCTTTATGTAACAAATTTAGAAAGACTTAAAAAAGGTTTTTTAAATAATTCATCAAATTCTATATTAATTAAACTTAATCAAATTGGCACAGTTTCAGAAACCCTAGAAGTAATTAAATTTGCTCAGATTATTGGTTATAATACCATTATATCACATAGATCAGGCGATAGTGAAGATACATTCATAGCAGATTTAGCAGTTGGTACAAACTCTAATCAAATAAAAACTGGATCTTTAGCTAGATCTGAAAGAGTTGCTAAATATAATCAATTAATACGCATAGAAGAAGAACTTGGAAATAAAGCAATTATGAATAAACTTTATTAATGTTTAACATAATAAAAAAAAATTATTTTTTATTAATATCTACTTTTTTAATATTGTATTTTTTTTTTAATTTACTAGATGGTGAAAGAGGTCTTTTTTCATATTTTAAAAAAAAAGAAATACTTATTTCTCTGCAAAATGAAGAAATTAATTTAACTGATAGAATTAACAATTTTGAGTTTAAAAATTCCTTATTAAGTGAAAATTTAGATCTTGATTTTATAGAAACTCTAATCAGAGAAAAATTTTTATTTGGCAAAAAAGGAGAGACACTTTATATAATTGAAAATAATGACAATTAGACATCCCGAAAAAATTAATAAACCAATAAATCCAATAAAAAAGAAACCTGCTTGGATTCGATCTAAACTTTTAAATAGTAAAGAATTTTTTTTAACTAAAACTGTTATTAATAAAAATAATTTAGTAACTGTTTGTCAGGAAGCAAACTGTCCAAATATTACTGAATGTTGGAGCAAAAGACATGCTACATTCATGATAATGGGTGATACTTGTACACGAGCATGTAGTTTTTGTGATGTCAAAACTGGTAAACCTGGAAAACTAGATCGACTTGAACCTATTAAAATTTCTCAAGCAATTAAAAAACTTAATCTTAAACATGTAGTCATAACTTCAGTCGATAGAGATGATCTTGATGATGGAGGTTCAAATCATTTTTGTGAAGTTATAAATGAAACTAGAAAACAAAATCCAAAAACATCAATTGAAGTTTTAACACCTGATTTTCTTAGAAAAGGAGATGCTTATAAAAAAGTCCTTGAAGCAAACCCGGATGTTTTTAATCATAATATTGAAACTGTACCAAGACTTTATTTAAAGGTAAGACCAGGAGCTAGATATTTTTCATCACTTGAACTCTTAAAAAACACAAAAAAAATTAATAAAAATATTTTTACCAAATCTGGCCTAATGGTTGGTTTAGGTGAAAAAAAAGATGAAATTATACAAGTTATGGATGATTTAAGATCTGCTGATGTGGATTTTTTAACTATTGGACAATATTTACAACCATCATCTAAACATCATCCATTAGATAGATACTATCATCCTAGTGAATTTAAAGAATTAGAAACAATAGCTAAATCAAAAGGTTTTTTATTAGTGTCATCGTCTCCACTAACACGCTCTTCTTATCATGCAGACGAAGATTTTGCGAAATTACAAAAAAAAAGATTGAAAAACTAATGCCAAAAGCTTCAGTTAAGAGATTAATTGAGTGTACAAAAGAACAACTCATAGATCTAGTTCTCGATATTGAAAAATACCCTGAGTTTGTTCCTTTCTGTCTGGATGCTCATATTCATGAGAAAGATCATAATGAAAATTTTATTTTAATTATTGCAGATTTAACTATTGGAAAGGGCCCATTAAAAGATACTTACAAAAGTGATGTCAAATTTAACAAAAAAGACAACTCAATTAAAGTTATAAATATTGGTGGGCCTTTAAAATATCTTGAAAATAACTGGAAATTTAATGATCATGAAAGTGGTACTGAAATTTTTTTTGAAATTGATTTTGAGATTGAAAATAAATTTTTAAATATTTTAATGATAAAGTCTTTTCAATTTGGGCTTGATAAAATAGCCGATTCTTTTCAGAAAAGAGCTAAAGAATTATTTAATAAAACTTAAAATTAAATTTAAAGCTTTATTTACCGTAGCATTTTGTATTGCAATTCTTTTTTTATTTTTAAACAAGTATTGTTTAACCAAAATTTTATTTCTTTTTTTAATACCAATAAATACTAAACCAACAGGTTTTTGCCTAGTACCACCTTTTGGTCCAGCAATACCAGTTATTGAAAGTGAAATGTTTGTTTTACTAATTTTATTCAAATTCTTAACCATAGATAGACAAGTTTCATAACTAACAGCACCATGCTTATTTAAAATTTTTTTAGGAACTTTAAGGGTGTTAATTTTTGTATTATTTGAGTAAGTAATTAAGCCGAGATTAAAAACTTTTGATGAACCAGCGACTGAAGTTATTCTACTTGAAAGTAAGCCACCTGTACAGGATTCAGCAAAAGAAATCTTAAGATTTTTTCTTCTTAGTAAATTTACTATTTTTTTTGAAAGATTATTCACTGCGTCACCACCATATATAAGACAAGAACTGCCACAACATACAAACCAGCGCAAATATCATCCATAATAACTCCAAAGCTGTTTTTAAAGTTTTTATCATAATAACTTACAGGGAATGGTTTAATAATATCAAAAATTCTAAATAAAATAAACATTATGAAATATGATATTAATACTTGATTTGTTTCCCTTATTCCTTCGTGAGCAATTTCATAAAGGCATATTGGTATTGACTGACCAATAAACTCATCAATAACAACTTCTTTTGGATCTTTATTATCTGAGTCTTTAATAAATATATTAACTGCATACAGAGATATAAAGAAAACTATAAATAAAGAAATCAAAACATAGTTTGGTGAAGCATCAAAAATGTGAAATAAAAAAAATAAAAAAACCGTAGTAACTAATGATGCATAACTACCTGGTATTTTATTTAACTTTCCTATACCAAATAAAGTAACAAATAAAAAAATACTATTATTCATATTTTATTACAGAGACAATAACCTCACAAGCTATTGCCTTTTCATTTCCAATTAATCCTAATTTTTCTGTAGTTTTTCCTTTAACATTAATTTGATCAGGTAATATTCTACATAGTTTAGAAATTGATTTAATTATTTTAATTCTATATTTCGAAATTTTAGGTTTTTGAGCTATTATATTTATATCAATATTATTTATAAAAAAATTTTTTTCTTTAATTTGATCCATTATAATCTTTAAGAGTATAGTAGATCTAATATTTTTATATTTTTTATTTTTATCAGAAAATTTTTTTCCAATATCACCCATATTACAAGCACCCATAATTGCATCTATGACTGCATGTAGCACCGGATCTCCATCCGAATGTCCCAATGTACCAATTGGTGAGGGAATTTTAATTCCACCGAGATATAATTTTTTATTTGGAACAAGCCTGTGTATATCAAATCCGATTCCATATTTAGTTGAATTAAATTTTTTTAAATCATTTAGCTTAGTAATTTTATTATTATTAAGTTCACCCTTAATAATTTTTATTTTTTCTCCAGCTCTAATGAATAAATTAGAGTCATCTGTAATATCAGGTCCAATATTTTTTTGTAATTTGAATAGTTTTTTATAATTAAAGGCTTGTGGTGTTTGTGCTAAATAAACATTATCTCTATTCAAATTAACTATTTTTTTTGGTAATTTTTGCTTAATTGAATCGGTAGTTTGAATAGCAGGAATTACACAGTCAATTGATTTTAGTTCTGAGATTAATTTATCCAATAATTTTAAACTAAAATTAGGTCTTGCAGCATCATGTATAATTACATTTTTAAAGTTAAAGTTTTTAATACTATTTAAACCTTTATATGCAGACTCTGCTCGAGTATTTCCACCAATTATCATCTTAACATTTTCAATTTTGATTTTTTTAAAAAATTTTTTATGCTTTTTATTTACAACCAAGACTATTTTGTTAATTTTTTTGGATTTTTTAGCTTTATCTAGAGAGTGCTGTAATAAAGGCTTTTCTCTATATAAATGATAGGCTTTAGGTATTTTAGAATTAAATCTTTTACTTTCTCCACCTGCAAGTATTATAAAACAATTATTCATGATAAAAATATTTACTAGCTTATTTACCTCATAATGATTGATTTTATCAAACAAAATTTATTTATTGCAATAATATTCATAATCACTTTATCGCTAGGTTTTGTAACTTTTTTAACTTTTATAGATAAAAGCTTTATCACATTGAATGAATTAAATCTTCAAATCTTACTTATAAGTAATATCGTACTTTTAATTCTCTTTTTTATAATAATATTTTTAGAAATTAAAAATTCTTTGAAAGATGATATTAATACAAGAGGATCTCGAGCAAATAGAAAATATATAGCATTTTTTTCATTGTTTACATTAATACCATCAATATTAATTTCTATTTTTTCACTATTTTTATTTTCATTTGCTTTAGATAAATATTTAGATAAAAAAATAACTACAGCTGTAAATAATTCGTATGAAATTGCCAAAAATTATGTAGATGATGTTAGAAATAAAATTGAGTCTGATATTGTTTTAATTGGCTATGATTTAAATAATAATATTAATATTTATTATGATAATCCTAATCGATATAAAAATATTTTAAGAACTCAAAAATTATTACGTGAAGTTGATGAAATACATTTGGTCGACAGTTTAGGGAATTTAATTATTTCTACATTAGAAAATAATAATGATTTTATTCCTCCAACAGATGAAGCCTTAGAAATGGTTTTTAATGAAGAACGACCTTTAAAAATTATAAACGCTTTTGAAAATAAATCTGCAGCCATTTTAAAATTAGGAAACTATATAGATACATATCTCTATGTTGTAAAATATTTAGATCAAGAAATCTCAAATTATTTAACCGAATCTGAAGAGGCAATTAATTTTTACTATACTGTAGAAGACAAAAGTATTGGAATAAAAATTTCTTTTATTTTGATTTATATTGTTGTTGTAAGTTTACTTTTATTTCTTTCAATTTCTGTTGCAATTAAATTTTCTTCAAGATTTTTTAGATCTATTACCAATCTTATTTCTGCATCACTAAACATTGGTAAAGGTAATTTAGATACAAAAGTTCCAGAAATAAAAACTGATGTTGAGCTAGAAATATTAAACAAAAATTTTAATTTAATGATAGATCAATTAAAACAACAACAAGAAAAGCTTTTAATTAATGAACGACATGAAGCTTGGGAGAACGTTGCAAGAAAATTGGCACATGAAATTAAAAATCCTCTTACACCGATACAGCTGACAATTGATAGGTTGAAAAATAAATATACTGATATAATAGACTCAAATAATCGTAGTAACTTTAATGATCACTTAAAAAATATTATTAAGCAAATTCGACAAATTGAAAATTTAGTAAATGAATTTTCTGATTTCGCAAGAATGCCAAAACCTATTTTTAAAAAAAATAATCTTATTGATATATTAAATCAAAATATATTATTAATGAGGGAACTTGATACATCGATTAAAATTAATTTTATTAATAATAAAGATCAAATTATACTAGTTTGTGACAGCGAACAAATTGGAAGAGTTTTTTTGAATTTGATCAAAAATTCAGTTGAGAGTATTCAGGAAAAATTTAAAAAAACCCCAGATTTTGCTAAAAATATTGATATAGAATTAATAGAAGAAAATGATTATATAAGATTTAATATAACAGATAATGGAACAGGCTTTTCAGAAAATAATTTAAAAAATATTTTAAAACCATATTTTACTACAAAGACAAAAGGAAGTGGCTTAGGCTTATCAATAGTGAATAAAATAATTAATGATCATAATGGAACTATTAATTTTATACCTATTAAAAATGGCGCTCAAATTTCTATAAGATTTATAAAAAATGACAGCTGAGATATTAATAATAGATGATAATGCAGACATCAGAAGTATTTTAAACGATGTCATAATTGATGCTGGTTATAAAACTAGAGTTGCTGCAAACTATAACCAGGCACTTACCGAAATTGATAAAAAATTACCCGATGTAGCAATTATTGATGTAAAATTGGATAAAGGTGACAATGATGGTATAGAACTATTATCACATATAAAAAGTAAAAATAAAGATATTCCTGTTATTATTATTTCTGGTCATGCAAATATAGAGATGGCCGTTAAATCACTAAAGTCTGGAGCGTTCGAGTTTATACAAAAACCTTTCGACCAAGAAAGATTAATGAATTTTGTTAGCAGAGCAGTTGAAAATTTTAATTTAAAAAATCAAAACAAAGAATTATCAACTAAATTATTTCATTCTTTTGAATTAATAGGGTGTAGTCAAAATATTGAAAAAATTAAAGAACAAATTAGTAAACTTTCACAGTCAGAAAGTAGAATATTTATAAATGGACCAACAGGTTCAGGAAAAGAACTTATAGCTCGAAAAATACATAAATTATCTAAAAGACAAAAGGGACCTTTTATTATTTTAAACGGTGCATTATTAGATGTAAAAAAATATGAACTAGAACTTTTTGGTGAAGAAAAAGATAATGGATCTATTACATATGGTGCTCTAGAAAAAGCCTCAGGTGGTTTCTTACTAATCGATGAGGTTTCTGAAATTCCACTTGAAACACAATCTAAAATACTAAGAGTATTGATAGATCAAAAATTTAAAAGAATTAACGGTGATCATGATATAAATGTTGATGTTAGAATTTTATGTTCCACAAGCAAAGATATTAAAAATGAAATTAAATTAGGAAATTTTAGAGAAGATTTATTTCATAGATTAAATGTTTTTCAGATTGATATAGAATCTCTATCTAATAGACCTGGTGATATACCACTATTAATTGAATATTTTTCAAAAAAAATAGAAGAAAATTATAATTTAAAAAATCTTAATATTGATTCTAATAATCCTTATTTAATAAACTATACATGGCCTGGTAATGTAAGAGAGTTAAGAAATTTAATTGAACGTATTGGTATTTTATCACCAAATAATCAAGAAAAAATATCAAATATTATTAAAGAGTCATTAAAAAATTCAGGAGAAGAAATTTTTGATGTAGAAAATTCATTATCGGTACCACTAAAGGAAGCTAGAGAAAAATTTGAAAAAGAATATTTGACTACACAATTAAAGAAATTTGGTGGCAATATCTCTAAAACTGCAAAATTTGTTGGAATGGAAAGATCCGCTTTACATAGGAAACTCAAGGGATTA
>MDSV01225124.1_pt1 | contig 15128 bp, 15 predicted proteins | sample 810851 | NCBI WGS metagenome assembly MDSV01 (sample SAMN05326640, study PRJNA326480) | marine metagenome | isolation source: seawater | place: Atlantic Ocean: North East | collected 2012
CAATTTTCATCTATTAAATAATAATTACATTATGAAAAATAGCTATTCAAATATATTTGCTTTTAACAAAAAAATTCTCAAAAAAACTATTAAAATTTTGAGTAATGGAAGCCTTGTTGGACTGCCCACAGAAACTGTTTATGGATTAGGTGGAAATGCCTACTCAAAGAATTCAATTCAAAAAATATATAAATTTAAAGGTAGGCCTAAGTCAAATCCACTTATAATTCATTATTACAATTATAATAAAGTCATAAATGACGTTCAAATTAATGATAACTTTAAGAAATTATATTTAAAATTTTGTCCAGGGCCGATTACATTCATTCTTAAAAGAAAGATAAATTCTAGAGTACATCCTTTTGCTTGTTCAAATTTAAAAACAATAGCAGTCAGATTTCCTAAACACAAAATTATAAGGTCTGTGCTTAAAGAACTTAATTTTCCTCTAGCAATGCCAAGTGCAAATAAATCTAATAATGTGAGTCCGGTTAATTCTAATGATGTGTTTGATGAATTCCAAAAAAAAATTAAGTTAATATTAGATGGTGGTAAATGTAAAATTGGCATCGAGTCTACTGTGATAGATTTAACTGGATTTCCAAAAATTTTAAGACCTGGCATTATTGATAATAAAAAGATAGAAAAAATTCTTAAATTTAAATTAAAAAAAAATATAAAAACAAAAATAATAAGATCTCCTGGGATGATGCAAAAACATTATTCACCAGGTATTCCTGTAAAAATAAATCAAAAAAAACATGATGGAAAAAGTGCATTTATTTATTTTGGTGACAAATATAAAAATAAAAAAAAATTTTTTAGTTTAAGTAGAAAACTTAACTTAGATGAGGCTGCTTCAAATTTATACAAAGTTTTTAGATTAATTAAAAAAAAAGGTTTTAAGAAAATTCAAATAAGTAAAATACCAAATAAAGGCTCTGGTATAGCGATTAATGATAGGATAAAAAGAGCATCAAATTTTTAAATGAAATTAAAAGTAAAAAATCTTATCAAAAAGTTTAATACTACTGTCGCAGTAAATAATATTAGTTTTGAAATTGAAAAAAATCAAACGTTAGGTTTGCTTGGTCCAAATGGTTGTGGAAAAACAACTTCAATTGGTATGATGCTAGGATTAATTACACCTACTAGTGGTCAAATTTTAATAGACGGAGAAAAATTTGAAAGTCAAAATAGAATTAAATTATTAAGTTTAATGAATTTTGCATCTCCATATATTGAATTGCCAAAAAAACTTACTGTGAAACAAAATCTTGAAATTTATGCAAGATTATATGGTGTAAAAGAGGTTAAAAAAAGAATTTCAGAAATGGTTGAAGATTTAAATTTAGATAAATTTTTATATAAAAAAAATGGTGAACTCTCTTCTGGTCAAAAAAATCGTGTTGCTTTAGCTAAATCATTAATTAATAAACCAAAATTATTATTTTTAGATGAGCCAACAGCTAGCCTCGACCCTGATGTTGGAGATTTTGTAAGAGAATATATTGAGAGATATAAAAAAAGTAACGAGCTAACTATTTTATTAGCTTCTCATAATATGAAAGAAGTAGAGAGATTGTGCAATAAGGTAATAATGATGAAACAAGGAAAAATTGTTGATAGCGGATCTTGCAAAGATTTAGTTTTAAAACATGGAAGAGAGAATTTAGAAGAAACTTTTCTTAAAATAGCAAGGAACAATAATGAATTGGAATAAAATATTTGCTCTTAGTTTAAGGCATATTTATTTAATTAAAGGATCTTTTCCAAGAATTTTAGACTTAATATATTGGCCCACAATTCAAATATTTCTTTGGGGTTTTATATCAAAATTTTTTACACTCAATTCATCTTATTATGATAATACTGTGGGTATTATTCTGAGCGCTGCAATACTTTATGATTTTCTTTTTAGAGCAAGTATTAGTTATAATATGATGTTTTTAGAGGAAATCTGGAGTAGAAATTTTACAAATTTATTTATTGCACCAATTAAAATCAGTGAAATTATTGCTTCTTTAACATTTACAGCAATTTTTAGAACATTAATTGGCTTAATACCGGCATCTCTTCTAGCTATTCCTTTGTTTGGAGTTTCAATTTTAAAAATTGGGACGCCGCTAATTTTTCTATTATTAACTTTATACATTTTTGGTGTTACTTTAGGTCTATTGGTAACTGCAGGATTAGTAAGATTTGGCCCCTCATTTGAAAATATAGCTTGGGCAAGCCTCTTTTTCTTAGCGCCCCTGGGATGTATATATTATCCTATTGAAATACTCCCTGGTTGGCTTCAAGTTTTAGCAAAATTACTTCCTTTGGTTCATATTTTTGAAGAAATGAGAAATATATTAATCTATGATATAATAAATTATTCTCAAATTTTAAAAGCTATTCTTATATCTTTTATATATTTTGTGATAGGGATAATTATTTTTTACCTTTCATATTTTGGAGCAAAAAAAAGAGGGACATTAATAAATATGGGGGAATAGTAAAATGCATAAAAATATTGATAAAATAAAAAAGTTGGAAAGCACGCCACAAGTAATTAAAAATTTATTCAGCAAAAAAGAGTTGGAAATGTTTTTAGAATTATACAGAGTTTTACCAACTACTGTTCACAATAAAAAACAAAATGTAATAAAAAAAAGATGGCTTAAAAATTTTAATCTAGAATTGGAGAATCTTTTTTATGAGAGGGTAAAAAATATAATAGGTGATTTTAGAATGGATAATCTAAAAGATGAAAATAATGATGATATTTTAGGCCTATTTCAAGAAAGCTATAATCCCATTGGTTTACATGTGGACGCTGGCTTTAATTTAAACGAAATTATTTTTAAACAAACTTTAATTCCTCTAACATCAAAAGGTAGCACTGTTATTTTTAAAAATAAATTTTACGGAAATTCAACAAATTTTACAATTGATGAAAATGAACTCAAAACCAAGGAACTAAAATACGGCCAAAATATTAGGTCTGATGAACATTTGAAGATATATAACAAAAGTCCATTTAAAAAAGATGATCATGAAAGATATTTAAAGCATGAAAAAATAGAAAACCTTTCAGGATTAGAGGTAGATTTGGTTTATGAGTGGGAATTGGGCTCTATGTTAATATTTGATAGAACACGGTTACACTGTTCCTCGTGTGTAATTGATGGAAAAAAATTAGGCCTGACAACTTTTACTAAAAAATAATTTTAAATGGCAATTTACGACTGTTTTCAATATTTCAACGAGGACCACATGGTTGATTTGCGATTAAACATATTGAATAAATACGTTGATTATTTTGTAATATCTGAGTCCACAAAAACGCATCAGGGTAAGACAAAAAAAATTAATTTTGATATTAATAAATTTTCAAAATTTAAGAATAAAATAAAATTTGTAGTTGCAGATTATAAAAAAGAAATTGACTTTCAAAATCATACTGGAGGGGAGTCGCCAGTTGAACAACATCAAAGAAATCATTTAATTGAAGGTATAAAGGAAGCTTCGCCTGAGGACTTCGTCATTTTATCTGACTCAGACGAAATTCCAGATTTTACAAAAATTAAAGATATAAATAAGAATAAAAAATTTGTAGCTTTTTCTCAGAAAATGTTCATGTATAAATTAAACCTTCAAAACCTTAAGGAGAGTAATTGGATTGGGTCAAAAATAACTAAAAAAAAATATATTTCATCAATGCAAGATTTAAGAAATATGAAATTTAAAAAGTATCCATTTTGGAGAGTCGATAAATACAATCGGCAAATTATTGAGGGAGGTTGGCATTTCTCCTTTTTACAAAATCCAAAACAAATACAAACAAAAATTAAATCGTTTTCACATGGCGAGTTTAATACTGAGGATATCAATGAAAATAAAATTAAAGAAAAAATACTTAAAAATGAAGATATTTTTGGTCGAGATACAGAATTAAAAAAAATTGTTATCGATGAAAGCTATCCTGAATATATCATTCAAAATAAAAATAAGTTATCAAGCTGGATTATTTAGTATGGTGCGCCGGATAGGAGTCGAACCCATAACCTCCGGAGCCGAAATCCGGCGCTCTATCCAGTTGAAGCTACCGGCGCAATATGGCTAATTTAAATTAATTTATGAATAATACAATTAAATTTTGTGTTGATAATGATAATAGCGGGAAAAGATTAGATATTTTTTTAACAAAAAACTTAAAAGATTTTACAAGATCATCTTTAAAGAAATTAATTGAGAATAAGAGAGTAAAAGTAAATAATAATTTGATATCTACTCCTTCTTCAAAAGTAAAATTTAAAGATCAAATTGAAATTGATATTATTTATAAAATTTCAAAGAAAATAATTCCAAAAAATATTAAACTTGAAACAATTTATGAGGATAGAGATATTTTAATCGTTAACAAACCAAAAGGCATGGTTGTTCATCCTGGAGCTGGGAATTATAGCAATACTCTAGTAAATGCATTAATATTTAAATATAAAAATAATCTGTCGAATATCAACGGATCATTTAGACCAGGTATCGTTCATAGAATTGATAAAGATACCAGTGGTCTTCTTGTAATTGCAAAAAATAATCTAGCGCATGCAAATCTAGGTAATCAATTTAGCAAGCACACTATTAAGCGAAAATATTTGTGTTTATCTTGGGGAGTAGTCCGACCTTTAAACGGTAAGATCAACACATTAATTGCTAGAGATAAAAAAAACAGGCAACTGATGACAGTAAGTGATGTTAGTGGAAAAAAGGCTATTACAAATTATAAAACAATAAAGATTTTTAACATTAAAGATATTCCAAAAATAAGCTTAATTGAGTGTGTATTAGAAACTGGTAGAACACATCAAATAAGAGTTCATTTAAAGTATAAAGGTTCATCGCTTCTAGGCGATACACAATATGGTAAAAAAAATATTAAATTTAGAAAAATTAATAGCGAATTTTTTGATAAATTAAATAAACTTTCTGGACAGGCTTTACATGCTAAAACATTGGAGTTCTCACACCCAGCTACAAAAAAGTGGATGAAATTCGATTCTGCCCCTCCAGAAAGTTTTAAAAAAATATTGAATTTGCTAGAAAATTTAAGCGGTTGAAATAGAAAAATACATATATATTTTAAAATAATGAGTGAAAAAAATAACATAAGCAATCTTCCGGTTCCTTCTGTTGGAGGACTATCTATCTATTTAGCTCAAATTAAAAAGTTTCCTATGCTAGACGCAGAAGAAGAATACATGTTAGCAAAAAACTGGAAAGAGAACGGAAATTTAAAAGCTGCTCATAAATTGGTTACAAGTCATTTAAGACTAGTTGCTAAAATTGCTATGGGATACAGAGGATATGGTCTACCGGTAAATGAATTAATTTCTGAGGGGAATCTTGGATTAATGCAGGCTGTTAAAAAATTTGATCCTGATAAAGGATTTAGACTAGCAACTTATGCTATGTGGTGGATTAAAGCTGCGATACAAGAATATGTATTGAGATCCTGGAGTTTAGTAAAAATGGGTACAACAACAGCTCAAAAAAAATTATTTTTTAATTTAAAGAAAATTAAAAATCAAATTGCACCTGGACAGGACGGTGATCTAAAAGATGAACAGGTTGATGAAATATCTAAAAGACTGGATGTGGATTCTCATGAGGTTGTAAATATGAATAGAAGAATGATGGGTCAAGAAAAATCATTAAATGATCCAATTAAAAGTGGAGAGACAGATGAATGGCAAGATTGGTTAGTTGATGAAAGTCTTGATCAAGAATTACTAGTTTCTCAAAAACAAGAATATGATGATAAAAAAGAATTATTAGATAGTGCAATGAAAATTTTAAATGATAGAGAAAAAGAAATTATAATATCAAGAAGACTTTCCGAAGAACCTAAAACATTAGAAGAATTAAGCAAAAAATATAAAGTTAGTAGAGAGCGAATTCGCCAAATAGAAACCAAAGCATTTGAAAAACTTCAAAAATCAATGATTCACGCTAGTAAATCAAAAAACTTGCTATCTTCAAATTAATTTTTAAAAGGATCCTCAACTAAAATAGTATCTTCTCTCTCTGGACTAGTAGAGATACTTGATATCTTAGCACCAATAAAATCCTCTAATGCATGCACATAACGTTTCGCATTATCTGGCAAATCTTGAAAATTTCTTATGCCTTGAGTTTTTGTCTTCCATCCAGGAAAAGTTTTATAAATGGGTTTAATGTTAAATTGATCTTCTGAAGTTGCAGGCAAATAATCTATTTTTTTTCCATTTAATTCATACTCTACACACATTTTAATTTCATCTAATTCATCTAAAACATCTAATTTTGTAAGGGCAATACCATTAATTCCTGAGATTTTAATTGTTTGACGAACTAAAACTCCATCAAACCAACCACATCTTCTTTTTCTTGCAGTAACTGTTCCAAATTCTTTTCCCCTTCGACCTAAATTCTCTCCAATCTCATCGGACAGTTCCGTTGGAAATGGTCCGCTACCTACTCTAGTAGTATAAGCTTTGGTTATACCCAAAATATAATTAATTTTATCTGGACCTGAACCTGAGCCAGTTGCTGCCATTGCTGGAACAGTATTAGAAGATGTTACATAAGGATAAGTTCCATGATCAACATCTAAAAGTATTCCTTGAGCTCCTTCAAATAAAATTTTTTTTCTTTCATTTTTAAATTGATCAAGTTTTAACCAAACAGGTTGTGCATATTTTAAAATTTCTGGGGCTATTTTTAATAAATCACTTTTAAGTTTATCTTTTTCGAAAATTTTTTTATTTAGTCCTTTTCTAATTGCATTATGATGTGATAAGACGTTTTCTAACCTATTATTTAAGTTACTATCTGATCTTAAGTCCATAACTCTTATTGATCTTCTGCCAACTTTATCTTCATAACAAGGTCCTATTCCTCTTCTGGTAGTTCCAATTTTTTCTTTTCCAGCTGCATCCTCTCGTATTTCATCCATTTCTTGGTGAAATGGAAGTATCAGTGACGCTGACTCGGAAATCATAAAATTTTCTGGGGTTACGTCTATTCCCTGCTTTTTAATTTCCTCAATTTCATTCAAAAGTGCCCAGGGATCAATAACAACTCCATTACCAAGAATAGAAATTTTTCCTTTTCTAACAATTCCTGATGGTAATAATCTTAATTTAAACACCTTTTTATCGATAACTAACGTGTGACCAGCATTATGTCCTCCTTGAAATCTCACTACTATATCAGCTTCACTTGAAAGCCAATCAACGATCTTTCCTTTTCCTTCGTCTCCCCATTGTGAACCTACTACGACAACATTTATCATTAGTTTAATTTTTTATAACTTTTATTGAATTTAAATGATTTATTGGACCGTTTCCTTTTCCTAAATTAATATTTGTTCTAATTGCTTCATTAACATATTTAATTCCAAGCTCACAGGATTTATTCAAATCTTTTCCACATGATAAATAAGTGCTTATTGCAGAGGATAAGGTACATCCTGTCCCATGAGTGTTTTTTGTGTAATATTTTTTACTTTTAAAAATTTTAATAATATTTTTATTTAATAAAATATCATAAATATGTCTTGATTTAAGATGCCCTCCTTTTAATAATACATTATTTGCACCTAAGCTGAGTAATATTTTTCCTGCTTCAATCATATCATTAGTAGTTGAGATTTTTTTTCCAGATAAAATTTCAGCTTCAGGAATATTTGGAGTTATCAATAGTGTTTTTTTCATCAGTATTTTTTTAATTATTTTTTTAGAGGCGTTATCTATTAAATTTGTGCCTCCTTTTGCAACCATTACTGGATCAAGTACTATTTTTTTAACCTTAATTTTTTTTAAGGATTTAATCACTGCCTCAATTACTTTTTTTGAGTGTAACATGCCTATTTTGATTGCATCAGGTTTTATATCTTTTGCTGAAAATTCTATTTGGTTTGATATCTCTTTTGGGTTTATGCCAAATACTGATTTCACGCCCGTAGTATTTTGTGCTGTTATGGCTGTTATGGCTGTCATGGCATAACAGCCCAAAGATGTCACAGTTTTTATATCCGCTTGAATACCCGCTCCCCCAGAAGAATCTGAGCCTGCAATTATTAGAACATTCGACTTTGGCTTCATAATTTAATGAATAGTTTTTTTTACGATTTCTAAACACTTGTTCATTAAAGAAATATTAAACGACTCGCACATAATTCTTACTTTAGGCTCAGTGCCTGAAGGTCTGACGAGTAATCTTCCATTGTTTTTAATCAACTCATTTGCAATTTTTATTGCTTTTTTACATTTTGAAGTTTTGATAATTTTTTTATCTTTAACTTTTATATTTAAAAGTCTCTGTGGAACTGAATCGTAAACTTTAAATATATCACTAGCTAATTTTCCTTTTCTTAGAGCAAACAAAGTTTCTAATGCAACGAGTAATCCGTCGCCAGTGGTGGCAAATTTACCTAAAATAATATGACCTGATTGTTCCCCTCCTAAATTAAAATTATTTTTCTTCATCATTTCTTTAACATACCTGTCGCCAACTTTTGATCTTTTAAAATTAATTTTTTCTTTTAGAAAAAATTTTTCTAAACCATAATTAGACATTAAGGTTCCAACCACACCTCCTTTGAGAATTTTTTTTCTCTTCCATCTTTTGGCAATCATTGCAATAATTTGATCACCATCAATTATTTGAGATTTTTCATCACACATAATTACTCTATCAGCATCTCCATCTAGAGAAATACCAAGATTAGCTTTAAATTTTTTGACATATTTTTTTAGAACTTGAGGATAGGTTGATCCACACTTATAATTTATATTTAAACCATTGGGATTTACGCCAATCGCATAAACTTTTGCTCCTAAATCAGATAATATTTTCGGAGCAGATTTATATCCAGCTCCATTTGCACAATCAATCACTAGTCGCATACCTTTTAAGCTAAAGTTTTTTGGAAAATTATTTTTTAAAATTTCAATATATCTATCATTTCCATCCTCTAATCTCTTTACTCTACCTAAAAAATTTGGCTTAGACAGCTGATTAATTGTTTTTGTATCAATTAAATTTTCTATTTTTTTTTCTATCCGATCTGATAATTTCATCCCATCTGGTCCAAATAACTTTAATCCATTATCATGAAAAGGATTGTGTGATGCGGTAATCATTATACCAAGATTAGCTTTCATCTTTTTTGTCAGCATCGCTAATCCATTTGTTGGTAATGGTCCAAGTGTGAATATATGCATTCCTGCAGAAGCTAGACCAGATACTAAGGCTGGTTCAAGTGCATATCCAGATAATCGGGTATCTTTAGCAATAATTGCCATCTGTTTTTTTTTCTTTAAATTTTTAAAATATGTACCAGCGGCTAAACCAAATTTAAAAAATTTTTCACCATTTATATTTCCAATATTAACTGTTCCTCTTATTCCATCTGTGCCGAAATATTTTTTTTTCATTCTTTTAAAATTTTTTCAAATACTAAAAGGCCTTGTTTGACCTCTTTTACGTTATGCACCCTAAAAATTTTTATTCCTTGAGATAAAGAATAAATAATTGAAGATATTGTTCCTCCAATTCTCTCCTTCGTATCATAATCACTAGAAATTTGATTAATAAATTTTTTTCTAGATGTACCAATTAATATAGGAAAACCAAGCGAATGAAAGATAGAAATTTTATTTAAAATCATCAAATTATGTTTCAAGTTTTTTCCAAAGCCAATACCGGGATCTAAAATTAATTTTTTACCGTATTTATTGACTTTAAACTTTTTAATCTCTTTTTCAAAAAAATCGTAAATATCTAGTACAGCATGATTGTACTTGGGTTTAAGCTGCATTGTCTGTGGTGTGCCTTGCATATGGTGAATTATTTTCCATACATTTTTATTCTTTACGCTACTTAAAGATTTTAGATCAAAATTAAAGCAAGAAACATCATTTATAATATCAACATTATTTTTAATCGAATAATCCATTACTAAAGATTTTCTTGTATCAATCGATAAAAGAATAGTTGGAAATTTTTTTTTAAAAATTTGAATTATTTTTTTTACTCTTGACAATTCTACTTGCTGATTAATTATTTTTGATCCTGGTCTGGTTGACTCTCCTCCGATATCTACTATATCAACGCCGGTCTTTTGTAAAAATTTTATTCTCTTCATTGCTTTTTTAAATGTATTGAATTTTCCTCCATCAGAAAAGCTATCTGGAGTCATATTTAAAATACCCATCAATAAATGGGATTTATTACCAAGAAAGACTCTTGTTTTTGTTATCATTTTTAAATCTTTTAAAACTTTACTTTTAATTACTGGGGGTAATTTTTTAATTTCGTTAATATTAATAATTTTAGATTTAATATTTTTTTTTTCTCGAATAAAAATTTCAACTTGATTAAAAGATATTGAACTACTTCCGCACAAAGGAAGCGTTTTTTTTTTTTTAATTAGTTTTCTTGACGCGGATCCATAGAAAAAATTACACGCACGAGTGTAATATTTTCTCATAATTTTATAATGCTGGTTTTGGTTTTAATCCTAAGGATCCTAATGCTGATGATGCTTTTCCGTCATCCTCGTCCTCTTCTTTGAAAGATCTCGTTGGTTTAATATTCTTCAGAATTAAATCTCTTATTTCATCACCTGATAACGTTTCATAAATTAGCAATGCTTTTGCTAATTTATGTAAATCATCAATTTTTTCTGTAAGAACTGTTCTTGCTCTTTCGTAACCTGCATCCACTATCTTTTTTACCTCTAGGTCAATTTTCTTAGCTGTTTCCTCTGACATATTTTGTTGCTTAGTCACAGATCTTCCAAGGAATACTTCTTCCTCATTTTCTCCATAAGCTAGTGGGCCTAACTCTTTGCTCATGCCATATTTCGTAACCATATTTTTTGCCATCTTCGTAGCCATATCTATGTCTGAGGATGCGCCTGAGGTTACTTTGTCGTGACCAAATATTATTTCCTCTGCAATTCTTCCGCCCATTGCCACAGCAATATCAGAATACATTTTTTCTCTAGTGACTGATAATTGATCTCTCTCTGGAAGTCTCATAACCATACCTAAAGCTCTTCCTCTTGGTATTATTGTGGCCTTATGTATTGGATCTGAAGCTTTCTCATTTAACGCTACAATAGCATGACCGCCTTCATGATATGCGGTAAGTTTTTTTTCGTCCTCCGACATAACCATTGATCTTCTTTCTGCGCCCATCATAACTTTGTCTTTTGCTTCCTCTATATCCGACATTGTTACAACTCTCTTATTTTTTCTTGCCGCAAGTAAAGCAGACTCATTAATCAAATTAGCTAAATCAGCACCAGAGAATCCGGGTGTTCCTCGAGCAATGGTTCTTAATTTAACATCTGGACCTGTGCTTATTTTTTTTACATGAACTTTTAAAATAGCCTCTCTTCCAATTATATCTGGGTTACCAACAACAACCTGTCTATCAAATCTTCCGGGTCTTAATAAAGCGGGATCTAAGACGTCTGGCCTATTCGTTGCAGCAATTAAAATAATACCTTCATTTGTGTCAAAGCCATCCATTTCAACAAGTAATTGATTAAGTGTTTGTTCTCTCTCGTCATTTCCTCCGCCCAAACCTGCTCCTCTACTTCTTCCAACTGCATCAATTTCATCTATAAAAATAATACATGGAGAATGTTTTTTACCTTGTTCGAACATATCACGTACTCTTGAGGCTCCTACACCAACAAACATTTCAACAAAATCTGATCCTGAAATAGAAAAAAATGGCACGTTGGCTTCTCCAGCTATGGCTTTAGCTAACAAAGTTTTTCCAGTTCCTGGTGGCCCAATCAATAGTGCGCCCTTAGGAATTTTTCCTCCTAATCTACTAAATTTTTTAGGGTCTTTTAAAAACTCTACTATTTCTTCAACTTCTTCCTTAGCCTCCTCTACTCCTGCAACATCATTAAAAGTAACTTTACCCTGGGCTTCATTCAATAACTTAGCTTTTGATCTGCCAAATCCCATTGCACCACCTTTTCCTCCTTGCATTTGGCGCATAAAAAAAATCCATACACCAATAAGTAAAAGCATTGGGAACCAAGATAGTAAAATTCCTAAAAGTGATGGCATTTTATCCTCTAAAGGTGTTGCCACTATGCTTACACCTTTTGATGAAAGTTTTTCAACTAATTCAGGGTAATTTGGTGAATAAGTTTTAAATGTTTTTCCGTCTGCTAAAACTCCTGAAATGTTGTTTCCTTGGATTTGAACTTCAACTACTCTCCCGGCATCAACTTCGTTTAAAAAATTTGAAAATGGTAGAGCACTTCTCTCTGAATTAATCTTATTTGGATCCTGAAACATATTAAACAATCCTACTGAAAGTAAGACTATTATGACCCACATTATTAAGTTTTTAATATTCATCTTATATTTAAATAATCATTAATTTTATTATAACAAGTATATTGTAATGTTTAATAAGTTGTAAATAAGACAAAAAGCAACCAATTTAACCTTGAATTTTAAAGTTTTTCAACTCTAAGGCATAAATTTTCCTCTTTTTTTGAAAAAATACAGCCTCCTAAAGTCAATTTTTTAAAGTCAATTCTATTCAAATTTTTGATGAGATTTTCAACTTTTCTAGATCTTAAATCATAGTAATTATTTTTAAGAAGTTTAATTGACTCATTTATTAAAGCCATTTTTATATCAGCGTTTAATTTTTTGTATTCTTTAAAATTAATTAAAATTTCATTACGTTTTTTAATAATTAACTTTTTAAAAATTTTATTAAAATAGTCATCTAATGTAGCTTTGCTTAATGACAAATTTTGTATCGATTTAAAAATCTGTTCATATTTTACTCCACTATTTTCTAACGGTTTTTTTAAATTTCTTACCTTTGTTCTTAAAAATTTTTGACTAATATTTGATGGATCGTTTATATATTTTCCAAATATTTTTCTAGAGATTTTAATTAAAAATTTTTTTTTAATTTCTAATAAAGGTCTAAATAAGCTAATTTGACTATTAATTTTGCTTAGTTGTTTCATCGATGAGAGACCTTTCAGTCCGCTTCCTCTCGATAGTCTGATAAAAAAAGTTTCCACTTGATCTTCTAAATTATGAGCAGTGAGAAGAGTTTTAACTTTTTTTTTTTTACAAAAATTTACTAGAATTTCATACCTAGCATTTCTGGCTTCTGCTTGGATATTCTTAGTAATTTTTTTTTTTATTTTTATATATCCTTAAATGAATTTGTTTTTTTTTTAATAATTGTTTTACTTTATTGGCCTCTTTTTCAGACTCTTTTCTCAAGTTGTGATCTACTAATACGTAGTAAAACTTAGTTTTTTTATTAATGGAATATGCTTTTGATAAAGCTACTAATGCTAAGCTATCTGGACCACCAGATACAGCAATTAAATAATTTTTTTTATTTAAAGTATCTAATTTATTTTTAAAATTTAAAAATATTTCTGATAAATCTTTAAATTGTTTAAATCCGTATTTAAGATTTACACTTGAATTTTTTTTGCTCATACTGAGCTTTTTGTAACACAGACTTACTAGCTTTTGGGTATTCTTTTTTAAGTCCTGAAATCATTTTACAACCTTGATCCTTTTCTCCTAGTTGGACCATTGTAATTCCAAGTTTTAAAAGGTTGTCAGGAGCTTTTTTACTTTTAGGATAGTTTTGATATCCATCAAGATAAGCTGTGGCAGCGTCAGAGTATAGTTGTCTTATTCTAAAAGTTTCTCCATACCAATACTGTGCACTTCCGGCTAAATCATGATCTTTATTTTTATCAATAAATTCTTTCAAAGCGAACTCTGCAGTTTCATAATCCCCTATCTTCATAAAACTAACCGCAAATTCGTATTGTTCTTCTGTAGGCTTATCAGGTAATATTGCATCTCTCTTCTCAGGCTCCTCAGAAATAACAGTTTGAGCACTTTCTACCGAGTTAATCGACTGCTCTTTTGGTAAGTTTGTAGTTTGATATCCTGGAGCTGCACCAAAATCTTGAGGTTTACTTGTACCGGGAAGAGATGCATTTTTTTTAGGTTTTGATTTTTCCGTACCTGTTTCTAAATCGGAAAATCTTAACTGATTATCTGATTGAATTTTTGTAACTCGAGAAGATAATTTATCTAATTTAAAATTTACTTCCTCGAATTTATTTGTAAGCTCTCTAAATTGATCTTCAATTTCGTTCAGTTTTAAAAGATGCTTTGTCATAATATCTTCGTTAAGTCCATCTGAATTAATCGTACTTGAGGTTTTTAAAGATACAACATCCGATTTTTGATAAACTGCTTTTTCTAAAGTTTTGAGGTCTTTAGTAATAACTTGTATTTGATCAGAAATAGATTTTAGATAAATTTCCTCCTCTTCGGCAAAAGCCAAATGAGAAAAAACTGTTAATATAATTGACAGCAAAATTATATTTAATTTCGACTTTGCAAACATATTCATTATTTAATTTGATAAGATGGCAAAAAAAAGACCCCTTAATATAAAAAATATCAAGGGGTCTATTATTTTAAATTAAAAAAGTATTAATTAACTTTGACTGTTACTGATCTTCTATTTTGAGACCAAGCTAATGGTGTAGAAGCTGGATTAACTGGTTTTTCTTTACCGTAACTGATCACAGAAATTCTTTTACCTGAAATTCCATATGTCATTAGATAATCTTTAGCTGCGTTAGCTCTTCTCTCACCTAATGCTAAGTTATATTCTCTAGTTCCTCTTTCATCAGCATGACCTTCAATAGTCACGTTAAGATTTTTATTTTTTCTTAAATACGTAGCTTGCTTTCTCAAAGTCGCTCTCGAAGCTGTAGTTAAAGAAGATTTGTTTGTCGCAAAAAATACTCTATCAGGAACACCGGAAGCTAAATATTCAACTGTTTCTTTACCAGTGTATACATCGCCATCAACATTCCCTGATTTTTTTGCTGTAGAACATGCACTTAAAATTAAAGTAGCAAATATTACTAGAAATATATTTTTTAAATTCTTATTAAACATCATTTTTTTCCCCTAGGTTTGTTAATGGTTTATTTCAAATTATTGAATATTATTCAAGTGTATTTTACATAAAATACAACCTTATTTTGATAA
>MDSV01064982.1_pt1 | contig 15127 bp, 13 predicted proteins | sample 810851 | NCBI WGS metagenome assembly MDSV01 (sample SAMN05326640, study PRJNA326480) | marine metagenome | isolation source: seawater | place: Atlantic Ocean: North East | collected 2012
CACACCGCGAAGTGTTTATTGAGCAAGCCCACCATCTGGACCCGAACCGGTCGGTTAAGGTGGTCAGAGCGGCCCACGTCGCCGAACCGGGCAACCCGAGCATTCAGGGCCCAACCCCGACGCTAGGCGCGCACACCGACGACATTCTCGGTGAACTGGGCTATAGCGTCGATCAGATCAAGGCCATGCGCGACGACGGTATGGTTTAATTCTGTCCCGGGAAACTGCCGCCGAACGGTTGTTCGCGCGCGCCATCTCACTACACTATCGCCCAGTTTTTCGGTCATCACGGACCGAGCGTGTTTGTTAAGGCTACTGTTTTATGAGCGACACCCAACATCATCGTCTTATCGTGCTGGGCTCAGGCCCCGCTGGTTATACCGCCGCACTGTATGCGGCCAGAGCAAATCTCAAACCCGTTCTGATTACCGGCGTCGAAGTCGGTGGACAGCTAACCACCACCACCGAAGTTGAAAACTGGCCCGGCGGACATGACAAGTTACAAGGGCCAGAGCTAATGGCGCAAATGTCCGAGCATGTGGAGCGCTTCGACGCGAGTATCGTCAATGACCATATTCATACCACGGCTCTAACCCGCGAAGGCGAGCCACTGACGCTGATAGGCGATCGAGCTACCTATACCTGTGATGCTCTGATTATTGCCACCGGCGCCTCGGCGCAATACCTGGGTCTGCCCAGTGAAGAAGCCTTTCTTGGCAAGGGCGTCAGCGCCTGTGCCACCTGCGACGGTTTCTTTTATCGCGGTCAGGATGTGGCCGTAGTAGGCGGCGGCAATACCGCGGTGGAAGAAGCGCTGTATCTATCGAATATTGCTAAGACCGTTTATCTGGTGCACCGCCGCGATACCTTGCGAGCTGAGAAGATTTTGCAGGATCGGCTGCTCGCCAAGGACAACATCAAACCGATCTGGAACCATCAGCTTGCCGAGGTGTTAGGTGATGACATGGGCGTGACAGGCATGCGCATTCGAGAAAATGCCGGCGCTGAACAGGATATCGACTTATCCGGCGTGTTTATCGCCATTGGCCATACGCCGAATACCGGAATTTTTGCTGACCAAGTCGATATGGAGGGCGGCTATATTCAGATAAACAGCGGCATTGTTGGTAATGCGACCGCTACCAGCGTGCCCGGGGTCTTCGCCGCTGGCGACGTGGCGGACCATATATACCGCCAAGCCATCACCAGTGCAGGATTTGGCTGCATGGCAGCCTTGGACGCAGAACGCTACCTCGACGCGCTGGCTTGAACGTCCGGTCGCGAAGCCCTCGCTTAAAGGAGGCAATCGATTACGCGAGCTGTAGATCGCTTCGCAAGATCGCAACGGCGGATCTGGACCCACTTCGCAGACTGGCAGTAGCCCACTCAAAATGTCATTGCGATGACGACTCCGTCCAACAGCACAATCTCCACTGAGGTCTAGGCCTGCTGCACCGCCGGTATTCGCTCAGCAATTTTTGCCGACCAGATCTTCGGTCCCTCGATATGCACGGATTCACCGTTGGCATCCACGCTGACCGTCACTGGCATATCTTTTACCTCGAACTCGTAGATGGCCTCCATACCCAACTCGGGAAACGCTAGCAGGGTTGAATTGGTGATGGCTTTGGCAACCAAGTAGGCGGCGCCGCCCACGGCAATCATTGAAACCGCCTTGTTGTCGCGTATGGCGTCTATCGCAATTTTGCCGCGCTCGGCTTTACCAATCATGCCGAGCAGGCCGGTCTGCTCCAACATGGTTCGGGTAAACTTATCCATGCGCGTTGCAGTTGTTGGACCGGCCGGCCCAACCACTTCTTCTCGTACGGGGTCCACAGGACCGACGTAGTAGATCACCCGATTGGTGAAATCCACCGGCAACTCTTCGCCCTTGTCGATCATGTCCACCAGCTTTTTGTGCGCCGCATCGCGCCCGGTCAGCATCTTGCCCGACAGCAGCAGTGTGTCGCCGGAATTCCAAGACTGGGCCTCTGCTGGCGTCAGCGTATCTAAATTCACGCGCCTGACTTCATCGCCCAGTTCAAACTCGATGTCAGGCCACTCGGCAAGATCCGGCGGCGTGAACTGGGCCGGGCCAGAGCCATCGAGGGTAAAGTGCACATGCCGCGTGGCAGTGCAGTTGGGAATGATCGCCACGGGCTTGTTGGCTGCATGAGTCGGGTATTCCTTAAACTTGACGTCTAGCACTGTGGTCAAACCGCCCAAACCTTGGGCGCCGATGCCCAACGCATTTACTTTCTCAAACAGCTCCATGCGCAATTCTTCAGCGGCATCGTTGGCTCCGTTGGCCTGCAGCTCGTGCATGTTTAAGGGTTCCATCAAGGACTCTTTCGCCAACAACATGGCCTTTTCTGGCGTGCCACCAATACCCACACCAAGAATGCCCGGCGGACACCAGCCCGCGCCCATGGTGGGCACCACGCTAAGAATCCAGTCCACGACGGAGTCGGAAGGATTGAGCATGGCGAACTTCGCCTTGGCCTCACTGCCGCCACCCTTGGCGGCGACTTCAATCTCTACTTTGTCACCAGCGACAATCTTGGTGTGCACCACGGCGGGGGGATTGTCCTTGGTATTCGCCCGAGCACCGTTGGGGTCGGACAACACCGAACCGCGCAGAACGTTATCGGGGTGGGTATAACCACGCCGCACACCCTCGTTAATCATGTCCTCAAAAGCCATGTCCGCATCCCACTGCACATCCATGCCAACGGAAATCAGCACATTAACAATGCCGGTGTCTTGGCAAATCGGCCGCTTACCGATGGCGCACATACGCGAGTTTACTAACACCTGAGTGAGCGCGGCCTTGGCCGCTGGCGATTCCTCGCGCTCCCACGCCCCGCGCATCGCGCGAATAAAATCCGTTGGGTGATAATATGAAATGAACTGCAGAGCGTCGGCGATGCTCTGAATCAGATCGTCTTGCTTGATAACGGTCATGAACGACTCCGTAGTGATCGGTGCGGGCGATGAAGTGGAGTCAGGCGTCGCCCAATCCAGGAATTTCGCAGTATAAGTCTAGCTCGACACGCTGGCTAACATACCGGTTCTGGTGGGCGCCTGCGCACCAAGAAGGCATGACCATGGAGTACAGTCCACTGCCTCCGGCCATCAACAATAAGATGTCTTGCGGAGAGCGAAAACAGCGATAGGTCTCATCCTTTATGCGGCTGGCAAAGCCTGCGGCAAAGTAGCCCAACCGCTCGGTTGGATATTCGGTCAGCGCAAATAGGCTGTGCAAAATGGCAGCGCGATCAAGGCCTGCGTCCGCGAGAATTTTTGCATGCTCAGGGTTCAGTACGACTACCGCGCCGCCGCCAGTAAGCACAGCGTTATTCGTCGCCATATTAGCCAGCCCGATGGCCAGTACTTCCAGGAGTTTCTGCGCATCCTTGGGGTCATCGGCATCGCCACTGTAGATCACCGAGTGAGGCGCTTCGGCACCGATCACAGTGACCACGGTCTCATCAATGGCATAACCTAGGTCTTGATGCATGGGCGCAAAGGGCGAATGCTCCTCGTCTTCGGCAAGGCAGTAAGTAAACTTACCCGGATGACCTAGTAAAGCCATATCCGACTCGCCCGCCTTAGCACCACCGATATTGATCATACACAGACGCAAGGCGCGACCAATGCTCGCGTTCGCGCGATGGCCTGGGCCAAGCGCGCCAAAACCACTGGCAATAGGACCGCAGCTCAATCGGCCGGGGCCGTTGACGATGATCATCGGCGCGGTGCAATGGGTAGTTGACTGCATTTGCGCAAGATCGAACTCATCCTGCAGCACGGCCTGCACCGCAGCGATGACCACGGGCAGGTGCTCGACCAAGCAACCTGCCATCACCGACGCAACGGCGACTTTTTCTATCGTGGCCACGCCGCCAGCAGGCCCCATAATACCCAGCTGCATGTCCGCGTCCTGACCGCTAGCCAGCACCATGCTGGCAACCCGCTCTGGGGTGGGGATAACCACTGGTAAACCGTCGGTCATGCCAGCGCTGTGCATGGTCTCAAGCGCAGCGCTCTCGTCCCTAGCCTGCATCAGCTCAGTCATTTTTCAGCTGCTCGAGAATCAAAGGCACCATGGTTTTGGCTACCTCACGCAAATTCTTTTGGCCGGTGCCAGCCAGTGGATGTGGCAGTTTCACCCGTGGCACTTGGGGCATACCCAAGCTGTTGGCAGTAAAGTCGCCTTGTGGCCAAAAATCCTCTGTCACTAAGGCGACCGAGGGCAGTCCTCGCTTTGCTGTATTGATGCCGTCACGCACGGTGCCGGTGGTACAGCTGCCTCAGTGCCCGTAGGCGGCGATGACCGCATCGCACTGGGACTGGATCTCTTCGAGCATGTTGTCTGGGGCGGCGATGGAGGCATTGCCCTTATTCCAAACACGTACCTCGATGCCATCAATAAGCTGCTCTAGCTCTGTGCCAATATGGCGAAGAAAGTTCTCGGAGTCTGGAAAACCATTGGCCAGCAGGCCGACCACGGGCTTCGTGTGCGCTGCCAGGTCAATCCCTAGGGTATAGGGGTCAGCTGGGGTCGCACGCTCGCCCAACGGGCTGTGAAATTCAATCATGGATCCTCCCGGTCAAAGAAAACTGGAATATGGGCGCGCCTCAAACTAGTGTTTGGGCGCAACCTAGCGTTAGAACACTAGAATAAAAAAGGCCGCTGAGCTACCTGCCACTGCTCGCTCATCAAATTCAGAATAAGCGCAAATTTATGTTGAGTTGTACCCTGCCCCGCGTTATTTCGATCGTTGCGCTGAGTTTGTTCGCCGCGAGCTGCAGCGATACAGCCTCCACTGAGGCGATAGAGGCAAGCGCTGCCACCCAGCAAACCCTGATCATCGACACCCACATCGACATTCCGTTTCGCCTGCATCGCGGCTACGTCGATGTCAGCAAGGCCACAGACGACGGCGACTTCGACTATCCGCGTGCCAAGGCTGGCGGTCTGAACGCGGCCTTTATGTCGATTTATATTCCTGCAGCGGTAGATGAGGCAGGCGAGAGCGTGGCGTTGGCCGATAAGCTTATTGACGACATGGAGAATCTCGCCAGCAGCCATCCGAACAAATTCGCCATTAGCACCTGCAGCGCAGACATCATCGCTCAGGCGATACGGGGTGTGATCTCCATGCCCCTGGGCATGGAAAATGGTGGCCCCGTGGCGACCTCAGATGAGGCCCTCGATCACTTCTATCACCGTGGCATTCGATACATCACGTTGTCTCACAGCAAATCGAGCGCCCTGTCCGATTCCTCCTACGACCTCAACGAAGCCCATGGCGGCCTGTCGCCGCTCGGCAAGGACATGGTGGTTCGCATGAACAACCTTGGCGTGATGGTAGATGTCTCGCATATTTCAGACGCAGCCTTCGCGCAGGTAATGGGGATCAGTCATGTCCCGGTCATTGCCTCGCATTCGTCGCTGCGCCACTACACACCGGGCTTTCGCCACAACATGACAGACGACATGGTGAAAACCCTAGCAGCCGCAGGCGGTGTTATTCAGATCAATTACGGCAGTAGCTTCATCAGCGCCAAAGCACGCGCATACGCCAACGCGGCCAGCGCTAGCGTAATCGCCTACAAGCAGCAAAATAAGCTCGCCGGAAACGCACAAGAACTGCGCGACTACCGCGAGCAATATCGCATCGATAACCCTTACCCCTTCGCCACCATGAACATGGTGCTGGACCATATTGATCGAGCAGTGGAACTGGGAGGCATTGATTCGGTAGGTATCGGCTCGGACTACGATGGAGTGGGCGATTCACTGCCCATCGGCTTGAAAGACGCCTCCACCTACGGCGATCTGATGGAGGGCTTACGCGGCCGCGGTTACAGCCAAGCGGACATCAACAAGATTATGGGCGGCAATACGCTGCGTGTATGGCGAGCGGTAGAAGCCTATGCAGAACAAATGGGTAACCCCACGGTCTGTGCAGGCTAAGCGTCTTACGCAGCGCTGCCATCAATAACGACGCCGGTGCTGAGCAGGTCCTGAATGTAGGTCTCTGCAAAGTCGAGGTCGCGAAGCACCGCAAGGCTGTCGGCGCCAATATCAGGCGCGCGCTGGGGATGCTTCTTCGCCTCGCCCACCATATTGATCGGGCTGGCAATGGTCAGATCAAAGTCGCCTTGGCTGTCGCCGGTTTCCACTACGATACCCGCGGCGCGCAGCTGCTCATCCGCCAGCACCTCAGTCATGGTTTGTACCTTGGAGTAGGTAATGCCCTGGGCATCAAGGCGCTCGGCGGCCTGCTCGAATGTTAGCTCTGCAAACGCGTCACTGATCATTTGCTGCAGCACATCGCGATTGCGCATAGCCTCACGGATATCGGCAAAACGCTCGTCTTGCAGCCACTCAGAGTGACCCAGCGCTTCGCATAACTGGGGATACTCGCGCTGGGTGTTGATCATGGTCAGCACGAGATAACTGCCGTCGCCGCAGCCATAGGCCGTGCTCAGCGGATTCACCCAGCCAGTGTTCTGGCGGTGTTCAGCCAGATCATTGCCAGCAACCACACCCTGCAACGCCATGCCGTTGGCCCACACCCCATTGGCCGCTAGCGACGTGCTGACGTGGCAGCCTTCACCCGTACGCTCACGCTTATACAAGCCGCTCATAATCGCACCGAACAAGGCGGTAGCGGTAGAGTGATCGCCCATCCCCGGCGCAGGCATCAGCGGTGTTTGATCTGGGTCACGGACGAACTCCATCATGCCCGAACGTGCCCACCAGCCGGTAACATCGAAAGCGCGTCGGTCGGCCTCCGGGCCTGCATCCCCATAGCCGGTAATGTGCGCAAAGATCAGTCGCGGGTTTATACCCTGCAGCGTGGGATAGGTGAGCTGGTAACGTTCAAGCTGGCTGCGCATGAAGTTCGTGGTCATCACATCGGCCTTAGCGATGAGCTGATGCATAAGCGCTTGGCCAGCATCCTTGCTCAGATCCAGCGCCAAGGATTGTTTATTTCGTGCGGTTAGCAGCCAGTGGTAGGGCACCGGATAGCGACCCACCAATGCGCGGTAACCATCGCCGCTGGGCGGCTCAATCTTAATCACCTTAGCGCCGAAATCCCCTAGCATGGTGGCGGCCCCTGGACCGGCCAAAAACGTGGCCGCATCGACCACGACAATGTCTTCTAAGAAATGCTCCACAACTCCCTCCTCTCTCAGCTATCTGCCAGTGCTAGACATCCAGCAGTGGCTAACAATCATTTTCGTGCTGAGCCAGCACGCAGACCTCCCCGTTTAGCGCTACCGTCACGTTGAACTGAATGGGTGCACAGCACACGTAGCAATCCTCGATGTAACGCTGCTCACTCTCGCTGACATCGACAATCAGCTCGTAGCTCTCGCCGCAGTATGGGCAATCGATGACTTGTGAATCAGTACCAAAACGCATGCCCCAGTCTAGTCCCGTTGGTCAGCAGTCTCTAGGCGGGCGACGGGTGAAAATAGCCTAGTCACCGTGTAGGGTATGGCGCTTTTGTCGGAGCAATAGCGTGTCAGATTTACCGTTTTGGTACACCACCGCCATGGATTGCCCATCGCAATCCGCCAGCATTAGCGTCGATGGCATCGAGATCGCCTATGAGACATGGGGCGAGGTCGGTAAGCCCGGAGTGGTACTGATTCACGGCAGCAATGCCCACTTGGAATGGTGGCGCTTTACTGCGCCTTTTCTAGCTGACCGCTTTCGTTTAGCGGCAATCGATCTATCCGGTAACGGCAACAGCGGCTGGCGTGAACGCTACACCGGCAAAAACTTCGCCGATGAAGTGTGGGCGGTCTGTCAGGCCGCGCAACTGGGCAAAAAACCCATGGTCGTGGGCCACAGCTTCGGCGGTTTCGTAGCACTGGAAGTCGGGCACTATTTTGGCCCGGAACTCGGTGGCATCTTATTTATGGATTTCACCGTCGCACCACCTGAAGAATCCATGGAATGGGGTTTGCGGGTAGAGCGCGAAGGCGTGGAACCTGGCCGTAAGCTGCGCGTCTATGACGACTTTGACAGCGCCCTGGCGCGCTTTCGCTTCATACCCGAGCAGCCCGGCGTACACCCTGAAGTACTCAAGCACCTCGGTACCTACGGCCTAAAAGAAGTCGAAAACGGCTGGACATGGAAATTTGATCCGGGCCTGTTTGACTACCTAGAGATGGGCACCGATCAGTACGACAAACTCATGGGCCTGCCCTGCTTAACAGCGCTGATGCTTGGCGAGCAAAGCGAGGATGAAGGCGCTCTTTATGGCGAACATATGCTCAACGCCAGCGGGGGTGTGTTGCCTACCATTACCGTACCCGGCACCTATCACCACCTGATGTTCGATCAGCCCATCGCTGTAGCGTCAACGATGAAGCTGCTGTTGCTGGAGTGGGTAAGGCAAAACCGCCAATAGCTAAGCCTCTCTTGCCCGCGCCTGCAGCTCGGCACGAATACGCCCGTGCAGCTCGCTGTCGAGCGTATAAAACCGAGCTAAAACCAGCGCCATGGTCATCAGCGCCGCAGGCACCAAAGTCAGCATCTGTTTAATGGCTTCTAGGGCTTCTGGCGTTTGCTCGGTATTTGCCACATAGCCCACAGCGCCGAGCGCGAGTGCCACACCCGCCCCGCCAATAGCCTTGGCCAGCTTTTGGAAAAAACTGGCCGAGGAATACACCGCGCCGTCAGCGCGCTTGCCGTGTTTCCACTGGGCGTACTCAACGGTATCGGGAATCATCGCCCAGCCCAGCACGGCCAACGGCGCGCCACCAAGGGCAACAAGGCAGCCCCAGACAATTGTCCAGAAATGATCATCTGCTGGGGTTAAATAAAAGCCGATACAGGCGGTGATGGAAAACAGCGAGCCAAGCTTTATGGCACCTTCTTTACCAAATCTGAGCGCAAGTGCGGGCACGGCGGGCAGACCGATCAGCATGACAATCAGGCCCAGACCAAAGAATGTGCTGAGCAGGTCCGGCCGACCCATGTTGTAAGTGAAGTAGTACACGGCAATGGTCTGACGCACGGTAAAACTCAGCATGCCGATGGTGAAGAGCGCGATCACGATCATTAACGGACCGTTGGCGAACACCGCCTGCAGACTGTCGCGCCAACCAAGCTGTTGTTGTGGCGGCGGCTTGATGACTTCTTCCGTGGAGAAAAAAGTGATCGTCAGCAGTAGCGAGGCGATCACGGCAAACAACACCATCACCGCTTGATAGCCGTCTGCCTGGGTTGCAAACAAAGGCACCAGTTCAGGCACCGCTACCGTCACCACGCCGGCACCGAGAAAGGCGCAACCCATGCGCCAGGTCGAGAGTTTGGTGCGCTCTTGATAGTCATCGGTTAGTGATGCAGTGAGCGCGGAATATGGAATGGTAACCACGGTATACAACATGCCGAACAGCACATAGGTCGCGTAGGCCCACAGCACTCGCCCGGTTTCGTCCAAATCCGGCACGGTAAAGGTCAGCACGGTGATCGCTCCCAGCGGGATCGCGCCCCACAATAGATAGGGGCGCAAGCGTCCCCAGCGCGTATTCGTACGCTCGGCGATGGCGCCCATCATCGGATCGGTAATGGCATCCACCACCCGGGCTACCAGCAATACGCCCGCAGCAGCCACCGGCGAGATTTTCAGCACATCGGTATAGAAGTAGAGCAGAAAGGTCATGGACGAGATGAAGTATAGGTTGATCCCCAAATCGCCAATGGCGTAGCCGACGCTCTTTTTGCTGTCCATCAGTCGATGACTCCGGCTTTTTGCAGGGCCGTGATTTCTTCCACAGCAAAACCCAGGCCACGCAGTACTTCCTCACCGTCAGCGCCGGTGTCTGGTGCGGCGCGACGCAGTGACGCGGGGTGCGGAAACGACGACAAATTGATCGGGCTGCGTACTAAGTTGAGATCACCCATCTCTTCATGAGGCGCTGGCACCGCCATGCCAAGGTGCTGCACCTGGGGGTTCTCAAAGGCTTCTTTAATGGTGTTAATCGAGCCACAGGGCACACCGGCATCGTTCAAGCGCTGCACCAGTTCAGTCACGGTAAAGCTTTCCGTAATCGCGTTCATATCTGCCTTGACTTGGTGTCGATGGCGGGTGCGGGAACCGATGCTTTGATAGTCCGGGTGCTGCAGCAGCGCCTTGGCATTCAGAGCATCGCAAAAGCGCTGCCACATCTGGCCACCAAAGGCCGCGATGTTCACGTGACCGTCCTTGGCATTGAACATACCCATGGGCACTTGAGTGGGATGGTCATTGCCCTGCTGGGTTGGCTCTTCGCCGTTCATGGTATAGCGCGAGCCCTGAAAATCTAGCTTGGACATCATGGCTTCGAGCAGCGAAGTATGTACCCATTGGCCCTCACCCGTACGCTCGCGGTGTAGCAGAGCGAGCAAAATACCTTGGCCCAAAAACATGCCCGCGGACGTATCGGATATGGCGATACCCACCCGCATGGGGCCTTGCTCTGGTTCGCCGGTAATCGACATCAGCCCGCTCATACCCTGCACAATTTGATCAACACCGGGCCGCTCGCTGTCAGGACCGTCTTGACCGAAGCCGGAAATACTTGCGTAAACCAAGCCGGGATTAATCGCTTTGAGCGTGTCGTAATCTACCCCAAGGCGATACTTCACGGAGCTACGGAAATTCTCCACAACCACGTCTGCGTCCTTGGCCAGCCGATGAAACAATGCCTTACCGCCCGCACGCTTGAGGTCGATGGCCAGTGAGCGTTTGTTACGATGCAGGTTTTGTTCATCCGGCCCGCGTCGTCCGCCGGTAACGGAGTTACCTTGGGCGTCCTTACGCGGTGGCGGCTCAATTTTAATGACGTCGGCGCCCCAGTCGGCAAGCAGACGAACCGCCATCGGCCCCGCTCTGGCGATGGTCAAATCCAGCACTCGAATATGCTCTAGCGGCCCTCTCATGGGGCAGGCCTAGTGGCTGTCGGGGGTGATTTTACGCACCAATCGACCGGGCAGCGCATCGGTGGCCTCGCCGTCGTTGTACGTGGGCTGGCCGTTAACAATGGTCATTTGATAACCGTCAGCACGCTGCTGCAACCGGGCACCACCCGCTGGCAAATCGTTGACCATCTCGGGCAGGCGCACATTCAGGTTGTCGAAGTCGATAATGTTCACATCGGCGCGCATGCCCACTTGCAAGGTTCCTCGGTCAGTAAGCCCTACCGCCTGGGCAGTATCGCTGGACTGGCATTTGATCAGTGTGGGGAGGTCGATACCTTCGCCTCTACTGCGGTCTCGCCCCCAGTGAGTGAGCAGCGAAGTAATGAAGCTGGCGTCACAAATCGTGCCGACATGGGCGCCGCCATCACCCAAACCCATCACCGTATCTTTGTGCAAAATCATATCGCGGCAGCAGTCAAGATTGTTCTCCGCATAGTTGGCAAAAGGAGTATAGAGCAGCGCTTTGCCGTCATTTTGCAGCAGTGCGTCATAGACGATCGACCATGGGTCTTGACCCCGCGCTATTGCCTGAGCATGCAGAGAATCCTTGGGTTCCGGCTCGTAATTCGGCGGATCGCTCATCAGCCAAATCTTGCGGCCCTCATCCATCAGTCGGAACAAACGCATAAAACCGTGTCCTGTGGATTCGGACAAAATACGTGCCTTACGCGCGGGATCGGCCAGCGCTGCGGCGCGCTCTGCCAGCGGCAAATGGGCTACTTCGGAAAAAGATGGGCGCGTGGTGAACGGCGATAGGGTCGTTGTTAGACCGAGCAGAATGCCGATGGGCCTTGGCGCCACCTGCCCGCGCATGGCAAAGCCAGTATCGCTGGCTCTTTCGATTTTGCCCAGCACTTTGCGCCAACTGTGATCGCTGATGCCTTGAGCAAGCGAAATCGACATGGGGCGGCCTGCGGAACTGACCATGGATTTAAGCAGATCGAATTCTGCATCCAGATCATCGAAGTCGGAGATCATTTCCATCACGCCCCGACCAGCGCTGCGCAGCGCACTGGCCATGCCCACCAACTCGTCATATTCCGCCTGCAGCGTCGGGGTTGGCTCGCCCTTGGCGCTGCGATGGTTAAGCGTTCTTGAACTGGTAAAACCGAGCGCCCCGGCGCGAATGGCCTGCTCAGTAAGGCGACGCATTTCCACTACATCCTCTGCCGTCGCAGGCTCTCGGTCCGCCCCGCGCTGGCCCATGACATAGACTCTCAACGCCGCGTGAGGTAGTTGGGCCCCAATATCCATATCAAATTGGCGCTTAGACAAATAATCGAGATAGTCGGGAAACGACTCCCACTCCCAGCTCAAACCTTCACTAAGGGCGACGCCGGGAATGTCTTCGACGCCCTCCATGAGTTCAATGAGTAGATCATGGTCAGTGGGTCGCACAGGCGCAAAGCCCACGCCGCAGTTGCCCATCACCACGGTGGTCACGCCGTGGTGACTCGATGGCGACATGCGATTCGACCAGGTCGCTTGTCCGTCGTAGTGGGTATGAATATCGACGAAGCCCGGAGTGACCAGTGCACCATCGGCGCTGACTTCTTGTGCACCATGGCCAGACACCTTGCCTACCTCAATAATCTTGCCGTCTGTGATCGCCACATCTGCAGTAAAGGCTGGCTGGCCGGTGCCATCGATCACCGAACCGGATCGAATCACCAAATCGTGCTGTGACATGCTCTCCCTCCCCTGCTGTCTTGCGCCTGCGCTCCTGAGGGTTTTCTATCACAGAAGCCCACGGGATGGCAGGTGGGTCAGCAAGGACTCATTATTTAAGGCGAACAGTGCGCCGTGCTTTAAGCAAGTGATCATCATATGCTTTGTGCTTGTCCTCACAGCATCACTGGAGCGTCAACATGGCGATTAAGATCGAAGAGATTCTGCCCTACCCACCGGCCATCATTTGGGCAATTGTCGGCGAACCTGGTCGCGTCGACTGGGTGCCCGGCGTGGAGTCGGCGGAGTTTGACGGCGAGGTGCGCCGGTTCAAAATGGTTGGCGCTGGCGGCTTGGCGGAGCGCATTAACGAGCGCGACGCACAGCGCATGTATTTGGAGTACTCGGTAATCGAATCGACACCACCGCTGCAGTCTCATGTGGCGAGCATTACGCTAGAGCCGCACGAGGACGGCACACGGTTTATCTGGCAGACCACCGTGGAACCGGTCGCTGTCGAGCCTTTTATCGCCACGGGCATGAAAGGCAGTTTGGTGCAGCTAGCAGACGTTCTCGCCAGCGAAAACTAACGCTTAAAATCAAGCAGGCTCTGGAGAAGGCTTATGAAAAAAGCACTGGGCATTATTGTCGTTATCGCCCTGATCGCGGTGGGCTACCAATATCAGTCTCCGGAGGAGAAGCCGGTATTTGTGCCAAAGCCCGATAGCGCCACTCTGCGTCAAACCACATCAGGCAGCCTGTTGGGTTATACCGGCGCGAACGGCGCTTGGACTTGGCGAGGCATACGCTACGCCAAGGCGCCAAAGGGCACCCTACGCTGGCGCGCACCCCTGCCCGCCAAGGCGCCCCGTAAAGGCGGTATTATTGAGACGTTGGCGTCGGGCAACGCCTGTGCGCAGTTACCTTCTGCACTGAGCGGTCCAGCCGACGAGGGCCGGGTCACCATCGGCGACGAAGACTGTCTGTTCATGGACATCTACGCGCCCCCGGGCGCAGACAACGCACCGGTCATGTTTTGGCTGCACGGTGGTGGCAATACCATCGGCCAGGGCAGCAGCTATTCCGGTGAAAACCTCGCCATGAAGCATGGTGTGGTGGTAGTCACTATCAACTATCGACTGGGTATTTTCGGCTGGTTCAGCCACCCCAGTTTGACCACCGGCAGCCCCAAGGATGATTCTGGCAACTACGGCACCCTCGACGCGATTCGCGGACTGCAGTGGGTGCAAAACAACATCGAGCAGTTTGGCGGTGACCCAAATAATGTCACCGTGTTTGGCGAATCCGCAGGAGGCTTCAATACCCTAGCCATGATGGCCTCGCCGCTGGCCGAGGGGTTGTTTCATCGTGCCATCGTGCAAAGCGGCGGCTTTGATACCACGCCACTAGCCACAGCCCAAAATGCCGCAAGCCAACGCGGTCATGCCTTTAGCTCTGCTGAAATTCTCAGCAAACTACTGGTCGCAGACGGCAGGGTGAGCGATGAAAGCCTTGCACATGAGTACGCACAAGACATGTCGCGCACGGACCTTCGACAATATCTGTACAGCAAAAAGCCCGATGAGTTTTACGCGCTGTTTCGTAACTGGGGTTTTGGCATGGTAGATCTGCCCGCCAACTTCGGCGACGGCGTCGTCTTACCCGACCTGCCAACCGCAGAGATTTTCTCCAGCGCCGACAACTACAATGAAGTACCCGTGATCTTGGGCACTAACCGTGATGAACCCACACTGTTTATGTTCCGCAACCCTCGATACGTTGAGGACTTCCTCGGTTTCCTGCCCCGACTGAAAGATGAGGCGAACTACCTGCATTTGGTGAAATACGGCGCCTTAGCCTGGAAAGAGCGCGGCGTAGACAGTTTGGCCAGAGCCATGACTGCATCGGGCAATGCAAACGTCTATACCTACCGATTCGACTGGGACGAAGAACCCGATCTCCTTGGCATGGAGCTGAGCAAAGTCCTTGGGGCCGCTCATGGCCTCGAGATCGCGTTCGCTTTCAATGACTTTCAGGGGCGCTTTGATACTAGCTACATTTACCCCAACGATAAGGCGCAATTTGCCCTCGCCGACAGCATGAGTTCTTACTGGACAGCCTTCGCTGCCAGCGGCGATCCCGGGCGGGGCCAACGCGGCGAGCAAGTGGCCTGGCTCGCTTGGGGTACCGACGGCAAGCGCAGCATCATTCTCGATAGCCCTGCCGATCAGGGCATATTCATGGATGACCAAGAGGTAACGCGGGAACAGATTAGGGCAACGCTTATCAACGACGATGGCTTCGTCGACGAGACCCTGCGCTGCGAAATTTACGTCCGCACTTTTCGCGGTGATGACTTCCTACCCAGCGAGTACGCGAGTTTAGGCGACGGCGCCTGCCGCGACATCGACCCCACAAGTGTCAGTTTCTTTTAGGCGCGCTATCTGCGCAAATCCGGGTACTAGG